>ENA-UERC01001717-UERC01001717.1-human-gut-metagenome-genome-assembly--contig:-NODE-1717-length-11969-cov-5.869408_pt1 | contig 11969 bp, 9 predicted proteins | sample MGYA00242955_ERZ507955 | MGnify/ENA primary metagenome ERZ507955 (study PRJEB26167, sample SAMN06115394) | human gut metagenome | host: Homo sapiens | place: China:Hubei | collected 2016-04-27 | study... | reverse complement strand
GACCTGATCGCCGATCTGACGGAGGATCTGGCCGCCGAGCAAAAGGCCCGGGTCACCTATGACAACATCCTGCGTCTGTCCGACGATCCGGACGTCAACGACGTCATCAAGTTCCTGCGGGCGCGGGAAATCGTGCATTTCCAGCGCTTCGGTGAAGGGCTGCGGCTGGCTAAGGAGAAGATGGATCAGAAGAACCTGTATTTCGTGAACCCTTCGTTTGACCAGTAATCCCCTGCGAAAAGGCACCAAAATCAGAACACCCCCTGCCGGGCGGCTCAGTGTGCTGCCCGGCAGGGGGTGCTTTCTATTGTTCATTATTCCGTCATGGGAATGTTATTCTGGCCCAACAGCTTTTCAAAGCGGCGCAGCTGCAGAGGCGTCATCCGGTCCCGGTACTGCATAAACAGCTTTTTTACCTGGCGGGTGTCCCCCTTCCCCAGATAACGATTCATGGTGCGCTCCAGACTCTCACTGGCAGCGGAACTCAGGGACGTCTTTTTCCCGCCGCTCTTGGCCGAAGAACGGGAGCTGCCGCCGCCTTTTCCTGTGCCGGAGCTCTCCAGCTTCTGCTGCGCCAGAGCGGCGTCCTGCTCCTGCTTCGCCCGGCTGGCGTAATATTTCATCAAGGCCAGATAGTTGCTGTAGTCCTGCTTTTCCAGGGATTCATAGCGGTCCTGGGCCTGGCGGGAGGCGTTCTGCCAATCCTCCACCTGGTCCCGCCACTGGTCATAGGCGGATGCATCCTGTCCCTGCAGCAGCTTGTACTGGTCCAGCAGTGCCTGTCCCTGACTCTCATACCGGTCCCAGGCGTTCTGCTGCAATTGCGGCACCAGTGCCGCCAGCTCCTGCATATAGCGGCCATACTCCTGCTGGCCGGCCTGCTGGGCATATGTGGAGTCATACCCGCCGGTCAGGCCAGCCGCCTGCCCCAGGGCATCCTCCATGGCCGTCTGTCCCTGACGCTGGTACAGCCGGGCGTAGCGCTGGAACGTGTCATCCCGGCTGGGGTCATAAGCAAAGGGCCCGCGCCCCTCCATCTGCCGCAGCAGCTCCTCCATGCGTTCCGTATAGGGGGAGGTATAATCTCCGGGCCGGTTGGCCGCCAGCTCCTCCCAGCTGCGCTTTGCGTCCTGGGTCTCCCGGGATGGCGTATACCCCTTCTCCAGGTCTGCCAGACGATCCTGTGCCGATTGAACGCCCAGGCTGGCCCAGGTCTTGCTGCCCGCCACGCCGTCCGGGGTCATGCCCACCCGGCGCTGATAGTCCATCAGGGCTGCCAGGGTCTTTTTCCCGAATCCGCCGTCCACGTCCAAGGAATAGCCCTCCCGATTCAGAGCCTGCTGCAAGCGGCGAACCTCCTGTCCGGAGGAACCGTACCGTATCGTTGGATAGCTTGATGCCATATCGTTCGTCCTTTCTTCTCACGCCGTCCTGCGCCAGACATACACGACCAGGTACGGCGGCATATTGTTGTGGGCGGCCCCCCCGCCTGCCGAGGCGGACGCGCCCTGATACTCGTTCCTGCGCCCGTCCGCGTCGTACAGCCGGATGGCCGTCACGCCGGTGACGTCGGACTGCCCCGTGAAGTCATATCCGTGGGTATGGGCGGGCATCTCCGCCTTGGTCAGGGTGTGTTGGGCCTCGCCTCCGGTTTCCCCCGGTTCATAGACGTCCCCCGCCGCCAGCAGAAACCGGTCCTTCACCTGTTCCCAGGTGCCGCCGAACAGCGTCTCCGGACTTATCTCCGATGCGGACAGATATATGCTGCCTACCGGCCACACGGCATCCAGCAGGCGCTTGCCCCGGAACCATACGTCCCAGTCCGGTGCGATATCAACGGCCTTGTCGTGCTCGGCGTACTTGCCCACGCCCACGGCCGTGCCGCCTTGGGCCAGATGTACCGCCACCGCCGCCGTGGGGATGGCGTATTCCACCGCCCGCACGGACCCCAGCGCATCCACCGCCGACAGCTCCAGCTCATAGGATGCGGTTTTCAATACACCCTCAATGATCTGCTCCTGCCCGTTTTCCAGGGCGGTATAGCCGCTGTAGCTGCCGCCTACCGGCCGCAGCCGGTATCGCACCGTCACGGTGTTGTGCCCGCCTACCGGTGAGCATGCGCCGGTACACAGCACCCTCACGCAGTCGCCGTCGTCCCGCAGGGTGCCGTCTGCCCCGCACCGGCCCAAGAGCCTGGCTGTCAGCGTGGGGTTGGCATATGGCAGCACCTCCACGGCGCCGCCTTGCGCCGTCGCCCACCGTCCCCGGGAGTCGGTCACCCGTGCCTCCGGGATCAGCGTCCCCGCCTGCTGGATCGTGCCGGTCTGGCCGGTAAAGTCCTCTGCTGTCTGCCCGGCAAACTGCACCCGGCAGGAACGGATGCTGCTGCCCCGGGCTCCCGCCGCCGTCACCTGATAGGCCAGGCGGCTGTATCCCCGGACGCACACACCCCACCCGGCAATGACGGCGTTGTCATTCACCACCTGGGCCGCCAGACTGGCGGTGGGCTTCACCTCTTCCGGCACATACAGCTTTATTGTGCAGGAGCTGGTCCCCACCACGCTGCTGCCGGAATAGGTGGTGGCCGTCAGCACACAGTCCCCGGCCACCGCATCGGTGATTTTCTCCGCCAAGGACAGGGGCGGCATCCATGTCACCCTTGTCTCCCCGGTTTTCCCGCACACCGCGCCATGGGTACTGCCTATCTGGTAGTCGATCTTGTGGGTAAAGCCCGCATCCGCCCGCTGCACGGTAATGGTTCCGCTCTGCCCCAGGGTCATGTCCCCGGCCTGGAGTCCGGAGGCCCGTGGGATCACCGGCAGCGCCACGGTTTGGGCTACCGACAGCGACGCCGGCGTCCATTGGGAGGTAAAGCCGCTGTACCACGCGGCGGACAGAGCCGCGCTGCCGCTGCCGTCCGCCCGGTGATCCACCGTCACCGACCCGCTCCCCAGCTGGTACCATCCCTTGCTCTCATACCGATACGGCTGATACACGGTTTTCCCCTGCAAAACATACCGGCAGCTGTTGGCCGCCTGGTTGTACGACTCCCCGGTCCCATCGTAGATGTACAGCGTCAGCGCCAGTGCAGACCGGTTATTGACCGCATCCTGGCTGACGGTATAGTCCAGCCGCAGCTGCCACCCGGTGGCCGATACCGGCCCGTAAATGCTCGCCATCTTACCCTCCGATCCACCGGAAGGCCAGTCCCGAGGCGGTGGTGATCTGCCACTGGCCCAGGGTCACGCCCTCCAGTACCGTGATGTTGGTGATGTACAGCCGATTGTTGGACACATACGCCACCTCGTTGGCGTCCTGCCAGAAGGACAGCCGCTGGGCGGTGAAGGTGGCCCGGAAGTTGTTCTGGTCCACCACCGTTTCCCCGTCCACGTCCGTCACCGTCAGCCCCTGGCCAACGGCCACTCCGTAAATGGGAATGGAGCCGTTATAGCCCACGATGCCGGTGCGGATATAGCCCTCCGTCTCCGTCTTATACTGTCCAAAGGCAGCGCTAACGGCGTCGGTGTTGGCCTGCAGGTCCGAGCAGAAGCTGTAATACTGGGTCAGCGCCTCCGGATTTGCCTCCAGATAGGCGCTCAGCCGCTCCACATAGGTCCCGAAATCCGACACCGCCACATATTCGCCCTCCAGCCGGGCGGACAGCTGGTCCATCTGCCGCTTCACAAGCCGGGCAGTTTTGACGATCAGGGATTTCAGCTCCTGATAGCCCGTGCTCTCCTTCCGGCCCGTTCCCTGATGAGTCGACGTTCCGCCGCCGGACGCCGCCCCGGTGCCGCCGGATTCCAGCTGCCCCAGGGCAAGATTCAGCTGCTGTGCCATCTGGAACAGATATGCATATTGGGCCACGGCCATCTGCTGGGGACTGCCGTTGGGCGCGGGAGGCATAGAAAGCGTCACGGCCCGTCACTTCCCTTCTCATACACCGCCGACAGGCTGTAGATCCGGCAGCCCCCCTGGCCGGTCAGCCGCAGCCGCAGCTGACGGCACCGCCTGGGCCGCACATGCATGGTGCACGCCCGCAGCCGCCCCGCGCCGCAGAGACTTCCGGCAGGCTGCCAGCTGCCGCCTTCGTCATAGCTGACCCAAGCCCGGACAGTGCTGTCCGCCTCCGGCAAAAGCCGCAGGCTCAGCCGCACCAGATACCGGCTCTCCGGCGCATCCAATCCCAGTTCCCCGGTTTCCGCCAGCCACTGCACCGGCCCCTCCCGATTCTCGCCGTAGCCCTTCATAGCCAGCAGCCGCCCCGCCGCCGTCAGGCAGTACAGGTCGCCGCCCCAGGGCGCAAAGCCCACAGCCTCCACGCCGTCCTCCCGATACCAAAGACCCTGCCGGGTGTCCAGCACCAGCAGGTGCCACGCGTCGTTTTCATCGGCAGCTGAGAGATAATAGGACCCGTCCAGAGCCCCCGCCACGGCGTTGTGATACCGCATCTCTCCCAGCGCCTGAGATACATGCACCGGCATGCTGCCGTCAAACACGCACACGCCGCCCTGGCTGTGGTAATACAGCTTTCCCTCCACCACCCGCAGGCTGCCGCTGCTGCCGGACTTCACCCCGGCGCACTGCACCGTCACGATCTGATGGGCGCCGCTGGCGCTGGGATACACCCGTTCCACGCAGTTTTCCTTGAAAAACAACGGATTCCCCAGATAATCCGCCGCTCCGGTGAAGGCCCCGTCGGAGCCGCGGGATGCGGCATAGCTGTCGGTAGACAGCCCCGCATAGCAGTTCCAGTTTTTGAAGTCCCCCAGCTTACTGGCATAGATGGCATTCACCGCCTGCCCGTTTACGATACCGTATTTGCACCCCCACAGCCGGTTGCCGCTCTCCACTACATAATCCATATCCGGCACGGACCGTTCCACCGTCACCGGATCCGACTGGGACGACAGACTCCGGGGCAGAGCCGTCACCACCACATAATCGTCCTCCACAGACCGCAGTGGAAAGCTGCCGTTGAGAGCCGTCTCCCGGCACCCGCTGACGGCGACGCCGTCTCCGGCGGTAAAGCCAATGCCGATGCCCGCCGCATTCATGCGCACGCACACATCGTCCACCGCCGTCCAGCCGTCCTCGCCGTACTGCCGCAGGGCAGTCTCATCGCCGCCGGTATCCAGCCACAGGCTGCCGGCCTCCGGCTCCTCCGGGGCCTCGTCCGCCGCCAGATACCCGCTGTATACCGTGCCGTCGGGCCGGCACAGGGCGAAGGATACCTCCCCCTCTGTGACACGCTTATTTTCCAGACTGCCGAAATCCGTCAGGTCCTTGGTATTGATGTATGCCTTATCCGGCCAGATCAGCAGCCATGCGCCCATGCTGATCAGCTGCTTCTTTCCCTTCGACAGCACCAGCCCCGCCGCGCTGCCGTTTACATACAGGGTGTGCCCGTCCACCCAGATAAGCCCGTCCTTGGCGGTCAGGCCCCCGGGAGCGGTAACGCTTCCCGCTATCCCCCGGGGACGGCGCACCGTCAGGGTGGGATACCCCTGGGCGCACAGGTTCTCCATCTCCCGGAAGCTGCCCTCCTGCCCCCGGGGCCGCCGGTCCAGTCCCGGGAACCGATTCACCGTCACCCGGCTCTGCCGTGGGGTGCTCAGCTGCGGAAAATACATGCTCCTCCCTCCTTCAGCACAGGCGCAGGGCCTGGACCTGCCGCCGGGGCAGATGCTCCCTGCACCAATAGTCCCGCAGGGTCATCAGCCCGTTGTTCCACAGAGCCATGGCGTTGTTATACCGCTCCAGCTCCCCGTTGGCATAGTGGATCTGGGCCTCCACATAGTGGCGGTACAGCCCGTCATAGGGCGCCGGCGCCAGCAGCTCCGCCGCGTCTGTCAGCTCCCCGGGCAGCACCGCACCCTGGCCGCCCTCATGAACCCGGACTACCTCCTCCAGCACGAAACCCTCCGCCTGCCGCAGCCACCGGCGCTTCTGCTCTCCCGGATAGCTGTTGGGCAGCAGGTCATCCACCTGGGCCAGCACCTGCCCCGCTGTCATCTGCCCCATTACCGTGCCTCCTCTCTCCGTTGGCCCTGCGGTCTACATAGCGCCGGGCGTCGTCGGCCATCATCTGTGCGTTTTCCAGCACCTCCGCCACATAGTCGGGCACCTGTACCTCCACGCCCTTCATGATTTTCCAGCTGCGTCCGTTGACGGACACGATCTGGAAGTTTTCCTCGTTCTTTCTGCCCCGATGCAGCAAAACGGTCTTTTTCACAGAATCGCTCCTTTCCTCTCCAGGGGGCGGGCAAAGGCCCGCCCCCATTTCTGTCAGTTGGCCTTGTCCTCGCCGGAATAGGAGGAGCCGCACTCCACCCGCACCATGTATTCATCGTACAGGATCGCGGCGGCATGAATGCCCTTCCAGCCCACGCTGGATCGCTGGTCCAGGGGGTCAGCGGTGCCGGAGGAGCCGCGGGGCTTCACGATAACCTCGGTGCCCTCGCTGAGGTCCACCACGCCGTATGCACCCTTGCCCAGGAACAGGCAGCCGTATACGGCGCAGCCCTGACTGCCGCCTTCGCCGGGATAGATCACGGTGTCATCGGCAGCCGTTACGCTGGTGTCCAGCGTCATCTGGCTGGCGGTATTGCTCAGCACCTTGCACCGCTTGCCGCCCAGCAGCACATAGCGGCCCTTCAGGGCATTGGCGGCCACAGTGCCGCCATCGAAGGTCACTGCAGAGGCGTTATCCACCTTACCGTTGACGGTCAGGGTGCGGCTGTTCCGGGCCAGGTCCTGGCCCCGGAAGATCTTGGCCTCCGTGGTCTCCACAAAGCGCACGCCGTGGAGCTCACCGATCTCGCCGGAAAACAGCTCCGTGGCGGCGGCGTACTGATGGGCGGCCACCCAGGCGGGGTCCTGGCGCAGATCAAAGGCCACACTGGGATGAATGATACACACATACTTCCCTTCGAAGGTAGGCGCGTTCATCTTCTTCAGCTGGGTAGCAGCCTTGGCCACCAGCTCGCTGGTGAGCTTGCACTTGTCCGTCAGGTCATAGCGGTGCAGCACATCGGTCTGGCTGCCGCCCTCCCCCTGCACCGGGGCGTAGATCACCTGGCTGCCCTGCTGGATCTCATTGCGGGTCACGGTGTCCAGGGTCAGGCCCATGTTGCTACCGTGGCGGTCTGTGATCTCCAGCACCACGTCGTCAATGGCGGTCAGGTCCAGCATATCGGACACGGTGGTATAGTCACCGTACTGGGCCAGCTCCTTGGTAATGTAGCTGACGGAGATGCCGCTGCCATCGGGAGTCACGCCCTCGGTCAGCGGCGTCAGTGCCTTGTCAAAGGAGCCGAACTTGCGCCACTCCACGGTTTTGCCGCCGCCGGCAGGCAGAGGCTTGGTGGCGGCGAACTGGTTGTGTACCAGCTGGGGCTTGGCGTTTTCCAGCAGCTCCATGCCATAATAGGTTTTCATCTCCGCGCTGAGGCCGCCGTGACCGGTGGTCTGGGTATTGGCCTCGCCTGCAAACAGCTGCAGGTCATACAGTTTGTTCATCATAAGCATTTCCCTTTCTTCATCCAAATACTTCCATTTTCTGGAAGGACTCAAAAGCTGATCCTCTCCCCGTCCATGACTCGCCTGCGGATGTCCGCCAGCTCCTGGCTGGTGAGCTTCCCCGGGTCCGGGCGGCTGACGCTGGCGCTGCGTCCGGTATTTTCCCGGACGCGCTGCCCGCCGCTGGCCACTACCCGGGCCGCCTGCCGTGCGGCCATCTGGGCGGCAAAATGCATAGCCTTGGCCGTCAGCTCCCGGCGGTGTACCATCTCATAGGCCTCCCGGGGCTCCACTCCCGCGTCAATGAGCCGTGCAAAGCCGGGGTCGTCCATCTCCCGCTGCCACCGGAATTCCGGATACACCCTCTGGATCTCCGGCTCCTGGCGGGACAGCCGTCCCATGGCCGCCTGATGCCGCAGGTCCCGCTCTCGCTCCCATTGCCGCAGCTGGGCCACCTCCTGCCGCAGTCCCCGCAGCCGCCCGTCCAGGATCTTCCGTACCCGGGCGTCAAAATCCGCCTTGTACCGTCCCCGGATCAGGTCCTCAAAGTCCTCCTGCCGCTCCCCGGCGTCGGGAGCCGTATCGCCCGCGTTTTCCCCGGCCTGAGCCGGTTCCTCCGGCTGCGCAAACAGCTGCAGCCAATCCGTTTTCCGCATATCTGCTCCTTTCCGTGGTAGGCCACGACCCTCTATGCTCACGCCTCCAGGCGAACGCACGCCGGATATTTTCCCGCCAGCTGTCCCAGCCCGCAGCGAATCAGCTGCCACTCTGCCCGGCAGTCCCCCTCCGCCGCCACCGTCACCAGGCCCGGCCTGATCACCAGCTCCCGCAGCTGTCCCTTTTCCTCCAGCGCCCCGATCAGGGCAAACACCAGCGCCGACGCCGCGGCGCACACGATGTCCTCTCCTGGGGGCGCATATCCCGCATGCCCCCGCAGGGTCACCCGATTCTCCCCGAACACTGCGCAGATCATCGGGGCCTCACCGCCTCCTGGGTCTGCTGGCGCATACGATCCATGGCGCTGAGCTTCTGCATCTCCGCCACCCCTGCGGGGACGGACTGGGCCTGCCGCGCCGGATCGGCGGTCTGCCCCCGCAGAATGCTGCTCATCAGCCGGTCCTTGTTCTTAAAGTCCATCAGCTCCAGGCACCGCAGGGCCTGATCCGCCATATCCGCCCGGAAAAAGCCCATCTGGAACAGCTGCAGGGCCAGTTGGTTATATTCCATGGTCTTGTAAGGATTCTCATCCTGGGCCGACACCTCCAGGTCAAATTCCGGCACCCGGTATCCGCTGACCACGCCGTCGTCCACCGCCTGGGGCTGAAGCCCCCGGCTGTCGTAGCTGACGAACTCCTCCTGTCCCATGACCCCCAGCAGCCGGAATTGCCTGGGCAAACTGTAAAACTGACGGATCAGCTCGATGCATAGCGTCACCACGTCGGAAAACGCCTCATACCCGTCGTCAATCATGTTCCGGGACAGCTTTCCTCCGGCCTCCTGCAAAGCCGCGATGGCCGTGGCGGCGGTAACGCCGCCAGCGGTGCCGCCGTTGGCCACATCCCGGTTGCCCGCCGTCTCCTTCATCTCCGCGATCTTGCTCTGCAAAATGGCCACATACACGCTGTCCAGCCCCGCCGTCTGAATGGGTGCGATGGAATCGCTGCCCAGATTTCCATTGGTGTGGACAAAGGGCCGCGTCCAGTCAGCATACTCGTTCTCGTTCACCGCCCCGTCGCTGCGGACAAAGAACCGCGGCGTGGCCGAGGCCAGCGTATTCTTGAGAATCGCCTGATTCATCAGATCGATCTGCTTCTGGGGCGACTTGCACAGGTCCACATACCCGTACCCCGTCGGCGTCCCCTCCTCCGGAAACAGCACGTCAAATACAAAGGGATACCTTCCGTGGTCGTACCACCCTCTGTCCCGCATATCCGGGTCGTTTTCCGTGGCATACAGCACCGTATCTCCCACGAATTTGCAGTATTGCAGCACCCGCCGTCCATTCTCCCGGGTGTGATAGTACCAGTCCACCACCAGCACCTTCCCGGAGGTATCCACCGCGTCGTCATACAGATACCGGCTCAGGGTCCATCCGCCCCGGTCCGCCTTGCCCTTTGCCTGGGGATACCGCTCCTCCAGCGCCTCCCGGTCCTGCAGCTCCGTGGAAAAAAAGTGGGGCGAATCCTGAATATCCGTCACCCCCGGCTCCCAGAACAGGTTCAGCAGATCCATCCGTCGGATGGAGATGTCCCCCAGCCCATTGAGCTTTCCGGCGTCCCAAAACACGCCGTACACGGCGCACCCGGATTTCAGCTTGTACCACCACGCGCTGGAATACGTCCGCTTGAATCCGTTTTTCTTCAGGATCACCGGCAGAATGCGTGTCAGCTTTCCGGCCTCCTCCCGGTCTCCCGGCTCCCGGGGCAGCACCGTGGGCTCCGGATAGCAGTCCATGGCGTCCGCATGCTTGGACAGAATGCAGTTCACCAGCCACCCGCTGGTGGGCTGTGGATCTGCGGGATTGCCGCCCTGTCCGGTCTTTTCCATCTGCTGCCAGTGCCGCAGCTTCCAGAACTGCTCGTTGTCGATGATCCGCTGCTCCAGCTGCCGCTTTCCGGCATGATAGCGGCGCAGGATATCTGCCGCACGGCGCACCTCCTCCGTGCCGATCCTCGGCCGCTGAGGCTCCAGGTTCTGTTCCATTGACCGTCCTCCTTTGCTGTCGTTCTATATACCCTTGGACTTTCCCAAAAAGATATACGCTCTGTTGCCGTATACACAGCAACAGAGCGTATTTTTGAGAAATTTTATTTAGTTGGCCAACTCCCGGATCTGGTCCTGAATGAGCCGCCCGGCGGCCTGGGCCAGCTGGTCCATCCGCCGGATGCGGGCCAGGTCCTTGCCATAGATCTGATCCGCCGCCGGGACGCTGTCCTGCTCTCCCATGAAGATGGCGGCCACCCGTATCTCCTTCCGTCGCAGAGCCCGCACCTCATCAGCGGTATCTTCCACGCCGGCCTTGCCGTCATATTCCCGGCTGATGGGATTTTTCCCATTGGGCGGGATCCGGTGGCTGTCGTCGGGGTTGGCGTCAGTGAGGATCAGCAGCAGATGCTTCTCTGCCGGAGCCGACTGCATCAGCTCCTCCATTCCCCGCAGGGCCAGCCCATCCCGGTTCCAGCCTGCCGCGAAATAGTCGAATATCCGCCGCTCCCCATGCTTGTCGCCGTACTCCTTCAGCACCCGCAGCACCGTATAGCCCCGCAGACTGCAAAAGCTGGTGACCCGCACGGGGATGCCGCAGTTCAGCAGGCTCTTGGCCAGGATATACCCCTGGGCCGCAATGGTTTCCTGACAGTGCAGTCGGGACGCCGAACCATCCAGCAGCAGATCCACGCTGAATCCGGGCCGAGGTTCCTGATCCTGCCGCAGAAACACCCGGTCGTCCCCCAGCACCGGCTCCCGCCATACCCGGGAGCCATTGAGCCATCCCTGCCGGGCCGTCACGGCGTCCGGCTGCTGATGCACCAGCATGCAGTTGCGGATCTGCTCCGTCAGCCGCAGCAAGGCGCTTTCATACAGCTCGCTGTTCTTGGCGTAGGCCGCCCGGTTCAGCCGGGACTGCTCCGCCGCCTGCTCATACAGCTGCTGGCTGTCGCTGCTGGGCGGCACATCCGCCGCCGGGTCCCCCCGGGTAAACCACAGCCGGCACCCCAGGTGGTTCCCGGTGCACCGCTGCTGCTCGATGGCGCTCAGCTGCTTTGGGGAATACATGCTCCGCCCGAAGCACCGCTGGATATACGCCCGGTCCGCCTCCGCCCGCTCGTTGGAGCGCAGCATGGACCGCAGTGCGTCCGCCGCCCGGACAAACCCCGCCTGTCCGGCATGGGCCGCCCGGCCGATAGCCAGATCGTCGGTGCGCACCAGCTCTGTTGGCGCTACCTTGGTCATAAATGCGATCCACCGCCGGTTGTCGAAGTGCAGCCGCAGCTCCGCCTTGGTCCGCACCCTTCCGTCAAAGCCCAGATACTTCCGGAAGCACGACCGAATGTCCTGCTCCAGCCGCTCCGGGCTGACGTCCCCGCAGCACAGTGCCCGGTACAGTCCCTTGTCCCAGGGCGTCACCAGCCGTGTGTGTTTCCCCAGCACGCTTTTCCACCGGGCCGCCTGCATGGAGTATACCAGCTGATTCCGCGCCATCCACTCCTGCCGGGAGGTCTGGTATTCCATGGCGAAGAACTCCCGGGCATGGGCCTGCCGCAGCTCCTCCAGTGCGGGCCGCTGGGGCAGCTCCTTTTCATACGCCGCATTTTCCAGGGCCAGCCACGCCAGATCGTCCATCACCGCCTGCCGCACATCCCCCAGCCACGAGTCAAACAGCCGCCGGGGCATTTCCTCGCCGAACCACTTGTGTACCAGGCCGATGACGAAATTCATGTAAAAATCCG
>ENA-UERC01001714-UERC01001714.1-human-gut-metagenome-genome-assembly--contig:-NODE-1714-length-11997-cov-139.769044_pt1 | contig 11997 bp, 6 predicted proteins | sample MGYA00242955_ERZ507955 | MGnify/ENA primary metagenome ERZ507955 (study PRJEB26167, sample SAMN06115394) | human gut metagenome | host: Homo sapiens | place: China:Hubei | collected 2016-04-27... | reverse complement strand
CCCTGGCTCTTGCCGTTGACGAAGAGTTCGCCTTCCACACCATCGGTGTAGCAATATACAGGGGTAACCTGTCCTTCTCTACCCTTCCAGTTCCAGTGAGGAAGAAGATGGGTGGTATGCTGCTGCTCGTTCCAGCGGGCACGATACATATAGTAGCGGTCCTTTGGAAGTCCGGCAAGGTCGCAGATGCCGAAGTAACTGCTGCGGCTTGGCCAGTAGGTATCGTAAGGAGTCGGCTCGCCCAGATAGTCGTAACCGGTCCATACAAACTCACCGATTACCCAACTGTAGTCATCCTGCATCTTCCAGTCATCATCAGGAAGATTGCTCCAGGAACAGTATTCGGTATCATAGCTTGAGCACTGACCATCAGGATAGGTAGCCTTATCACTTACCACTACCGGGAACTTGTATACGCCACGGGAGCTGACCGTAGAGGCGGTTTCTGAACCGAGGAGGAAGCCCTGAGGCAACTGCTCAATATTCTTATAATATTTATGTACGCGATAGTTGAAGCCCGGTACATCCATGGTCTGGGCAAAGCCGCTCTTCAGGGCATCTTCTGCCTTATCCATACCCTGGGTAACAGGGCGGGAAGGGTCGTACTGATGACAGATATCCTGCAGATGCTTCGAAATCTCCACACCTTCCTGGCTCCACTGTTCAGGAATCTCGTTGCCGATGCTCCACATGATGATGCTAGGATGGTTGCGGTGGTGCTTTACCAGATTGGTGATATCCTTATCGCTCCACTCCTTGAAGAACTTGGCATAGCCGTTCTTGCATTTAGGATAAATCCACATATCGAAACTCTCTGCCATCACCATCATACCGAGGGAATCGCAGATTTCCATCTGCATGGTAGAAGGCATGTTGTGGGCAGTACGGATGGCGTCGCAACCCATCTGCTTCATCATCTTGATCTGACGGATAAGAGCTGCCTTGTTCTCTGCTGCACCCAATGGACCGAGGTCGTGGTGCAGACAGACACCCTTCAGCTTTCGGGTAACGCCATTGAGCTGGAAACCATAATCCTTTGATACGGCGATGGTGCGGATACCAGTCTTCAGGGTCTGCACATCAGCCATCCTCTTTCCTTCATATCGGGTAAGCTTTACCTGATAGAGGTAAGGAGATTCCGGAGACCAGAGCTGAGGATTTGCCACCTTCAAGGTAGTCTTGATTTCAGGGGTAGCACCCGGTACGGTCTGCTCGGCAACCTTCTTGCCTGCCTCATCAAACAGGGCGATGACAGTCTTGCCCGATTTTCCTAGCTTTCCTTCCAGCAGAGCATTCACTTCTACATCAGCCTCCTGCTTGTCTGCTTTCAGGGTACGCACGAAGGTATCCCAGGTAGAGAAGTTCTCGTTACCATAAAGTTCTACGGAAACCGGACGGTAAAGACCGCCTCCCGGATACCAACGACTGCTCTCCTCTACATTGTTGAGATGAACCTCTACGAGATTCTTCTTTCCGCCAAACTGCACGTAAGGTGTGATGTCGATGCGGAAGGCATTGTAGCCGTAAGCCCATCTGCCAGCCTCCTTGCCATTCACCTTAACGACAGGCTGACTCATCGCACCATCAAAAACGAGGACGGCACTCTTGTAGCCCTTCGGCAACTGAAGATTCATCTTATACATACCCTCTCCAATCCAAGGGAGAGCTCCAGAACGTCCCGACTTCTCGGTCTTCTCCTTTTCGCCATTCTGCTCGATAGCCACCATCTGCAGGTCCCATTTCTTATCGAAAGGTCCCGAGATAGCCCAATCGTGCGGAACAGCTACCTGCTGCCACGCCTTACCATCACGGGAGAAGTCCCATGATGGCAGGTTGATAACCTTTCTGCTCTGCGCCATGGTCATCGCAGAGAGAGCCAAGGCGAAAGTCGCCAATGTCAATTTCTTTTGTCCTATCATCATATATAATTAGTTGTTTACTTGAATGCATCCAGTGCTGCCGTAGGCTTTCCCGTATTGTCGAAGGCGCCCTTATCGTAGCCATTCCAGTTGTTGCTGCACTCTGGCTCCCAATAGAATACACCCTCGCAGGTAGAGATCTGCTTGCATCCATCCACCATCTTCTTGAGGAATGGAGCAGCATTCTCTGAGTTCCACACCATACCAATCTCTGAGATGATGACATCGCAGCCATACTTCTCGGAGAGGGTCTTGATGTTATTGAGACAAGCATCTGATACCTGTTCCCAAGTCTGGTCTGTAATCCAGTCTGGATAAAGCGACATGCCGATAACATCCCACTTGGCACCATTCTGCTTCAAGCCATCAAACATCCAGGTGTACTGACCGAGATTGTTACCTTTGTCCAAGTGTACGATGACCTTGGCATTAGGATAAACACCCTTCACTGCATCATAACCAGCATTGATATAGGCAGCAAAGTTAGCCATATTCTTAGAGGCACGACCTGTAACCTTGAGGGCATCGTCGCCATCAGCATCATTCCAGAGCATACCGTCGGTGGTTTCATTGCCCACCTGCACCCACTCTACATCGATGTTTCTCTCCTTCAAGGCAGAGAGTACATCCTTGGTATGGTTGGCTACAGCCTGCTTCATCTCATCGAAACTATAGTTCTTCCAGGCTGCTGGTACGCCCTGCTTACTAGGATCAGCCCATGTATCAGAGTAGTGGAAGTCAATCATCAGGCGCATACCCAGCTGCTGAGCACGCCAAGCCTTAGCTACGACATCGTCCTTACCATTCCATCCTCCATCTGGATTCACCCATACACGCAAGCGGATAGAGTTCATACCAAGGTCACGAAGCAGAGACATACACTCAGTAGCCTTGCCATTCTGATTATAAAACTTCACGCCACTGGCTTCCATCTCAGTGAGCCAACTAACATCGGCTCCCTTGGCGAAACCACTCATATCGTATGTTTTCTCCTTTTCTGGAGTAGCGTTATCATCATTGCTGCAACTTGTTCCCGTGATAGAGAAAAGAAGTGCAGAAGCCAAAAGTACGGCTTTACCTAAAATATTCTTCATTGTCGTATATATATTATAATAATGTGTATATTGTATGAATATTGCCTAAAAAGCAAACCTTGCACAAATTTTATTGTGCAAAGGTTTGCACAAGTTTTATTCTATTTGTACTTCCATGTCATTGTATTGAGGTCGGCGGTGATGGTCATTTCCTCTCCTGTCACATCATCCTTAAACCATAGATTCCATGAATTTTCTGTAGCAAGATTAAACAGTTTGCCATCCTCAGGCTCACAACCATACCAGGTTTGCTTATCATCTATATTTTCACCTACATAAATGAAATAGAAATTTTCCCAAGCAGAAGGTTTATATTTGCAAGTATATACACCATCGCTCACCTTGGTCATTACAGCGAGAAGCGAAATGCCATCTTTGGTAAACATACAGAGAGTATTGCTTGCCTCTGGCTCTGGAGAGGTCTGGTCGCCAGCCACGATAGAGTAAGTCAGCTCGCTATTCTCACCCACCTTCACGGTAACAGTGTAGGTTCCAGCCTTCTCGATGTTCACGCTGCCAGCGGCAGAAGCATCTGTCATCTTACCATCAGCAAGAGTATAGTTCAAGGTCTTTGCCACAGCAGCTGCATCATCAGTACCTGTTGCCTTAGTATACTCTGCACCTGTTCCTACAATCTGGATAGATGTATTATCAGCAGAGGTTGTGATTACCTTTACCCAAGCATAGTTAGGAGCATCGTAAGTCATCGCCTCGCCATTGAGCAGGAATTTCTTCATCCAAGTAGCCTTCCATTCCTTTGCCTTGGTATCAACAACAGTATAGTAGATACCAGCCTGACCAGGGAACCAGAAGCTCCATGCACTCTCCGTTTTATCAGCCTCGAAGACATGACCATCAGCACCATAGTTACCCCAAATGGTTCCATCATTCTCCTTACCATAGAAGTTCAACCAAGAAGAGGCATTCATATAACCCGTATATACGCCATCCTCATCTGGAGAATAGAGTGTGGTCAAGGTCTTGATCTTATCGCTACTCAAGATAGCCATCGAATTCATATGTATAATATAAGGTGTAACGTTCACCTGGCATACATTGCTATAAGCTGCATCAAGGTTAGCTCCCATCTGGCTCTTAATGCGGAAGTAGAGAGGAGCACCTGTGCCCGGAGTCATACCCAAATCCTTGGCAAGGGTATTGAGATCGCCACCAGTAAATGCCTTGGAAAGATTGGTCACTGTATAATCCTTAGTTGATGCGAAATCCTCGGAAGTAGACGCCTGGAGGTAAGTGAGCAGTGTGCCATTACCAGCTAGCTTGGTCTCATCGCTTGAAAGCAAGGTAGGATTCTGCCAAGCCAACGAGAGGACAACGTCCTTACTTTTATCTACAGACAGGACCACATCGGATGCCGATGCCATCAGATTGGATGCCTTGAAGCCATCCAGGTATATCTTGTCGCCACTCTCATCGCAACTCACCAGGGCGGTGAGTGCGCAGAGAAGCATCATCAGGTTTCTAAATATCTTTTTCATTCTTTTATCCTATTAATAGTTGTCGTTATGAAGATTTGGATTGGCGGTAAGCTCGGTGTTAGGGATTGGATAGATGTTGTACTTGCTGTCAACAGCCTGTCCATCGTGAGTGCCACCCTTCCACTGCCAGATATATTTGTTGGTCGTGAATTGTCCGAAGCGAATCAAGTCGGTACGGCGATAGCCCTCATGATAGAGCTCACGAGCACGCTCATCGAGAATGAACTGGAGGAAGTCGGCATCGCTAGCAAAGTTATCTTTCCAAACATTATGCTCAGCATCACCATAAGCACGCTCTCTTACCTTATTAATATAATAGATAGCACCTTCCTTGCGGGTTGCTGCCTCAGCATCAGAACCTCCATTCCAGTTGTCCCAATCCTCACCAAGACGAGCCACGCACTCAGCATACATCAGGTAAACATCTGCAAGACGGAAGAGAGGGAAGTCTGTCTCCACACCATCATTGCTTGTATTGGATGCCCTGGTGCCATCATCCTTCAGGTTAGACCATTTCTCAGACAAGTAGCCGGTAGTCTCATCGGTCATGCTAGTAACATCCTTACTCTGACCATTGGTAAAGAACTTGGCACGCTTATCGCCCTTAGCCTCTTCACCCTGTGCATAGATATCACTTTCATTGAACTTATCCACGAACTGAGAGCGCAAGCGGAACTCGCTCCAACCACTTTCTGCACCGAAATCGGCAACATTCTGGTTGGCATTCGACATACTCAACTGTCCGCACACCAAGTAAGTGGAAGAACCCCAGCTTACGGTATGCTCTGCACTTACCGGCAAGGCGAAGATAATCTCGTTGGTACGCTTATCGTTATCAGCATTGAAGAGCTTGCTGTAATCAGACTCCAGAGAATATCCCATATCCATCACCTTATCGCAAGCCTCCTTGCACTCAGTATACTTAGGCACACCAGTATAAACCTCGCTGTTCAGATAAAGCTTGGCAAGCAAGGTATAGGCAGCGCCCTGAGAAGCCTGACCGTAAGGACAGGTGGATGCAGGAAGCATATCACCTACACAATCCTTCAATTCACTCTCGATATAATCGAATGTCTGCTGAGGAGTATAACGTGGAGGGATAAAACTGCCCACAGGATCATTCTCTGTTACCATCGGAATGTTGCGATAGAGATCGAGAGCATGGAAGTAGAACAAGGCGCGCATGAAGCGAACTTCAGCCCTATACTCCTTCATCTTTACCTCGTCATTGCCGCTGAAGCTAGCGCCATTGGCATTGCGGAGGAACTCATTGCAGAGGGCGATGTTGTAGTAGATGCGATAATACATATCTGATACCCAAGCATCGTTGGCATCCCAAGAGAGATAGGTAAGCCCCGTAGTCTGCTCACCAGTCAGCCAGGTAGAGGCAAATTCATCGGTACCACACTCCTGCATATTGATAAACATACGCATGTAATCGAAACCACTACCATTGTTCAATACGGATTCCATATCCTTATTATCGCCGCCCTTGCCCTGACCACTAGTCACCATGGCAGCGTAAATCTTACCCAGCACAGCCTCATAATTGGCAAGCGAGGTATAAACATCCTTAGAGGTTGTCTCTGTATGAGGATATTGGTCGAGATCGGAAACACAGCTGGTTGTGCCTGTCAGCACCGCTGTTCCCATCATCATACTATATAATATATTCTTAAGTTTCATTGTTATTTCTACTTTGAACGTTGAACTTTGAGCTTTATGATCAGGAAAGCCTCAATCTATTAACTATTAACTGTCAACTATTAACTAAAACTGAAGTCCGAGGCTTACTGAGTAAGTGCGAGGACGTGGATAGAATGAGTTGTCCATTCCGTTTGGCACCTCAGGGTCTGTGCCTGAGTAACCGGTGATGGTGAATACATTCTGTACCATTGCAGATACGGTAAGCGAAGCCCACTTGTTGATCTTGCCTACGTTGTAGCTCAAACTCAGGTTGTCGAGTTTCAGGAACGAAGCATTCTCTACGTAGTAATCAGAGAGATACTGACGGGTCTTGAAACCTGTCTTCAGGAAACTGGTGTTGAGATTGTTGAGCTGTGAGTTGTTGTAGCTTACTGTCTCGAAAGCACCTGTACTCATACCCATGCCGTTGTATACATAGTTGTCGATGTTGGCACGGAAACTCATACCGAGTGTCAGCTGCTTGTATCTCAAAGATGTGCTCAAGCCCATGATGTACTTAGGGGCTGGAGAATGATAGCGGTAGAGATCGGCATCATTGATTTCGCCATCGTTGTTGAGATCGGCATAAGCACCCTCGATTGGCTTGCCTGTCTTAGAGTCGTAGAGCTGATGGTATACATAGAACATGTATGGCTCATATCCCTCTGAGAGTACCTGGAACTGGTAAGCATCGATAGATGGACCTACCTTCACGTTGGTCTGGCTTCCACCCTTTGTCAATGAAAGGTTCTTCACCTTCATGTTCTGCCAGGTAAAGTTGTAGCTCAGATTCCACTCCCAGTCCTTGTTCTGGATAGGGGTTGCATTCAGAGAAATCTCGATACCCTTACTATCTACATTACCTACGTTGGTAAGGATAGTCTTTGAGAAGTTGGTACCTGCTGCTGTTGGTACTGATGCCAACAGGTCCTTGGTCTTACGGGTATAGAAATCGATGGCACCACCGATACGGCCATTCAGGAATCCGAAATCAAGACCGAAGTTCCAGGAGGTTGTAGTCTCCCACTTCAAGTCTGATACGTATGCCTCAGGACGGTAAGTATTGATATACTGTCCGTTGATGAATGCTTCGGCACCTGTCACACTGTAGGTATAAACCGGCAGATAGTTGTAGTTGCCGATGCCTTCCTGCTGACCGGTAACGCCATAGCTGGCACGGAGTTTCAAGTTAGAAAGTACCTTCTGGTTCTTCAACCAAGGCTCTTCAGTCAAAGTCCAGCCCAAAGCAACAGATGGGAAAGTACCCCAACGGGTATCCTTAGAGAATCGGGAAGATGCGTCTCGACGAACGGTAGCCGTCAGGAGATACTTTCCATCGAATGAATAGTTGATACGTCCGTAATATGACAACATTACATGACGGTAATCTGATGCCTTTACGGTTGACAGGTTCGTGCCTGCCGCACTTTTGGTATAATAAAGAGGTGTAGTACTCTTCCAGTACTGGTAATCGTAACCGGCTGTCAGATCTACATTACTCTTGATATCTTCGAAATACTTTGCATAGTTGGCATAGAGGGTAAGCAAGCGGTTCTCGTTCTTCTGAGGACCATACTTGTAATCGCTACCGCCCAAAGATTCATCCTTGTTGTAGCTCTGTGCTGCGTAGGCAGGAACATAAACGGTTCCGTCGCCCTTGGCATAGTCAGCACCCACGGTAGCATGGAGCTTGAGGTCTGGCAGGAAATGAACCTTGTAATCTACATCCATAGAACCGATGAAGCGGCTTACCTTACTCTTTGAATCATACAGATCCACCAGACCGCGAGGGTTTCTTACACCGGCATTCACTGGAACACCATCAGCATCGAGTGCCTCATTATAGCCACCATACTTGTCGTTACCGGAATAAACCGGGATGGTTGGGTTGAATGTGGCTGCTGCCCAAACGGCACCACCATTATTGAATGAGTTGTTATTGAGGGTTCCCTTGGCATTGATGGTCAACTTCAGGTGATCCTGGAAGAAACTAGGAGTCAATACCACGTTACCTGTCCAGCGCTCTACATTGTCCTTGCGAACCAGACCGCTCTGGTTGTAATAGCCTACAGACACGCGGAATGGCAACCACTTGTCGATGCTGCCGCTCACGCTGAGGTTATTATCTGTACCGAAGGCAGTACGGTAAACCTCATCGTTCCAATCGGTATTGGCAGTACCGAGCAATGACTTTTGGTTATCTGTACCAAACTGGTTGATGACATTCACGAATTCATCACGGCTCAGCATATCTACCATCTGCGCACGGGTCTGCAAACTGTTGGTGGTATTGAAGTTCACCTTTACAGCCCCCTGCTGTCCCTTCTTGGTGGTAATGATGATGACACCGTTAGATGCACGGGAACCATAGATGGCTGTAGAAGAAGCATCCTTCAATACAGTCATGCTCTCGATATCAGAAGGATTGATCATGCTGAGGAAGTTGCTGCTGTTACCAGAGATACCACCCTGCTCCAATGGCACACCATCGAGCACGATAAGAGGGTCGTTGCTGGCATTAAGAGATGCACCACCACGCACACGGATGGTACTACCGGCAGAGGCAGAACCACTGTTGGACATAATCTGTACACCCGAAACCTTACCGTTGATCAACTGTTCTGGAGAAGAAACGAGACCTTTATTAAAGTCCTTCGATTTCACGGTAGCTACGGAACCAGTCAGGTCACTCTTTCTTGCCGTACCATATCCGATGACCACGACATCAGCCAGCGCCTTGCTGTCAGATTCGAGTTTCACCTTCATATTGTCAGAGATAGAAAGTATCTTATCAATATAACCGATATAAGATACCTTGATCTTCTTGGCTGAAGAAGATACCTGAAGACTGAAGTTACCGTCAAAATCAGTAACTGTACCGCCCTTTTCGCCTTCCACCATGACAGTGGCGCCAATCAGAGCCTCACCATTCTGCGCATCAGTCACCTCACCTTTGATGGTTCTTGTCTGCGCCATGAGTTGCAGACATCCGATGACGAACAATGCCACGAGAAGCAAACTTCTCTTTGCTAAATTCTGGATTGCTTTCATTGTTTTACTTTTAGGTTACGTTTTACGTTTAAATGCGATTACGTTTAAAATTGTTTTCGGTTGCAAAAGTAGAGAAAAGAGAAAAAAACAGCAGATAGATTTAAGACAAAAATAAAGAAAAAACGGACAAAAGCAAATCTTTATCTAGCTTTTGTCCGTTTTGTCATTAAAGAGACAGGAATCTTTAAATCAGTTCTATACCTTTAGTCTTTAACAGGTACAAGTTTAGTACTGCCACCTTCGCCAGCAGCATTGCTCTCACCGAATACCTTAACAACACCAGAAGTATAAGCGTCAAGAATACTTGCCAAAGCAGGCAATGGCTGCTGGTGACCGTTTGTTACGACTGTTTCATCAGGAATAACGAAATCAATGTCACCATGATTCAAACGACCTGCACCATAGAAGCCTTCTACGATAGAAGGAACATCTTCTGCCTTATCTGCAGCGTATGCATACATGAGGCTTGGGTCCGTATCGAAGTTGTTGTAAGAAGTACCACCAACCAAAGTCTTTACGCTTGCAGGAACCTGCTCACTTGGATCAGAAACCTCGTAGGCATCAAAGCTTGTATTGTTTTCTGCGTATGGGATATAGCTGAAGTTATCTGGCTTGTTGGTAAATACATTGCCGTATGCCTTAATCAGACCACCATTCTCACCAGAGAAAGTACCATCGCCCTTGGCATCAGTACCCTGCTCAGAACTCATGATAGGACGCTTGGCTGCATCAAAGTAGTTAGACTCCATGAATATACTTGAACCACTGGTTGCACCAATACCATAAACATCATTGTGCTGATAGTAGTTGTTGTACATGTGAACACTCATGGTACGAACGCGAGCCATACGAGAGTCTGAATGGTCGAACCAGTTGTGATGATAAGTAATCCAGTTTTCACCAGTTTCACTCTTCATACCACACATAGAAGCCTTACCATTATCCCAGAAGCGGTTGTAAGCTACAGTAACATACTTAGAATCACCCTTGATATCTACAGTACCATCACCTTTAGCCTGGTCGGCAGCACTACCCTTCTTACCATAGAAGAGATCCATATTGTGAATCCATACATGAGAGTTTTTAGTATCAAGAGACATAGCATCATCCAGGCAACGCATGATAGCAAAGTTGCGGAACTCTACACTCACTGCCTCTCTAAGCAAGAAACCGAAGCCATATACGGTAGCATCATCACCGACACCTTCGAATGTCATATTCATAGTAGCTCCCTTAACCTGCAAACCTTCTGCAGAACTTGAAATGTGATCCAAATCAGAAAGACTAACCTTACCAATGATACGGAATGCGATAGGAGTTTTATCCTTACCTTTAGAATAAGCATCAATAATAGACTGAAGACCAGTAATAGTCTCTGACTTACCTGTATTGACGGTTGTAGAAACTGTCTTAGCGGTCTTGGCTGTAATATACAGAACCTTAGCACCAGCCTTCAAAGTACCATCATTATTATAAGCACCTACACCATCATACTTGAAATGAGCAAAGCCCTCACGGTTGAAACTCTTTACTACCAAGTTAGAAGCTGTATTAGCACCATCAATCTCTGTACCTTCAGCATTGACAGGAACAACCTTTACAGAATAAGTACCAGCCTTCAAACCGAGAACATCGGCACGATAGTAAGAAGCATACTGACGAATCAACTGAGCATCAATCTTCTTGTCATCTACATATACATTATAAGAAGACGCACCCTCGAAAGGAGCCCACTTCAGGTAGGCAGACTCCTGCCAGCCCTTTGCCTCAGTAATCTGAATCACACCTGCAGGATTGTCAATATCACCACTTTCGCCCTGATCGGCCTTCTTGGCAAATCTGACGGCTTGAACAGAAGCATCATACTCATCATTCTCTGCACCAGACTTAGGAGTAATAATAGTCTTGTCACCTTCGAACTTCACACTTGTCAAGTCGGCTGTATTGTAATACTTCACATCGCCAGCATTGGTGGTAACATACATCTGATTGACCTTGCTGTTACGAGCCACGGCATGGGTAATCTTAAATGTCCCTGTCTGAGCCACGGCAGCACTCAAACTCATCAGGAGGAGTGCCAAAGTAAATACCATTTTCTTCATTGTTCAATCCTCCTTATTTTATTTGATGATTACTTTCTTACCATTAATAATATAAACACCCTTAGATAAGCCCTGGAGGGAAGAACCTACACACTGGCCCTGAAGGTTATAAACCTTACCTTGCAATGCCTGCTTAATGCCTTCTACCTGACTGATGCCGGTAGTTTGATAAGTGAAAGAAAGGGTTACGAGCGACATATCTGCCTGATCAGATGTATTATCTGAATACTGAAGAACGACATTGTCGCCATCGAAGGTAATCTCTGTGACAGTCTTGTCTATGACCTGACCATCAATCTTAACCGTCTGTTTGCTGCCGGCAAATACTGCCGTAGACAACATTCCAGCCAACAATAATAAATAAGCTTTTTTCATTTTAATGAATGTTTGTTAGATTAATTTTTTGGTTTGTTGTTGATTTTTACAATGCAAAAGTAGTGAAAAAATAACTATTATAAAACATCCTGGCTCATTTTTCATACGCAAACGTTTTCATAAGTGTAAAATGAAGTATTATAAAAAAGGGCATAAAAAAAGACTGAATCCTGTTACGAAGATTCAGTCTCATAAAGAAGTGGTACCACCAGGAATCGAACCGGGGACACAAGGATTTTCAGTCCTTTGCTCTACCAACTGAGCTATGGCACCA
>ENA-UERC01001704-UERC01001704.1-human-gut-metagenome-genome-assembly--contig:-NODE-1704-length-12065-cov-2.929763_pt1 | contig 12065 bp, 12 predicted proteins | sample MGYA00242955_ERZ507955 | MGnify/ENA primary metagenome ERZ507955 (study PRJEB26167, sample SAMN06115394) | human gut metagenome | host: Homo sapiens | place: China:Hubei | collected 2016-04-27... | reverse complement strand
ACCTATTTGCAGGCGCATCCGGAGATCCGCCGTATTGCGCTGTGTCTGGACGCGGACGAGCCTGGGCAGAAAGCCGCTCGGCAATTACAGGACAAATACGCAGCCATGGGCTACGCCGTGACCGTGGAGGAACCCCGCAGCGGCAAGGACTGGAATGAGTATCTGCAAAAAAGGAAAATACCTGAGAGGGGGCGGTAACCAAGTAATCAGCATGAAAGATCCAAAGAAACTTATTCAGAAAATATAAGGAGGAAGTTCGCGTTTGAATAAAAAATATTTCTTTTCTCACCGTGTACCGGCCATGCTTCTGACACTGGCCCTGTGCCTTGGCATGATCCCCACGGCATCAGCCGCCCAGCAGAACAGCTACCATGATCCCGTCGAGCATTGGCAGCAGGCCAGCAACCGAACCAATGAACTGGATGTCAACGCCATCGTCACCCATGAGACCTTCTACTGCGCCACCTGCCGGGAAAACACGGATTTCACCGTCTGGCGTGTTCCGGAGTATACCCGCTCCGGTGAGACGGCCCTGAACCGCAACGTCAAGTATTCCAACGGGATGTGTATTGACGAAGTAACAGTAGGCAGTTTGGATGCCGGTGTCCCCGGCGAGAACGCCTATTACACCGGCTACCACTGGACCAAATCCGTATGCAGCCGCTGTGGAGACTGGAACAGTAACGAGACCAACGGCGCCCCCTACGCATGGGATAAGAACATCTACGTTCTGCATGACTGCGCCGCCAAATTTTATCTGGATCTGCCGGAGACCGTTACTCATGAATATGTAGACAGCAAGTACCACCGCACCGTCACCAAGGGCGGCACCTACTGCTGCTTCTGTTACGGTACGATCTACGAAAACAGTTCCAAGCTGGAGCGCCACAGCATGGTGACGGAAGTCCTGCCCCAGCCGGCAAACGGACGCTTCGCTACGGTAGAGAAATGCAGCCTGTGCGACTACGCCCGCTATGACTACACGGCGGCAAAGGCCGTTGTTGCCAGCTACTACGGCGTGGCAGACGGACAGCCCCATACCATCAGCGTTACGGACTTGTCTGAAGCCGGTGTCCGCACCGCCATCCGCTACGGCAACAGCGCGGATAGCTGCACCATGACCTCCGCGCCCAACTATACGGACGAGGGTCAGTACACTGTCTATTACGAGATCACCTACACCTGTGACGGTGTGGATATGACGGAAAACGGTGTGGCCTATGTCTGGCTGCGGGATGATACCACAGATGAAAACGGCAACTGCGGCTGTGGCTGCTCTAACCCCAACTGTGGCTGTCAGAACAAGCATTGCAACGGAAATTGCTGTGCCGACAAGGGCTGCGGTGAAAACCACAAGTATATTCTGCTGGACAGCACCAAGGCCGGCTGCACCACCCTCGGCTATGACCGCTACCTCTGTACGGAGTGCGGCAAAATCGAAAAGCGCGACTATGTGGACTCCCTCGGTCACGCATGGCAGAGCATCGTCATCCGTGACGCCACCTGCGAAGCAGACGGCAAGCAGCTGGAGTTGTGCTCCCGCTGCGGCGAAATGAAGCAGACCGCCACGCCCAAGGGCGAACACAGCTATGAGGTCTATACCGTGGCTGCCACCTGTACCAGCCCCGGTTATACCGTCCGCGAGTGCTCCGTCTGTGGGGATCGTCACATTGAGGACATCACGGCGGCGCTGCCTCACAATTACGAATCCCATGTCATCGCCGCTACCTGCGAAAACGGCGGCAAGACCATCCACCGCTGTGACGGCTGCGGCAGCAGCTTCGTCACGGACTACACCGACGCGCTTGGTCATAGCTGGGACGAGGGTACGCTCGTCACCAACGCCACCTGCACCGGCGAGGGCGTCATGGAATACCGCTGCACCCGCTGTGGCTACCACCGTCTGGATGCCGATCCCGCAGATGGCCACATCCCCGGCGCTTCTGCTACCTGCACGGAACCGCAGCTCTGCACCCGATGCGGCGCTGTGCTGGAAAAGGCTCTGGGCCATGATTACAAGTCCGAAGTGACTGCTCCCACCTGCACGGAGATGGGCTATACCACTAACACCTGTGTTCGCTGCGGCGATACCAACAAGAGCGACTACACCGAGCCTGCCGGTCATAAGCCCAGCGACTGGATCGTTGACAAGGAGCCGACCACCGACTCTGAGGGCGGCAAGCACAAGGAATGTACCGTGTGTGGCGAAAAGCTGGAGACACAGCCCATTGAAAAGATCTACAATAGCGCCACCACGGACAGTAAGGGTGAGGCCATTGTGGGCGGCTACCTTGTGACCGTCACCGATACCGACACCAAGAATCCCGTAGCAAACGCCGCCGTGGCACTCCACAAGGATAATTCGATCTCCATCCGCCTGCCCAATAGCCGCCTGCTGGACTACGCAGACCAGACCACCGTGACCGTGCAGCTTGTCAAGGACAAGTCCGCTGTGCCGGACATGAGCATTGCTGTCACGGATAAGAATGACAACTACGCCTCCGGCAAGACCGACAAGGCAGGTCAGATCACCGTTCCCACCGGCAGCGGTAAGACCAACGAGGACGGCAAGGTCACTACTGGCTATGAGGACGCGGACGGCGACCGCTGGACGCTGACCGTCAAGGTCATCCGCACGGACACGAAGCGCCCCATCTCCGGCAGTGCAGTGTCCATCGGCAAGACCGGCAATATCACGGTGAAGCTGCCGGACGGCACGGATCTGGACGCCAAGCATCAGGTGACGGTCATCGTGACCGACCACAAGAAGGTTCCCCAGCAGGGCAAAAATGTTACGATCAAGGGTGATCTCGGTCAGTCTGCCGCAGGCAAGACCGACAAAAACGGTGAGCTGACCGTCCCCGCAGTGGAGCAGACCGAGCGCCACGGCATTTACATCGTCGGCTACACGGACGGCACCTTCGGCCCCAGCCGCAGCATGACCCGCGCGGAAGCCGCCGCTATCTTCGCCCGCCTGCTTGCCGAGAAGAACGGCGATACCATTTCCACGGCGGCAAATACCAAATTTGCGGATATTCCCGCCCATGCATGGTATAGCGGCTATGTGAAGTATCTGAGCAACAACGGCATTACCTACGGTAAGAGCAAGACCATCTTTGCCCCCAACGATGCCATTACCCGTGCTGAATTTACCACGATGGCGGTCCGTTTCTTTGATGTGTACGGTGATGGCGACGCTGAGATCATGGAGCAGTTCAGCGGCTTCAACGATGTTTCTTCCGGCTATTGGGCGGCAGAATACATCAAGTACGCTGCGCTCCACGGCTGGATCAACGGCTACGGGGACGGCTCGTTCCACGCAGACCGCGAGATCAACCGCGCGGAGGTCGTCACCATCGTCAACCGCCTGCTGGGACGCGAAGCGGATGAGGACTACATCGCGGACAATCTCCGCAAGCTCAACACCTTCCCGGATGTGAGCCGCAAGCATTGGGCGTATTACGCCGTCATGGAAGCTGCCAACGCCCACACCGCCGTGCTGGACGAGAGCGAAAGCTGGAGCAAGTAAATTGTATCCCCCTGCGGGTGGTCTGAGAGCAGACCACCCGCACTTTTTAACTAAACCTAACCATTAAAAAAAGGAGCACTGAATATGCTGAAAATCACTGCCATTGGCAATCTGACCAACGATGTGGAACTGAAAATGAATGAGACCACCGGCAAGCCCTACGCCATTCTGCGCATCGCTTCGGACCGCCGCTATAAGGATAAGGACGGCAACAAGCTCACCGATTTTATCTCCATCAAGGTGCGCGGCCCTCTGGCCGAGCGCTGCGCGGCGTTTGCGTGGAAGGGCTGTAAGCTGGCAGCCACCGGCGATTTCGAGACCATCACCTTCGCGGACGATCCCCAGCGCCAGCCCGGTTTCCTCATCAAAGCCAGCGATGTGGAATTCCTGTCTCCCCGCAAGGCGGAGGAAACGGCGCAGGAATTGGAAGATGAGTCTGTCCGCGAGGTCGCTGCCTGATGAAAAACACCGGGATCACATACACCAGCGCAGAGCGCAGTCCTGTGATCCTGCCGGAGATGGCCGAACTGCTCCCGCCTTTGAGCGCGGAGCAGTCTGCCGCTCTGGAAGAGGATCTGCTGCGAAACGGCTGTTACTCCCCCGTTATCGTCAATGAGGACATGGTGATCGTGGACGGGCATAACCGTCAGGCACTGTGCGAAAAGCATGGCCTGCCCTATACGATGGCGGTATTCTCCTTCGAGGATCTGCTGGAGGCCAAGCAGTGGGCGCTGGATACCCAGAAGGGACGCCGCAATCTGGAAAAGTGGGAGCTGGGCAAGATCGCGCTGAAGCTGAAGCCGGAGATCGAGGCAAAAGCCAGGGCAAACCAAGGGACACGCACAGACCTTTTGGCAACATTGCCGGAAAGTTCCGATACTGTGGACACCCGCAAGGAGCTGGCAGAAGCAGTCGGCCTGGGTGAGCGCACCATGGGCAAGGTCATGCAGATCGATGAGAACGCCCCGGAGGTCATCAAGGAGGCTCTGGATAAGAAGGAACTGTCCATCAACAAGGGTTATGACCTGACCCGGCAGCTTCAGGACCTGCCGGAAGAGCAGCGGGAGCAGGCGGCCGCCGAAGCGCTGGAATACGAAAAAGCGAAAAAAGAACTGAAAAAGCAGGACGCCGAGATCGACCGAAAAGGACAGATCGCGGCGCTTTTCTGCAAAGCGTATGAAAAAGCCGTCCTGCTGACGCCGTCCGAAGAAAATATCCGCTGCTGGACGGACGGGACGCGGATGACCCCGGAGGAAATGCGGGATACCGTGAAGGAATCCCGCGAGCTGGCGGAGGTGTTCCAAACGATTGCGGATATCATCGAGCAGAAGATCCTGCCCGCGGATTGGAGGTGTGCCGATGCAGAAAGCGAAGAAAACGATGCCCAGCCGGACGGGAATCCCGCCTGACGCGCAGGCGGCGATTTTGCAAAAGCTGTCTGCCGAGACGAAGATCACTTCCTGTGAGATCGCGGAGATCTTGAAAAAGCATGATGTCTGCGGAGATATGGACGCGCTCCAGGACGCCTACCGGAAACGGCTGGGACAGCGTCTCCTGTCCGGCATCCGGGACGAGAACGGCAAGCGGGAAATCCTCTCCACCAGCGGCGGCGAGTATGTCATCGTAGACTGCTGCAATGACCCGCAGAAGTTGAAAGCCATCCAGCGCCGCATTCAGGCGCAGATGAATGGGCTGGATGTGTCTGCCGGGAAGGTGCATGGTCGCGTTCACTTTTTAGAGCGTTTTATGGGCTGGGTAAGAAAGGAGCGGTCAGATGGAGCGGCATGAGGAAATGCTGTCCCCGGAGGAACAGTACGCGCAGCTTGCGCCGACGCTGGACACAGACGGCTTCTCGCTGTATGCCGCCGCGGAAGAAGTCACCGGGCTCAAGGTCTATGAAGAATTTCCCTATGAGGATAACCATGGAATGTTTGAGATGGCAGACGGTCACACGCTGCTGCGGTATCTGGAAGCGGCATACTTTGGGGTCGTTACCTGGGAAATCGTCCCCGGCACGCCCTATGAGCGGGCTATTCTCGGTGAAGTGGATAAGACCTCACCGGAGTATCGCGCGTTTTATCAGAAGATCTGCGCGGGTGCGGCAGCGCACATCAAAAAGCGTATTGGGAAGGAGAGACAGAATGTGAAGGGACCGATCACAGAGATCAACAAAGAATCCTTCTGGGACCTGATCCATGAGGCAAAAAACGCCTGCGGGCAGGATATGGACGCCATGCTGGCCAATCTGAAAGACCGGCTGGTTTCTATGGGCCCCACGCAGGCACAGAATTTCCACGACATCATCCACGCCTATGAAGATCTCGCGGACAAGTTCGGCTTGTGGGACGCGGCAGGGATCATGAAAGAATACGGCTGCAGCGATGACGGTTTTATCGATTTTCGCGCCTGGCTCATCGCACAGGGGCGCGAAGTCTATTTTGCCGCGTTGGCAGACCCGGACAGCCTTGCGGATGTCGTTCCCTACGGCGATTGCTGCTTTGAGCAGTTGAGCTATGTCGGGGACTATGCCTACGAGCAGCTCACCGGGAAAAGCGCCTATGATCAGACAGATTGGAGCGCATATGAAGCGCTTTTGATGAAGCTGGAACAGGATATCGTCTATAAGGACGGCATCGAGTTTCCCAGAGAGGGCGCGGATCTGAAGAAATATCTGCCCCGGCTCTGTGCGAAGCATCCGGAGTGGGACGGTCAAACACGCTGGAATCTGCAGCTGAAGGAGATTCGGGATCTTATCCATGCCGGAAAGGACTATGACCGGCACCAGACATCAAATAAGAAGAAACGCAGCCGTGGAGGTGAGGCAAGATGAGCGAGTCCATGATTATTGGTGTTGACCACGGCTATGCCGCTATGAAAACGGCCCATTTCTCGTTCCCCTCCGGTCTGGTGGCGTATGAGCATGAGCCATATACGCTGAAGGACGTGCTGGAATACGGCGGAAAATTCTATGTGGTGGGCAGCGGGCGTCAGGCGCTTCAGAAGAACAAAACGCAGACAGAGGACTACTACCTCCTTACGCTGGCAGCCATCGCAAAGGAGCTCTCCTTCCGTCATGCGGAGCCTGCAGCAGAAATCCATCTGGCGGCCGGACTGCCTCTCACCAGCTTCGGACGGGAGAAAAATGCATTCCGGGACTATCTGCTCCGGGACGGGAGAACGGTGAGTTTCCGCTATGAGGGACAGGAATACTCTATCACCATCCGCAAGGTGTCGCTGTTCCCGCAAGGTTATGCCGCAGTCTTGACCCAGAGCATCCTGCTGGATGAGCCTTCTGTGATCGTGGCGGATATCGGTGGCTGGACGGTGGATCTGATGCGTTTGGACAACCGTATCCCCAATGCATCGACCTGCCGCAGTCTGGAACTCGGTATGATCCGCTGTCTGGATGAGATCGGCGAGCAGATCCGCCGCGCACTGGGCCTGTCTATGACGGCGACACAGATGGAAAGCGTGCTGCGCGGCGATGCTGTCCATATCAATGAGGATGCCAGAAAAATTATTGACCGGCAGGCAGACGCCTATGTCCATCGCCTGCTCTCCGCCATTACGGAGAGCGGACTGGATACCCGTGCCATGCCTGCTGTTTTTCTGGGCGGTGGTGCGGCGCTGCTGAAGCGGACTGTATCCGCTGCGGACGGCCTTTGCCGTCCAGTCATCCTTGACGATGTGTCCCTCAACGCCAAAGGCTATGAGCGGCTGGCAGAGCGGCTCACAAAGAACGATGAGCAGTAACAAAAAGCGGATCAATCTGTCCTTTTCCATGTCCTCACCCATACAGCGCAGGGCGTGGAAGAAGCTGACGGAGATCCCCGCAGGACAGCGCACCGCCGCGGTCTGCCGCATGGTCTGTGAGTATAAAGGGCAGCAGGAACTGCTGGACGCCGTTCGCCAGACCATCCGGCAGGAACTGCGGGGAGTGCAGCTCACCAAAGAAGAAGCGCAGGATAGCGGCAGAGCCGGGGATGTAGATGAAAGCGTCCTCGGCTTTTTGCTTGCCCTGCAGGAAGGAGATGAGATGACCTGATCCGATATTTTGATATGTTTGCCGGCATCGGCGGCTTCCGCACGGGATTGACCCGCGCGGGCGGTTTCCGGTGTGTAGGACACTGCGAGATCGACAAATACGCCAATGCCAGCTACCAAGCAATCTACGAACCGGGAAAGGAGGAACGATACTATCCGGACGCAACCCAAATTGACCCCGCAGACCTGCCGGACTTCGACCTGCTCTGCGGAGGATTCCCCTGCCAGGCATTTTCTAACGCTGGCCGCAGGAGGGGCTTTGCCGACGCCAGAGGAACTCTCTTCTTTGAAATTGCCCGATTGGTTAAATCCAAACGACCTTCGTATCTTCTGCTCGAAAACGTTCCGGGACTGCTGTCGCATGACAAAGGCCGGACGTTTTCTGTCATCCTCGCCACGCTTAATGACCTGGGGTACCGCGTGGAATGGATGGTGCTTAACAGCAAACATTTTGGAGTCCCGCAATCCAGAAGGCGGCTGTTCCTTATCTGCTATCTTGATCCCCGATGCGCCGGAAAAATATTTCCTGTCTTCGGCACAGGTGGAAAAGCTCTTATACAAGTCCTCGGAGGCTCACAAGGCTCCCGTGTCTACGACGCAGACGGAATAGCCTGCACGCAGACTGCCGGCGCTGGAGGTGTGGGTGGGAAAACCGGACTGTATATCATCCCACCCAAGGGGCCGTTTGTAGATCTGTGTACGGGAATCCCCGCACGGACGGATACCGCCCGCTGCCTCACGGCCCGATATGGGCAGACAACTCTCTCCAATCATCGGGCGGAACGCTCCGGCGTCCTGCTCATCAAGGAAGCGACCAAGAAGGGGTACAAAGAGGCTCAACCCGGCGATACGGTAGACTTGGGCTACGCGGGCAGCAACACCCGCCGTGGGCGCGTTGGGCGTGATATTGCCCATACATTGGAAACCAGCTGTATCCAAGGGATCGTGGAAAACGGCGGGCGCATCCGCCGCCTCATGCCCCGCGAGTGTCTGCGACTCCAAGGCTTTGAGGAATGGCAGATCGACCGCATCCTCGCCATCCAGTCTGACGCTCAGGCCTATAAGCAGGCGGGCAACAGCGTCACCGCCAATATCATTGAAGCCATCGGACGCCGTATCCGGGAGGTGGATGCGGAACTGAAAGCCGGTGCTGCCGCATGATCGGGCTGAAGGATCAGTGCTTCGGCGTGGAAGTTGAAATGACCGGCATCACCCGTGAGCAGGCGGCAACAGCACTGGCTTCGTATTTTGCAACGGACGCCCGCTATGTGGGCGGCGCTTACGATAAATGGTGTGTGACGGATCGGGACGGCAAAGAGTGGACGGTCATGAGTGACTCCAGCATCCACGGGGAGCAGAAGATCGGCAGCGGCTATCGTGCAACGGGTGACTACAGATACCGCGTGGAGATGGTAACGCCAAAGCTCACCTATGCGGAACTGCCCAAGCTGCAGGAATGTGTCCGGCAGGTACGCCACGCAGGAGCCAAGGCCAACAGCTCCTGCGGCATCCATGTCCATGTGGACGCAGCCAATCATAACCGGCAGAGTCTGAAAAATCTCATCGGCATCATGTACTCCAAGGAGGATATCCTGTTCAAAGCGCTGCAGGTCAATGAAAGCCGGGCGTCCCGCTGGTGTCAGAAGGTGCGGGAACCCATGCTGAAGCAGGCACGCAGGCTTTCGTCGGATGAGACAAGGGACCTGACGCAGTTGGAGAATATCTGGTATGAGGGGGATAACGGCAGCGCAGACCATTATAACTGGACCCGCTATTACGCGCTGAATCTGCATTCGGTCTTTTACCGAGGGACGGTGGAATGGCGCTGCTTCAATTCCACGCTCCACGCGGGAAAAGTTGCCGCCTATGTGAATCTGTGCCTTGCCATCTCCGCCCAGGCTATCGCCCAGCGCAGCACGGTCATGCGCAAGACCCACAGCGACAATGAGCTGTTTACCTTCCGGGTCTGGCTGGTGCGGCTGGGGCTCAACGGCGAGGAATTCAAGCATACCCGTGACCACCTGTTGGCAAATCTGGACGGCGACCGTGCATGGCGTTTCGATAAGGACAGCTATACAGTCAATCAAAAGAAGAAAAAATCCAGAGAAATGGAGAGGTGAAGCCTTTGAAGATTCAAATTGAAGATACCGTGTACGAAGGGACCGCAGCCGGGATCATGGAACAGCTTCGGGATCTCAGCTTTGATCCCACAGAGTTCCCGGATGTGGAGACCTACATCTGGTTTGTACAGAACAATGTCATCCGCACCACGGGAATGGACTGTCCGCTGCCGGATGGCGATGCGGAGACACAGGCGGCAGTCCTGCTCCGTCATCTGGAACGCTTTGGCGCTCTGAAGCTGCTGGAGGTGTGACGTGGAGGAAAACCTGTATTTTGCCTACGGCAGCAACCTTGATCTGGAGCAGATGGCGCAGCGCTGTCCGGACGCCGAGATCGTGGGACCGGTCAGGCTGGAAAACTACGAACTGCGCTTCCGCGGCAGCGGCTTTGCTACCGTTGCGCCGAAAAAAGGCAGCGTTGTCTATGGATTGCTGTGGAAGCTCACGCCAAACTGCGAACAGTCTCTGGACCGCTATGAGGGGTATCCCCGCCACTACACGAAAGAAACGGTGACGGTTAAAGACGCGGCCGGCACAGAGATCCCCGTCATGGTCTATATCATGGCAGAGCCGTATTGCCGCCAGCCTGCACTGCCGTCCCCGTATTATTACCGCGTGATCCAGCGAGGCTTTGAAGCCAACGGCCTGCCGGTGGAGTCATTACAGGCTGCGTGGAGCAGGACCATTGACGAGGTGTGGAGCGGCAGGATCGACAAGCCAAAGCGAGCACCTGAGCGAAACAGAGGGCCGGAGCGGTAACTCAGAGCAGCGCCGGCGTCTGTGCAAGAAAGAAGATCACCAGAATAGAGATCACAAAGGCCAAGATCCCAACGAGCAGGAAAACCTTTTTGCCGGGGCGGATTTTTGCCGCCTTGCCGATCAGCGCGGCCGCGGCGACGCATACCGCGGAAACCAGTAAAGCGACGCCAAGCATCTTCCACAGCCATGAAAGCTCCCAAAACCATATCATCACAGCCGCCTCCTCATATTTTTATTCGTAAGCACAGTGTATCACAGGCGCGGTATCCGCGCAACAGACAGTCGGAGTGAAAAAAGAGGTGTTCATTTTCCGCGGTCTGTGTTACAATATCCCCTGTTTGCGGGAGGGGTGCGGATATGTTTTACACGATGGAGGAAGCCGCTGTCCTCGGCGGTTTTCTGGAACTGTATCTGGACCGGGATAGCGTGGACCCGGCCGTGCGGGAACGGCACCGGAAATTCCGGCAGGGACTGATGCGCGGCGCTCTGGAACGGGCCGATTATGAATGGGCGGCTGCGACGCTGGGATTCCTGCGTCCCCAATGGTGGCCGGAGCATGAAGATCATCGGGCGTTGGAGAATGCCCTGCTGAAGACCCGGACGCTGGCATCCAAAAAAGAATAAGAATCACCATTTGCGGCAACGGCAGAGGAATCTGTCGCTGCCGCTTTTCTTTTGAAGAAGGAGGAACCCATATCAGCACAGAAAAAATGAAAGTCCTTGTGGTGCGCCCCATGGAAATGCCTGAAGTGCAGGAGATCGACCACACTCTTTCTGCCATGCAGGAACTGGTAGTCTGAGTCGCTGGAAACGATCACAAAGGAATCCACATGGTTCTGGTAATGCTCCTGGCAGGCGCGTGCAGTCAGCTTGATGTCCACAAGGGACTTGTTCTGCTTGATCCGCTCAGTCATGATGTGCTCGACAGGGATATCCGTATAGCTTTCGAGGATCCGCCATGCGGTTACGGTGTGGATGTCATCGAAAAGAAGGATCGTCGTGATTTTCTGCATGATCTCGCGGTCAAGATTCCTGAGCGTCGCACACAGCTTGTACGGGTCGGAATTCTCGCAGTCCACAACGATGACCGTCTTTTCGCTGGCATTGACGAAATCGTAGATGTTGTTCTTCACAAAGGCGCCGGCATCCGAAACCTTGCTGTACTCGGTAAAGGCATCGCAATGCCACTGGTAAAGCAAGTCCGCAAACTTCCTGTCGCTGTACAGGATGTTGCCCTCGTCTGCCGGCGCCCAGTTGATATACATCTGGTAGGGATAATAGGACAGATTACGCCCAGTTGATCCAGACGGGAAACAGGCTCTTGCAGTTATTGATGCGGTCGGAGATCAGCCGGTTGACCTCTATCACATGATGGCAGAGTTTCGTGCTGAATTTTGTGATGAAGTTGACGCCGTCATCCGAAAGCTGCTGGAGGCTGGCGGAAGGGATGAGCTCCGGCATGGAGAGCAGCCCACGGCACTCCATGCGCATTGCGTCGTTGATCCTTTTATAATTGCGCTCAATAGCGGTTCGGATGATACAGAGATTGCGGATGATCCGGGCATTTTTATCCCGCTCCAGCTGATCGTACAGCTCCAGCTTCGGCGGCTCAT
>ENA-UERC01001702-UERC01001702.1-human-gut-metagenome-genome-assembly--contig:-NODE-1702-length-12083-cov-4.340830_pt1 | contig 12083 bp, 8 predicted proteins | sample MGYA00242955_ERZ507955 | MGnify/ENA primary metagenome ERZ507955 (study PRJEB26167, sample SAMN06115394) | human gut metagenome | host: Homo sapiens | place: China:Hubei | collected 2016-04-27 | study... | reverse complement strand
CTGGAATATCCTCTCCCCTATTATCATCATCACTACATGATACAAAGAAGCAGGAGAGGATATTCCAGAATGGAATCGGTTCAGAACGACTGATGTACTGGTTTATGCGCACTTGTCGGAGCAAAATTTATTTAGTTCTTGTAACTATGAAGAAGTAGCAACTTCTATCAGGAATACTCCTCATGCAGTGGCGGTATTGGATAGAACAAATGCTGTTTATGGACAGACTGCGGTTATCAATACAGGAGTTGAGACAGCTAGAGAAAGTAAAAGAATTCCTGTGTTTGTACCTATTGATTACAATAGTGGAGAACAAAAATTAACAGGGAGTACCATACTTCTCCCTACTACTATTTCTGAAGTGACTCAATATGTTGTGAAAGATGATTGTCGGTTGTTGGAAACAAAAACCGAAGCAGTGAAGGGGATAGATATGTTCTTCTGTTCTTTATCCTTGACAAGTGAAGATTTAATTGCTCCAGCGGTAGAGGTATGTAAGGAAAACTTAAAGGAGCAGACGGTTTTGGTAGGAACCGTGAAACGTACGCTGTTACCTACACTGGAGTCGGCAATCTCTTCCAGCTTCGCTCCTGACAGCTATGCGTTCATGGAAGTAGAAAACAGAAAGGAAGACTCAGAGTATTGCATCTTTGTGCTGACTTCGCACAAATGGGCATTGAGAGGAGTAATCGAAACAGGTGTAAGCGGAGATTTACATTGTTTCCAATTACAAATTGAATCATTAAAATAAAAATTAAATGGTCATGAAACAATATATCAAAAACATACTGATGCTGATGTGTGTGCTTACATGGGGTATAGCGCTGACTGGTTGTAGTGATGATGAAGCCGATTATTCGGATGACAATGCTTTCCCGCCTCCTGCTGTAGAAATTACTTCTCTTGCCGAAATCACAGAGGTGGAGTATAACTCTACGGTGACAGTGTCTGCCACGAGTTCTTCTGCGGTAGGGATACATAGTATTTATGCTACACTGATGAAACTCAATGAAATGGGTGAATATGAAGAAATCAATGCCAAAGAACGCCAGTGCTTGGAAATTGACACGTTGGAAACAGATATGCATATAGAGTTTGATTTGAAGGTCAAGGTCAATACGCGTGAAGCTGCTGGTATCTTAGTATCATCGACCGACGTACTGACCAAGACCACAGAGAAGGTAATCCCTATTAAGAAGATTACCAAACTTCCGTCGCAAATCTTCACAGAGCCGGCAGAACTTCCTATATTGGTGCCAGGTGAGGAGATTGCCGTATCGGTTATGGTTTGTTCGGCTGTGGGCATCCAGTCTATAAAACATACGTTGTGCAATAAGATTCAAGGCGATTTGAAAGAATATACCGTTATTCCGGTATCGGGCAATCCGTTGGAGATGGACTTTATTTTGAAAACAATTGTTGATAATACAGATGCCGATGGAATTAAGATTGTGGTGGAAGATATAGAAGGTAAAAAAGAGGAAATAACTGTCAAGATTGAAGGTCTGGAAGGTGTCGACAATAATGTGGCACTTGTATTCGACAATGTTGAAATGGCACCAGAATGGGAACAGGCTTTAAATCCAGATCAACCTTATGTATTCTCGATAGAGGGAATTAAAGTAGGTGGCATGCAAAAACATGTGTTGAGTTTGAAGGAAATCAAGGCAAATGGTTCTGACGCAAACAGTGTAGATTTTGCTTTCGTCAATATATGGAGAAATCCAGAATTTACTTTCGTTAAAAATAGAGGCTTTTCATTTGTTAGTGCGTCACGTATTAGCGGAGGACCGATCGGGCGACAGTATGATGTGAATAACTGGATTAAGCCGGCTGGTGTTGCCACCCATAAAACACTGTTTACATTGATATCTGATGATAAGGTTTCTGAATTGGGTATTGATGAAATGATGCAGCATGCAGCTCCAAATGCTGAGACTTTTGAAGCCTTGAATGCACTGCAAAGTATCCCTAAAGGTGCTGATATGTTGATGCAACGCGTGAATGCATCTGAGCAATACCCAAATGATCCTTGTAGTGTGCAGATAAAAGATGGTTCTTATATTTCTTTTGTGACAGGAACGGGGAAATATGGTATCATTCAAGTTATTGAAGCTGCCGACGATACGGATGCATTAGTCCCGGGAGGATGTAAGATTGCTAAGCCCACAGGTGTTGAGAATAAGCAAGGACCAGCTTATACGGAACTGGGCATTTTTGGACTTACTTACGATGGTGTGGCATTGCTTTACGGACGTAAATGTAAGCTGAAAATTGTTGTTCAAAAGTAATGTTAGTAATTCATTAAAGAGTAATATCTTTATGAAAATAGAAAGCGGGATTTGGAATGAAGTCCCGTTTTCTATTGCTATATATTTATGTGATGATTTTAGTAAATACTATCTGCCCCAGTTATTAACAGTTTTTTAGTTGTTAATAATTGGGGATTTTTGTTTATGTATTTCTTGTTAATACTATAGACTTGATTTTACGGATTGGATTATCAATTTGTGATGTTTGGTATTGAAAAGTTTTTGTTCATGCCTCATGTAACATATAAGTGGAAGAAAGCCGGCACTCATTCTTTGAAGAAGGGTTCCGGCTTTGATACTAAATTGATTTTCGGGGAGTGGTTCCCCAATTTCCTGTGAGGGGATTATTGCAGTTCCCCGGTAAAAGTGGTTACACTTTGTGGCAAAAATTCCAAAGTACTTCCTGTAATTGTACCTTCCGACCATTGTTTGTCGGCTGTGGTAATATAATTTCTCAGCGAACCTTTTACAACTTTACCATTTTCAAGCAGAAGCTGAGACGTCAGCTGCCTGTCGGTGGGATTGACCACAACGATGGTGAACTGGTTGCCATAACGGAAGGACGAAACTTTTACTTCTTCAGGAAGTCCGTTCGGCTGGTTGCCCATACCTCGGCTTCCACGTGGAATGTAACGCGTATAGTTTCCAAACGTGTCGTATCGTTTGGTTTTGATGAAGCTGCCCTCTTGCTGATTCAAGACGATCAGACTTTCATTGGTCTTGGTGGGTTGTGCTCCCAACCACCAGATAATGGCACTGACTTGTGCCTCCATCAGATACTCATGGAAAGCAGTAGCCCAGCGCAGCCCATCCTCCATGGAAACATCCAGCGGGGTGATGTCACTTATTTCGGTAACCCACATCGGAATATTCCGTTTTGAAGCCTCTTCAAAAGGAACGATGGGAGTGCGTCTTAATTCTGCCGGAAGTGGAATTGTATCGGGTAATACATAACCATGTCCGGCGGCGATGATGTTCTTTTCAGGCATATCTGCATGAGTTTGCAGTACGTTGTTGACAAAATCGGCCGAGGAAATCATTTTGAGCCGGTCGAATACGGTTGACCATGCCGGGTTTTCACCAAACAGCACCTTGACTTCCAGGTTCCGTTTTTGCAGGGTAGGAAGCAGGTTATGCTGGATAAAGTCGCCCATCTCTTGAGGAGTCCATAAACAGGAATTCCAAGGAGCCGCATATCCCGGCTCATTGGAGGGTGAAACTGCATAGATGGGAATTCCGGCTTTGTTATACGCTTCACAGAAATCGGCTAAGTAGTCAGCATAATGCTGATAATGTTCACTTTTCAGCTTTCCTTGAGATGCCGGATACAGTTCGGTTGCCCGATTCCCGTCTTTCATCCAGGCAGGAGGACTCCAGGTAGAGAAAGTAAACCGTACTTCCGGATACTTCTGCTGCACATGCGAGGTGAGCCAAAATTGTCCCCGGCGCAGTAAATCATTCCGTTCTACTTTTTCGGGGTGCTGAGCCACGTGTAAACTGGTGTCGGAAGCAGTGGCAAAGTCTGCTTGAAGCTTACCGGTGGCATAGTGAGGAAAAATCTCTCCCCGGAGGATGTTGGCATGTAATCCGTCAGGCGCGAAAAGCGCATCAAGCACTTGCTCCCGTTTGGGAAAAATGAATACATCGTCTGCCCAATCTGCTTCGCCCACGCCAAATCCGTCGATGGTTTGGCGCAAGTCGTTGCATCGGAGGGTGATGGAACCGGCCGGTTGTGCAGGGAGCGAAAGCACTCCCTGCAGCATGCCACATGCCAGTATTAATTTTGCATATCGCTGAAATTTCATACGCATTGTTTTTTATTGAACCGAGCCGACATAGGTTACCACGCTCATAGCGGGAACGGTAATCGGATACATGTTTGATTCATCTTTAGTTATTGTACTTTCTTTCCAGTTCTGCTCGGCATCTGTGATGTAAGCCTTTAACTCCCCGATTGGTCTGCCGCCTTTCACTTGGATGGTAGTTGTGATTGGTTCTTTTGATTTGTTTACTGCCACCATGACATATTCCCGGTTGTTTTTGAATGCGGTCAGTAACAGTTTTCCGGTAGTAGAGATAGGCTTGTCGGTACGGATTTGCTTGCTGCCTACTTTTACGTAGCGCGTGTAATTGCCATACGTATAGAACCGTTTCGGAATCTGGAAGTTGCCTTGTTCCAGTTTGATGAGGCTTTCATTTGTATCGGTATATCTGGCTCCTGTCCACCAGCATACAGCATTGACATGCGCATTGGTGAGGTATTTATGGAAGACCTCTGCCCAATGGATAGCGTTATCCATAGAACCGTCATAATTGTCGAGCGCAGAGCTGATTTCTGTCAGCCATACTTTCAGCCCCTGGTCTACAGCCTTGTCATAAGGTACGATAGGGAATTCATAAGGAATGCGTGGAATATTATATCCGTGACCTGCTGCAATATCAGCATATTTAAGTACATCAGGATTAGCTTCCATTACGTTTTCTGCATACTTCTTGGCTGAAACTACATTGAATGTTCCGAGTACCAGTGTGGACCATTGAGCCAGTTCTCCGAAAATGATTTGCGGGTTTACTGCCTGCTTTTCGAACGTTGGTCCCATGTAGTTGGCTATAAAGTCGGCAAGCTGTTCGGGCGACCATTTACATGAGTTCCAGTTCGCCTCGTAGTTTGGCTCGTTGACCGGTGATATGGCATAAATATCCATTCCGGCCTCCTTGTAGGCCTGTACGAACTGAACCAGGTAATCGGCAAACATTTGGTAATATTCTTTTTTCAGCGAACCATGTGAAGCAAAGTTATCTTCAGTGATGTAGCCGTCTTGTTTCATCCATGCGGGAGGACTCCAGGTGCTGAAGAACAGCTTATCTACATGATATAATTGTTTGGCTTGTTGAGTAACCCATAATTGCCCTCTTCTTTTCAGTTCATTGGCTTCAGCTTGCTGGAAGTACGGGTCGCCAAGCGGCATGTCTGTTCTTACATCCGTATCAAAAGAAGTGTCTCCTTCCTTCATCCAGTAATGCGGGAAAATCTCTCCACGGAGCATACTTATATTCAACCCATCTTTGCCGAAAAGTAAATCCATGACTTCTTTTCTTTTGGGATGGGTGAAAATATCGGCGGCACAGTCGGCTTCAGCTATGCCGAAGCCGTCTAATTCCTGTCCCTCCTCATTCCATGCTATCACCACATTTTTTGTGAACAAGCCGCGTGTTTCGGCAGTTGGTTCATCCTGGGTCATAACCTCGGGCTCATCTGTTTGTGAGCAAGAGAAGAGCAGACCCAACAGGGCTGTCAGATAAAAAGCCTTTTTCATAATGTTGTTTTTTAAGGGTTATAGTTCACTGTTTAAGTGTTGTCTTTGGATTACTTGGCTACGTCCCACCAGATACGGGTGTTCAAGTTGTCGGCTCCCTGTTGCTGTACAGCCTGCTCAACGTTTGCTTTGTTGATGGTATATTCATCAATGGCATACGGCAAGCGTCGGGGTATCTGTCCGTTGCTTTCATTGCCGGCATAATGGGTAGGAGTCAGTTTAGGATATCCACATCGACGCCAGTTGGCATAACTTTCATACCCATTCATGAAGGTAGTAACCCAGTATTCATTACCCAGTACCTCCAGCTTTTCTTCTTGCGAAGCTGCATTTGCGAAAAGATTCTGTGCCAGATAGTCGTTTACTTGCTGTTCGGAGATACTCACGCCGTAAGCCTCTTTCTGTTCCTGCATGGAGAGGCGGATGGCTTCTTTATAGAGGGCTTCCGGGTCGCCTGCTACCCAGTTGCGCAGAGCAGCTTCAGCCTGAAGCAGCTTACTCTCACTCGGCATAAGCAGCAGGGTAGGTGCATCTTCGCGCAAGATTACGTTCGTATTGAAGTTTGAGTAATCTTCAAGCTTGCCGGTATAGTCAGAATTGGTACTGATGGTATTTTTATCATAACCGTTAGGAAGACCTTTCTGGATACTCGGGTCGGCATTGCCGTCTTTCAGCGAGCAGAATACAGCGATACGAGGGTCATTGGTAGCTTGCAGATGATTCATGAAGGTCTGGCTAATTTTCACCTTTCCCTGTCCGATGTAGTCATCTTTCTGGAAGCGTAAAGCCACCGGATTCTTGTCTTCATCGCGTCCGCCGGCAATATGCTTCACCCGGCACATATCTTTTGCTTCACTCATGATACCTCCCTCGATGGCTGCCTTAGCCGTAGCTGCAGCTAATTCCGGTTTTACTTTGCTCAGGCGCATTCCGAGGCGGAGCAACAAAGAGTTACCGAACTTTTTCCATTGGTCGATGTCGCCGTTATAGAATAAGTCGCCTTCAATAGCAGGCTTATCGGCATTGAGCAGGCTGATACCTTCTTTTACCTGATCTATCAAATCGGCGTAGATAGATTCCTGTGTATCGTATTTCGGTTTGTAGATATTCTGACGGAATCCGTATCCAGCTTCAGTATAGGGTACATTTCCGTACAAGTCGGTCATCCGTTGAAAGAGGAAGGCTCCCCAAATCTTGGCTACTGCCTGCATGTTCTGGTATTCAGGTTTCTGTGCAGCCTGGTATTCCATTTCACGCCAGTTCTTGATGGCTGTACTGTAAAAATCAAGAAAATATGAAGTTGAGGGAGCCTGCATCATATAATACTTGTCGCCCACACCTGCTTCGGTACTTTCCAACGAAGCGGTTTGCTGAACCATCATCATGCAGCAGCCAATTTGCATATTTTTGGTATGGCCGTCTACGCTTGTATTCAGTTGGGTATAGGTTAACAGCGGACCAGGCGTAATGACCGTGCTTTCATTAGGATTCAAGTTTTTTTCCTCAAAATCGCAGGCAGTCAGACACATGCCTGCAGCACAAAACAATGTTGCTTTTAAATATCTTGTTAACATAGCTGTCCGTTTTTAAAATTTCACATTCAAGTTAAAACCAATGCTGCGAGTAGCCGGCATTCCGTATGACTCAAATCCCTGACCATTGCCAATGTTCAGCATGGCTTCCGGGTCAACCAAAGGAACATCGTCATAAATGTTCCAGAGGTTACGTCCTACGATGGCTAGAGAAAGAGCAGACATACCCAGTTTCTTAATCCATTTCTGCGGGAAGGAATAGCCGAATGAAAGTTCGCGAAGTTTCACAAAAGAAGCATCGTAAACAAACTCCTCAGTGATTCCTGCCATAGCCATGTAATACTTCATGGCGTCAGCTTTTACATCATTCGGTGTTACTCCGTCGGCTTTGACGCCTTGTCCCAGTACACCGCCTTCACGTCCGGGTAAAGTGCCTGCATGGCGACCGAAGCTGTACATGTGTGCATTAGTCATGGAATAGATGTCACCGCCGATTTTTGCATCGATCAGGAAGCTTAATGTGAAGCCTTTATAATTAAAACTGTTGCTGAAACCTAAGGTGTATGGAGCAACCGATTCACCCAGTTTTTTGATACCACCTTTCATGGGAAGACCATTGTCGTCGAACATGATTTCACCTTTATCGTTCCGTTTGTAAGATTCCCCTTTAATGATACCGTAAGGTTCGCCTACTTCGTGATAGATGAAAGCCGGACCGCAGTTGTCACCGTCATGACCGGTACGGGCTGTTTCCAGGATGAACTCATTGATATCGTCGGTAATTCGTTTTACTTCACTCTTGTTATAAGAGAAGTTTAATGAACTGTTCCAAGTAAAATCCTTTGTTTTGACCGGAACGGCAGTCAGCAAGAGTTCCACACCATGATTATGCACTTTACCTGCATTGATGCGAACGCCTTTATAACCAGAAGCAGAAGAAACTCCGGCATCTACGATATCGTCTTTGGTATTACGTACGTAATAAGTAAAATCAATACCGATGCGGTTATTGAGGAAGCGGGCATCCAAACCGATTTCATAAGCATTCGAGGTCAACGGTTTCAAGTCAAGGTTCGGTACGATGGATTGTCCGATATAGCCGATAGGATGACCGAACATTTTCTGATTGAATGCGTAAGTCAACCCCAAGTTATAAGGACCTACGGCACCACCTGACTGTGCCCATGAACCACGAATTTTCAAGTAAGGAATCCATTCGGGCATGTTAAACGCTTCACTGATGATGAATCCGGCACCTACTGAAGGATAGAAAATATGGTTCGAACTGTTCTTTCCTTTGTATGACAAAGCAGAGAACCAGTCATTTCTCCCGGTCAGTGTCAAGTAAACCATGCTTCGGTAAGAAAGTTCCAGCTGACCAAAAATAGAGTTGATATAGCTTTCCGATTTAGAGGTGCTTCCGCTTGTTACGGTATTACTTCCCATGGCTTCAAAACCGGGCTGTATGAATCCTTGTCCGGCAGCAGTGGTCTGGTTATACCAAGTTCCCATGGTGTTCCATCCCAAGAAAGCATCTACACTGAACAGGTTGTTGCGGAAGGAATTGGTATATCCCAAGATAGCTTCGGCATTGAACTCACCGTTGTATATAGAACTGCTGGTGATTGATCCGTCGTTATCTACCGCTGTTCCGTAGGGAACGATGTTTTCGCTGCGGCGGTTAATCATATCGCCTCCGAATTTTCCGCGCAGATACCAGTTCGGAGTGAAGTTATATTGTGCTTCGATAGAACCGATTACACGGTCTTTGCTGTCTTTGTTGCTGTGGTTATAGGCAATGAAGTAGGGGTTGCCGATATAAGTCTGACCTGTGGGCAGAAACTCCATACCCTTGTCGTCCACTCTTTTTTCCAGCAGGCGTACATCGGTGTTGGGTGAAAGCATGAATAAAGTAGCATTGGCATTCGAGGTCAAGTCGCCTAATCCCGGACGGTTTTTGGCGCGTTCGCGTACATACATCACGTTTGCTTTGATGGTGAGATGCTCGTCAAGTTTAGACTGTACGTTCAAGGTGATGTTGTTACGTTCCAGTTTCGAGTTAGGCATGATGTCGTGGAAGCGTTGGTCACCGGCAGCTATACGGTACTGTACTTTTTCTGTACCACCCGATACGGCCAGGTTGTTGGTCAGCGCCCAGGCATTCTGGTAGAAGTTCTTGAAGTTGTCTTTGCCGGAAGCGATATACGGGCGGCGTACGCCATCAAACTGCATTATGTCTTTGCCGTCTAACTTACTTCCAAATGACAACATATTGATTTGTGAAGCCAAACTCGGGGCAATTTTTTCTATCAATACCGGGAGCATGGATTCTGGGTAGCCTTGTTGCTGTATCTGCTGCATAGCTATGCCATAAGCCATCTGTTCGGCATTGGCACCGTTCGAGCCGGCTCCATATTCCCATTGCAGGTCATCGTTTTTGAACATGATTTGTTCGTTGGTATAAGAAAGGTTATACTCCACTTTCACTTTGCCTACCGAACCGCGTTTGGTTGTGATGACAATGGCACCGTTCGAAGCGCGAGAACCATACAGAGCAGCAGCTGTTCCACCTTTCAATACAGACATGCTTTCAATATCTTCACTGTTGATTGATGAGATACCGTCACCGCCGTCAGTACCACCCCACATGCCAGTCTGTCCGTAGTTGGTGTTATCCATCGGAATACCATCGATGATGTATAAAGGCTGGTTTGAACCATTCAGTGAGCCGTTACCGCGGATGATGATTCGGCTGGAACCCATTACCCCTGAAGCCGGTTTTGATACATTGACACCTGCCACTTTACCTGCCAGACCTGTTGCGAGGTTGGCTACTTTCACGCGGTTCATGTCTTCACCTTTTACTTCGGTTACGGAGTAAGCCAATGCTTTCTTCTCTTTGCGGATACCTAAGGCGGTTACCACAACTTCATCCATTGCTACATCGTCTTCTTTCATGGTGATGTTCAGAGGTTTGCGCCCGGCTTTCACTTGTACCGATTCATATCCAATGTATGAAATGGTCAAGACCTGCCCTTCTTCTGCCTGAAGGCTGAAGTTTCCGTCCATATCGGTAATGGTACCGGTAGCAGTTCCCTTCACTTGGATGCTGGCTCCAATAATGGCCTCTCCACTGCTGGCAGAAACCTTTCCTTTTACAGATATGGGTTCTTTTTTCGTTTCTGTTTGTTTTTGCTTTGTTTTACTGCTGACCAATACCGTATTCCCCTTACGCTCAAAGCGCAGTTGAGTCTGCTGGCTAATGGCATTAAGTGCTTCGCTCAGAGGTGCTTTTGAAAGATTTAAGCTAACCGGAGGCTCCTGGCGAATCGTTTCATGGTCATAGAAAAACTTTATTCCGATTTGTTTAGTTATTTGTGTAAAAACTTGTTCTACATTCTGGTCTTTCACTTGTAAGGTTAAACTGCTTTCGTTTTGTGCATAGGTCTGTAGAGAAATAACAGATAAGCATACGAATAGTAAAAAAGCTAAAAACGAACAGCTATTTTTACTTATCCCTTTACAAATAAGAAGATTATTCATAAATTTGTGCGTTTTAGTAATTGACTAAAGTTATTAAAAACAAGCAATGCGCGATACGTTATTCATTTGGGTCGAAGCTTATGAATATCCGTCCGGATTGCGGATAGAGGCATTCCTTTGGAGTGCTTCTATCATTTTGGGGAGGTTCATGAAGGAGCTGTTTTCATCTATTATTTTTTAAAAGGTTGAACATTATCTATTATTCATCTCATTCTTTATAAAGAAGTACATTGATGCCCTCTTTCTTATATTTGATATCACCGCTGATAAATTCAATGGATTTAAGTACCGCTTCCAGACTCTTGTTATCATGTTCGCCGGTAATCAAGTTGTTGAAATCCTGACCGGGAGCAAAAGTAATCCGGCAATTATATACCCGTTCCAGTTCTTTTGCCACATCGCGGATAGGTGTACTGTAAAAGCGTAACCCACCTTTCATCCAGACAGCCACTCCCCTATCCTCTGTTTTCTTACTATATTCTCCGGAAACAGTATTGATAAGCACCTGCTCTTTAGCACGTAGACGCATCATCGCTTCCGGCAAATCAATCTGGACTTTACCACTTTCCACATCTACTGATACTACCTCGTCCGAAGAATAAGATTTGATATTAAAACAAGTACCCAAAACACGCACATCGAAGTGGCGGGTATCCACTACGAAAGGCTGCTTCTCATTATGATATACGCGAAAATACCCTTCACCTTCCAGTTCTATTCTACGTTCCTTACCGGTAAAACGATCTGGATAGTGAACACGCGAACAAGAGTTTAATATCAATGTCGTACCATCGGGAAGCTGTACTTCCTTGCGTTCGCCAAAAGAAGTAGAAGCCTCTAAATAAGATACCTGTGTCCTATCTATATAACGAATGTAACTAATACTGCCAAATACAAGACAAACCATCGCAGCCACACTTGACACAGCCAATGCAGCCCGACGAATCCACATACGTTTCTTATGCTCTATACGCTTTAATAACAGTCGCGCCTCTTTTTTATATTGTTCGCGTTCAAGGTCTGTCTGCGGTGATTGCAGGGAAGTTTCTTCCCATACTTCAGCAGCCAGATCCTGAAGCATATCTGTATCATACTCCGAAGTCTGTAACTCATCCAACAACTTACGGGCATCATCCATTGTATACAGATCGTCCAAATAACGACGCAGCAGTGATTTATTATTTTCACTATTTTTCATAAAACATAATTCTAAATGAAGCAAGATTATTAAAAATAACCCTTTGACATTAAGATATACACATAAGAAAAGAATGACTGGGGTGTGATTAATATTTTTTAATATACACTGTTAACCAAAAGCCTTTATTAATAATAAAATCATGATTATCAATAACTGAAAACACAGAAAAGCACAAAAT
>ENA-UERC01001696-UERC01001696.1-human-gut-metagenome-genome-assembly--contig:-NODE-1696-length-12102-cov-4.764740_pt1 | contig 12102 bp, 5 predicted proteins | sample MGYA00242955_ERZ507955 | MGnify/ENA primary metagenome ERZ507955 (study PRJEB26167, sample SAMN06115394) | human gut metagenome | host: Homo sapiens | place: China:Hubei | collected 2016-04-27 | study... | reverse complement strand
TGCTGAGATTCGGAAAGAAGAAGTAGAAACGAGGTGAACCCCATTGACTGAACTGCAAGAAATCGAGTTTGGATTGTTGCAACAGTTCTTATCTATATGTGAACAGTTGAATCTAACCTACTATCTCGTCTGCGGCAGCGCACTCGGCGCAGTGAAGTATGGCGGTTTCATCCCCTGGGATGATGACATTGATGTTGCACTTCCGAGAAAAGACTACGAAATATTCTGCAGGAAATCTCCCCAAATATTGCCGGAATGGTGCTTCCTGCAGAACTATCATTCCGAACCCCAATACTATCTCCTCGGAAGCAAATTACGCGACAGCAGAACGACCTACATAGAGATGATGGCGGATCGCCTGAAAATCAACCATGGAGTGTTCATTGATATATTCCCGTTGGATGGACAGTGGCGCACCGAACGCGAGCACCAAATGTTCCGAAAAAAGCGGGCAATCTTTGAGGCAGCGCGGCGCGTCAGACTGAACTATAACCGCTTATCACCGCAAAACCTCGGTATGGTACGGACCAATTGGTATTGGCTGCTCTTCCGCCTTTTTGGGTATAAACATGACACCGCTGCGGAAATAGCCGTATTTGACCGTTTTATTTCCTCTTTTTCTACTGACGACAGTGCTGTCTGGTGCAATCATGCGAACTCAACTTCTCCATTGGAATATGCGCCCAAAGAGCAATATGGCGACGGAGTCTGGATGAAGTTTGAAGGGATTCCGGTTCGTGTTCCGGCTCAGTATGATGCCTATCTCACCCAGAAATACGGAGACTGGCGAGGCGGAATACCGCCGGATCAGCAGTATGGGCATCATCACTATGTGATATGTGATCTGCACCGACCATTCACGGAATACACCGATACCGGAGAGAAGGGGGTGAAGAAATCATGATATACCGAGCCATTCGTAAATTGAAAGCGGTTTTATACCACGCAATCGTTGAGCCGGATATCAAACGCTCATTTGCCGAGTGCGGCAAAGATTCGCACATTGATTCGGGCGGTGACTTCTTCCCCCTGTCGAACATTCATGTTGGAAACCATGCCTCTATCGGAGTAAATGCACGCTTCTGGACAACACGGGCGAAAATTTACATAGAGGATTATGCCTTGTTTGGTCCCGGTGTCACGATCATTACAGGAGATCACCGCAAGGACATCATCGGTAAGCACATCATAGAACTGACGGATGCGGATAAAACCGCAGAAGATGATCAGGATGTGGTGATTGGAAGAGGAGCATGGATCGGAGCAGGAGCGATTATTTTAAAAGGTGTGCACATCGGTGCAGATGCGATTGTGGCGGCAGGCAGCGTTGTAACAAAGGATGTTGCGCCATACACCATTGTAGGCGGCGCACCGGCACATTTTATAAAGAATCGTTTCTCCGAAGATCAGCTCGAACGGCATATTCAAACCACCGAAGGCGATGACTCTCCGCTTTTGGTTTCGGCGAAAGGCGGTGATTCTATTGCAAGATAAAATACCACTGTTGATTCTCTTGTCGGTCGGCGCAGCATTTACCGCGGTATGGCTCGCACTGCTGCGGAAACGGCTGAATATGGCATGGTATGTAGCAATCATGATTGCGATTGCACATACGGTCTACGGCGTTTTGACAGTGAAGGCGTTTGCGTTCCTTGAAACCGGCTTTGACAAAGCCAGCTTTGGAAACATGAGCCTGTTCGGTGGTGTGTTCCTGATGCCGCTGGCGTATTGGCTCGGTGCAAAAATTTCAAAGAGACCGCCCAAGGAAGTCTTTGATGTTTTTACCCCCTGCATGGTCTTTACGGTCATGTGCGCCCGAATCAACTGCATTTTGTCAGGCTGCTGCCGCGGGCTTCCGATTCCGGGGACAAACGGGATACGCTTCCCAACGCGTGAGGCGGAGATCGTCTTTTACCTGATCCTGCTCGCCGTCTTGTGTCCGCGAATTTGGAAAGAACGGCTGCAAGGACGCGCTTACCCGGTCTACATGATGTGCTATGGAGCGTTTCGGTTTATCATCGAGTTTTTCCGCGAGTCGGATATTTCCGGACTGTTCCATCGAGCACATCTGTGGGCACTCATTACATTATTACTCGGCGTAAGTATTTACGCTGAAATGAAAACCTCAAAATCTAAACCGAGAAGGAGAAAACAATCATGATCCAACGAATATCCAAACGGTTCTTATCCCTGCTGCTTGTGGCAGTTATGGTGCTGGCATTAGTGCCTGCCATTACGCTGCCTGCATTTGCAGCCACCAGTGGTACTGTGACAGGTCTGGCTGACGAGAACATCGGCCTGAGCTTCTCCGGCACTGCGGACAACGCGTGGAGCGCCAGCGGCATGCAGATCGTCGGTTCGGCTCGGTCTAAGTCTGGGTCATGCAGCAGTGACGATTACCGTTCTACGCTGACCATCACCAACAAGAAGACCACAAAGGCGACGCTGTCCTTTGACTATGCCGTCGTGGTAAGCAAAGGTACGATTCTGGTGGACAACAGCACGACCACCACAAACGGCAGCTTCAGCAGGGAGCTTGCCGCGGGTGGTACCGTTGAGGTGGAGATCACTTCCGGCAGCACCGACGCCGACACCAAGATCACCATGACCAACGTGAAGCTGGTGACCGATGTGAGCGCCACCGTGACCTTCCAGCCCGCCGAGAACGGCTCCTATACCGTGGACGGGCGGAATATCACCGAGGTGTACACCAACACCCAGAGCTCCATGACCGCCTATCAGGTGGCGGCGACCCCGGCGGAGGGCTACCGCTTCAAGGGGTGGTACGATGTGGACAGCGGAAAGTGCATCAGCACCGATGCCAAGACCGCTCTGAACTTTGACAGTGACCGTACCATCACGGCGCGGTTCGTCAGCAAGGAGCTGGCGCTCTTTGAAACCGGCGGTCAGATCTTTGACGACCTGAACGACGCGGTTGCCTATGCGCAGACAAACCGCCAGTCTAAGATTACCTTGGCTACTGATGGCTCCATCAGCGGTACTTATACCATTCCGGCGGGAATCACCCTGCTGATCCCCTTTGACGAGGCCAAGACCTGCTATACCAGTACCCCAGCGCCCACCACCTCCCAAGTCGGAGCCAAGGTATTCCGGACGCTGACCATGGCGGCGGACAGCTCCCTCACCCTTGCAAACGGGGCGGCCATCAGCGTCGGCGGCCAGTATTATGCCGCCTCAGGCGGCGCTTCTGGCAAGATGGTCGGGCCCTATGGCTACATCAAAATGGAGTCCGGCAGCGCCATCGACGTGCAGTCCGGCGCAAGCCTGTACGCATGGGGCTTCATCTCCGGCAGCGGCTCTGTCACCGTACAGTCCGGCGGCTCTGTCTACGAGTGGTACCAGATTCTGGACTTCCGCGGCGGCTCGGCATCTTCTGATATGGGCAACAATGTGTTCCCCTTTAGCCAGTACGCCGTGCAGAATGTGGAGGTACCCCTGACCCTGCACGCCGGCGCCAGCGAGACGGTGTATACTGCGGTATACGCTATGCGGAAAATCAACCCAACCTCTATTCCCTTTATCGGCGACAAGGGTATGTTTAAGCTGACCTCCGGCAGTCTAACCAAGGCGTATGACGGCGCCACCGACCGTATCATCTACACCATCGACGGAGTTGCGGAGGTTAACAGTCTGAACCTAAAGCTGGCAGGCGTGAGCGTCAGCTCCAGCAGCTATGTCCTGCCGCTGACCAACAACATGACCATCAATTTGACCACCGGCAGCAAGCTGTCCATCAACCAGACGGCGTCGCTGCTGCCGGGGGTGCAGGCCAACATCGCACAAGGCGCTGAAATGATTATTTCCAGCGGCAAGAGCATCTACATCTATGACCGTGACGAGTGGGTCGCCCAAAACTTTGTTACCGGAGGCAAGTTCAAAGCGGTGCCATATGCCCCCGGAAAGCATTATAACCGCACAGAAGAAAACCTTATCGATGTGAAGGTAGACGTCAACGGTACGCTGACCGCCATCGGCGGTATCTACACCACCGCAGGCGGTGCGGACATCTGCTCCAGCGCCGGTACCGGTGTCTATAACCAGCAGGGCAAGCCCGGCACGGAGACCAAGACGTATCAGTACACGCAGAGCGGTTCCAGCGTGACGGCACATGAGATCCCCATCACCGCCGCCAAGCTGCACAACGCCGACGGCTCCTATGTCGAGACGAAGACCGCCAAGGCTGGCGATGTTATCAACTATGTCAAAGGCGTATGGGGCGGCACGCCTTGCGCACATGAGAACACAGAACTTCGTAATGCCAAGGAAGCAACCTGCACCGAGCCCGGCTACACCGGCGACACCTACTGCAAGGATTGCGGCGAGAAAATAGGCACCGGCACGGCTATTCCCGCCAAGGGACATACCGAGGTCATCGACGAAGCTGTTGCAGCTACCTGCACCACACCCGGCAAGACTGAGGGTAAGCACTGCTCCGTCTGCAATGAGATTCTTGTTGCACAGAAAGTTATCCCTGCGAAGGGTCACAGCTGGGACAAGGGCGTAATTACGACTTCCCCGACCTGCAGCGATGCCGGTGTCAAGACTTACACTTGTACTGTTTGCAGCGAAACCAAGACCGAAGTGCTTGATGCAACCGGTCATACGCCTGTTGATGTTGCTGAACAGCCTGCCACCTGCACGGAAGCCGGTCATACGGCGGGCGTCAAATGCTCGGTTTGCGGCGCAACGATCTCCGGAATTGAAGAGATTCCGGCTACGGGCCATACCGAGGTCATCGATGCGGCTGTTGCGGCTACCTGTACCAAGACTGGCCTGACCGAGGGTAAGCATTGCTCTATCTGCAACAAGGTCATCGTTGCACAGGAGGAAATCCCCGCCAAGGGTCATACCGAGGTTATCGACCCGGCCGTCGAGCCTACATGCACCAAACCCGGCAAGACCGAGGGCAAGCACTGCTCCGTCTGCAACGAGATTCTTGTTGCACAGACAGAGATTCCAGCCAAGGGTCACACCGAAGTCACTGACCCGGCAGTTGCACCTACCTGCACCACGCCCGGCAAGACCGAAGGCAAACATTGCTCGGTTTGCAATGAAGTGCTTGTACCGCAGGAAGAGATTCCTGCTAAGGGGCATACGGAAGTAATCGACGAAGCTGTTGCGGCCACCTGCACAGAAAGCGGCAAGACTGAAGGTAAGCATTGCTCCGTCTGCAATGAGATTCTTGTTGCACAGGAAGTTATCCCTGCCAAGGGGCATGTTGAAGAAATTCGGAATGTAAAGGAAGTCACTGACACCGAGGACGGTTACACCGGCGATACATACTGCTCTGTATGCAACGAATTGCTGAAGAGTGGCGAAGTGATCTACCATAATGGTTGGCGGAAAGATGGCGACAGCTATTACTTCTACCAGAATCAGCAGCCCGTCACCGGAATGGTTCGTGTACCATATCCTGCCGCGGATCTGCTGCCCGGATACGGCCCTGATGCGGAGGATGCCGAAGTCAATGTCCCCGGTAAGGAAGGCAATCCCGATAATTATGACTATCCGGACCGTGAGAGTGCACTGTTCGTCTTTGACAAAAATGGCGTGTTCCAGAAGGATCAGTGCGGTGTGTACGATGACAACGGCATCACCCGCTGGATCAACAACGGTATGCTGGTCTGGCATGCGGGCCTGGTGAAGGACGGCGACGATTATCGTTACTTTAAGCGCAACGGTATGGTCGCGAGCGTTGAAACCTATGTGGCCAAGACCAACGGTCTGCTGAAGGCAGCCAAGTATACCTTTGATGCCGAAGGCAGGCTGATGAAGCTGGAAGGACTCCATGAAGATCTGAACGGCAACCTCTGCTACTATGTCGACTATGTGAAGAACTATGCCGGTCTGGTCGAAGTGGACGGCAGCTTCTACTATATCGCCAGCGATCTCAAAGCTGTTAAGAATTGCACTTACTATGTTACCAAGACCAACGACCTGAAGCCTGCCGGTTATTATACTTTCGATGCGGACGGCAAGATGGTTATTAAGAGCGGTCTGGTCGAAGAAAATGGCGACCTGTACTACTATGTGGACGGCGCCAAAACAGCGGCCGGTCTGATTGAATGGGAAGGCAACTATTACTACATTGCCAGTAACCTGAAAGCAGTAAAGGGTGCCAGACACTATGTTTTTGCAGACAAGGCGAACGGCTTGAAAACTGCCGGCTGGTACTGGTTCAACGCGGATGGCACGATGTTCCTTGAAGGTATCCGCGAAGAAAACGGCACGAAGTATTACTACAAGGATGGAGTGAAGAATTATGCCGGTCTGATCGAGATTTCCGGCGAATATTACTATGTTAAGAGTGACTGCTCTGTGGTTTGTGACCGCAGCTATTATGTCACCAAATCCAACGGCCTGATGCCGAGCGCAACCTATACTTTCGATGCGGACGGCAAAATGGTAATCAAAAACGGCATCTATCGCGAGAAACTCGGTGATGGAAATGAGTACCTGTTTTACTATGTAAACAATGTGCGTCAGGTGGGTACCGGCCTCGTACAGCTTGACGACGGCAGCTACATCTATGTTCGCAGCGGTGCAAACCTTGCGGTCGGCAGTTACTATGTTTCCAAAACTAATGATCTCCTCCCGAAGGGTACCTATACCTTTGGAGAAGACGGTAAGATGGTCGTAAATCCGTAAGAGACAAGTGTGTATACAGGGCGGGAAATTCCCTCCCTGTATACCACTGTATTCACAACGAAAGGAGTGCATATGCAGTTATCGCGAATTCGTAAATGGAGTGTAATGCTCCTTGTGATTTGTTCTATTGTCAGCTTGTTTGCCGGGTGCGGGAAAAAGACTCCGGAATCTACTGCAGATCCTGCAGCAAATCAGAGTGAAAGCACACCGCCGGAAGAAGAAATTGAGGATACCACGACACTTTCGGAAATCAACACCGACTTCGGAACGCTATATATTCCTCAAAAATACGAACAGCTTTTGAAAGCTGAGGTGGACAGCGATACAGTCAAGTTCATCACTGAACAAGACGGAAAGACCTACACTCTTTTCGACCTTAGCATCGGCGAAGAAGTTGGACAGCTTGCCGGAACACTGACCGACAAACGCGGTACTTCTCGCGATGTATATGTTACGGTTTACGACCTCGGTGACATCAGCGAATTGGCACAGGACAAGCAGGATCAGCTTTATGCCATGCAGGAGGCTGTGAATGTCGTTGTCGAAAACTTGAAATAAATATCCAGGAAGGAATTCATATGAAAAAATCATTTTCACTGCGATGGATCTCTCTCCTGTTGGCGGTCATGATGGTTTTCAGTATTCTCCCGCTGTCTGTATTTGCGGTAGATACCTCAACCGATGATGCACGGTATACTGACTTCCTATCCTCATTGACCACCCTTGAGGGATATGCCGGCGCTTACGCCCGGGAACATTCCGGCGAGGATGCTACAGCGCTTGTCATTAACTACATTCGTTGTGGCGTGGAAAAATACACGTCCGGTACATGGACGACCTTCTGCGGCTCGGAAAACACGGCGTTTACCAGCTATGTTTCCGAGAAGGACGCAGCCAACGGAACCAATGCCGCTGCTCTGCGCAGCTTGGAGGTTTTCACGGTACCCAACGGAAACGAAGTCGATTTTGCGCACATGTTCGGCGCAATGGACATGGCGTACCACACCGGCAATCAGAGCACTGCCGACCTTGGCAGCTGGGCCGGCGATATCTGTGATCTGCTTCAGCTTACGACCAATGCGGGCGTGACAGGTACAGTCGAGGAGATGGCCGAAGAAATCCGGACAAATAACAATAAGTATTTTCTGTATGATAATCCAGATCCGGAGGTTCACTCTTTCGGTATTCTCGATCTGTACGGTGACCTTGACGCTTTTTACATTTTGAAGAAGATCGGCACCGGCGTGACGATCAGCTCGGTTATGAAGAATTACTTTACGACCAGCCTGACCGATGCCGCACGCGCAAAGTTCTTCCTGAACAACCGCTTCGATGGAGTTTCAACGAAGGATGACATTCGCGCTTCTGTCTATGATACCTATTACGGAAACGAGGGCATCCGGACTCTGGAAGGCAGCTACCTTCCGAATGGTGTCAATGCCGATCTGCGCCGTGCCTGCTGTTATGCTTTTGCCGATTATCTCTACGAAACGGCAAAGGGACAGCTGGAAAACGATTATTACAAGGTCTTTTCCAGCACCTCCTCCATACTGGCTCCCGGCATTAAGCAAGAAGTAAAAATGGCACTGACGAAGGATGATAAGCAGATTGTTTATTATCTCGCGACTGCGGATATCACACGCAGCGATGTCAATATCTATGCCAACTATAACGACAATGACGCCTCCGTCTGGAAGATGGCTCGCGTGAAAGATCAGATGGAAGCCGCAGAAAGAAAACATACGGATCCGAACAACACAGAGCACTATATTCCTAATTATCGTGCGGTTGTCGGAACAAATGCCGATTTCTACAACATGAGCAACGGCTGCCCCGGCGGAGCGCTGGTTATGGAAGGCGTTGAGTATCACGGCATTGGCAGCGAAAACTTCTTCGGCATTCTCAAGGACGGAACGCCCATTATCGGTGGAAGTGCCGAGTGGAATGCGCACAAGGGTGAGCTTCAGGAAGCTGTCGGCGGTGATATTTGGCTTGTTAGGAACGGTAAAATTGTACCTTCCGCACCTTCCAATTATTACAACAACCGTGCTTCCCGTACCTGTGTTGGTATTACTTATGACGGTCAGGTCGTGCTGATGGTGCTTGATGGCCGTCAGGAGCCGTTCTCCGCAGGCGGCAGCGCCATCGAGATCGCACAGATTATGCTGGATGCCGGCTGCGTCTCCGCCATAAATCTGGATGGCGGCGGTTCCTCCACCTTTGCCGCTAGAGGCGAGGGCTCTGAAACGATTTCTGTCGTCAACCGCCCATCAGACGGGTATGAGCGCTCAGTCAGCTCCTCCCTCCTCGTTGTATCTACGGCAAAACCCTCCAATATATTCGACCATGCTGTCGTTTCCGCAGACTATGACTACCTGACGGTCGGAACCGAGCTAACTGTCAATGCGTCCGGTGTAACTTCGACCGGCGGCGCAATTGCGCTGCCTGAGGGCTCAGTACTGAAAGTGTCCGATGAACGCCTCGGAGCGTTGTCGGATGATGTGTTCACAGCGAAGGCGCTCGGTGATGTGCAGATACAACTCATTGCAGCAGATGGTAGCGTGCTAGGCACAAAAACGCTGCACATTGTTGAACCGACGGAATTGAAATTCACCAAAGACAGCCTGAATGCGGTCTACGGCGAATCGACCGAGCTGCCGCTGGAGGCTACCTATAACAGCAACCCCGTAAAGATCAACCCCGATGATGTGCAGTTCGGTTTCCTGAAGATCACGCTGCAATCGATCGGTGAAATCGAGGGTGGGAGTGTCAATACCACGAAAACGGAATTGGTATTCGATTACCCCGAGGCAGGTACGATTTCCGGCTTTGATTTCACACCCAATGCAAACAGCGAACTGCGTACTCTGACGATTGGTGCAGTCTTAAAAAACAAACTGGCTGAATTCCAGGCGACAATCAATCAGGAATATGCCCGTGCATATCAGGATGCCAAAGGCAAGGGCTACAGCGATGAAGAAGCCGCAATTCAGGCGCAGACGGCCGCGATCAATAAAGCATTGGAAACGGCAACAAAGATTACGACTTACCTGTATAAGAGTGACGAGGCGAACTTCGACTTCAACCATGCAACCGGCGGCAGCGGCCTGCTCGCATGGAACCGTACCGTTTCCAATTCAAATTATAAAGAAGACGAGCAGACTTATTACCAGATTGATTCTCAAACCGGAATGGAAGCATCCTATACCTTTGCAGTGGATATGTCCAAGATGCCGATCCCGGAGAAGCTTACGGCGCTTTTGTATATGCTCCCCGGCGGCGATCAGGAGGGACGCACAGCATGGGATTTCCTGCTGCAGCTTGCCGAGCGTATCAGCCCCCTGACGACGGTCACGATCACACTGACCGCACCGGAAGGCATTACGATCGATACCTCCAAGCTCCGTCTGGCAAACGAGTATTTCACCATGACCTCTGCCGAGGTGGAGGACAATAAGCTGACGGTCGTCTGCAACTTCATTCAGCAGGGCGAACCGATCAACCCCGCTACTGCAAACCCGCTTTGCGTACTCAGCGGCTTGAAGCTTATCCCCACAGACAGCGCAGCATGGGACGAAAACGGATTGCTCGACTGCACGGTTAGCGGTGATCTCGGCTATGACATTTATGCACACTTCCATGTTCTGAAATCACTGGCACAGCAGGAAGAATATCAGATCAAATATGGTCTGTACCCCTATGACAACAGCGAGAATATCAACGGAGACTACGGCGCCCATTTCTTTGATACCGTTACGAATTTCGCAGACAGCTTCAAGCTGCAAAAGAATACCAAGGACGGATGGGTCAAGGAAAACGGAAAGTGGTCTTACTGGCAAGACGGCGCTGCGCTGACCGGCATTCATAAGCTTTCCAGCAATGTGGATGGTGAAACCGGTGAATATTGGTACGATCTTGGCTCGGACGGTATCTCTGTCGGAAAGATAACCGGACTGTTTGCCTACGAGAATGATTTGTACTATGCCGTCAACGGCAAGACCAAGGACGGCTGGCGTGAGATCGAAACATCCGATGGAAGCAGTCAGTATTATTATTTTGATCCGACTACATTCAAGGCGGTTGACGGTGTTCAAACAATACGCACAATGATCACCGAAAACGGCAAGCAATACCCCAAGAACTTGAGCTATACCTTTGCGGATCATGTTCTGGTGCGAGGAGACTGGATCACGGTCAGCACCGGTCGCCGTTATTACTGGGCAGGACAGCCGATTGCCAGAAAGTGGTGGACGGTAGATGGCGACCGCTATTTCTTTGGCGACCACGGCGATGCCCTCACTGGGTTTAGTGAGGTTCCGAGAGGCAATAGCGGTCAGGGTGCTGATTACTATTTGTTTGATGCAGAGGGCGCATTGATTGTCCAGCCTGGATTGTACCAGCTGAGCAGCGATTTGTCCCACATCGCCAGTGGATTCAGTGCAGGCGATATTGTTTGCTTTGATGAAAATGGTATGGCTATTTATGCTGGCCTTGTTTATGGAGATGATGGATATCTCTATTACATCAATGCAAATCTGAAAGCAGTCAAGAACGGAAAGTTCTGGGTCACCAAAACAAATGGTATTGTCAAAGCCGGTTATCAGCGAGAGTTTGATGCACAGGGTAGAATGATTGCCAAAAACGGTATACTGCCGCTCGATGGCAACGGTGTGCTGGTCTACTATGTAAATGATGATGTCCAGTATGACCTTGGGTTGGTCAGAATGGCGGACGATCGCATGATCTATGTGAACGCCGATGCTACGCTAAAGGCCAACGGCACCTACTATCTGAGCAAAACCAACGGATTGCTCCCGCAAGGCTACTATCCGTTCGACAGTAACTGCATCCTGCAGCTCAATGGATGGTTTACCTGCGATCAAGGCACAACATATTATCAGAATGGCGTTATGCACGGAGCTGGTTGGGATAACATTGAAGACTCTTTCTACTATTTCAACAGCAACGGATATATCGTCACCGGCATGGTTCGTGTACCGTATCCTGCAGCGGATCTGTTGCCCAGTTACGGCCCTGATGCGGAAGATGCCAAAGTCAATGTCCCCGGTAAGGATGGCAACCCCGACAATTATGACTATCCGGACCGTGAGAGTGCAGTGTTCGTCTTTGACGAAAATGGCGTGTTCCAGAAGAATCAGTGCGGTGTGTACAACGATAACGGCATTACCCGCTGGATCAACAACGGTATGCTGGTATGGCACGCGGGTCTGGTGAAGGACGGCGATGATTATCGTTACTTCAAGCGCAACGGTATGGTCACAAGCGTTGAAACCTATGTGGCCAAGACCAACGACCTGCTGCCAGCAGCTAAGTATACCTTTGATGCCGAAGGTAAGCTGATGAAGCTGGAAGGACTCCATGAAGATCTGAACGGCAACCTCTGCTACTATGTCGACTATGTGAAGAACTATG
>ENA-UERC01001693-UERC01001693.1-human-gut-metagenome-genome-assembly--contig:-NODE-1693-length-12131-cov-4.973287_pt1 | contig 12131 bp, 8 predicted proteins | sample MGYA00242955_ERZ507955 | MGnify/ENA primary metagenome ERZ507955 (study PRJEB26167, sample SAMN06115394) | human gut metagenome | host: Homo sapiens | place: China:Hubei | collected 2016-04-27 | study... | reverse complement strand
TGCGCTCTCTGAGTATCGGTGTGGGGATAGGAGTGCTGTTCTTCGTTCTCCAAAAAGCACTGTTGCTGCTGCGATGATGCGCCGGAAGCGGACACTGCTGTCCCCTGCTGCTGCCGCCACAAAGAGCGCAGCCCGGAGGAACACAAAGCTCTGCTTAACCGGCTGAACCGCATTGAAGGGCAGGTGCGCGGCATCCGTGGGATGTTGGAAAAGGACGCCTACTGCGTGGATATTCTGGTACAGGTAGCCGCAGCAAACGCGGCGCTGAACAGCTTTTCCCGGGAATTGCTGGCACAGCACATCGGCAGCTGCGTGGCGGACGACCTGCGTGCCGGCAGCGACGAAAAGCTGGAAGAACTGCTCCGGCTGCTGCCCAAGCTGATGAAATGACCGCCCGCCGGGCAGACTGACCACAAGGAGAAAAAGCAATGGAACTTGAAATGAAGACTGAAGGAAAGAAATTGGAATTCTATACGGGTCGATGGGTATCGTTCCTGCCGTTCATCATTTTCTTGGGCATGATCATCGTGTCCGTGGTGTTGGATGCTGTGTCGGAGCGCTCCATGTGGATCTGCTGCATCGTTGGTCTGATGATTGCCTTCTTCCTGGCTAAGGATAAGATTCGCTATGGCGATGCCATCGCGGAGGGCATTGCCCAGAAGTTGACCTCCGTTCCCGTGCTGTGCTGGATCTTTGCCGGTATTTTTACCACCACGCTGCGTGCCGCCGGTCTGGTACAAGGCATTGTGTGGGTCGCCTATAACGTGGGTGCTCACGGTATGCTGTTCGTTCTGGTCGCGTTCATCTCCTGCGCCGCGTTCGCCACGGCCGCCGGTACCGGCTTGGGCACTACCATCGCCGGTATCTCCATCCTGTATCCCGCCGGCTGCTTGCTGGGTGCCAATCCCTTGGTTCTGGCCGGTGCCATCATCGGCGGCGGTGCCTTCGGTGATAATCTGGCCCCCGTTTCCGACACAACCATCTGCTCTGCACTGACCCAGGGTGCTGATATCACCGGCGTCGTGAAGTCCCGCCTGCGCTACTCCGCTGTGGCCGCAGCCATCACCATCCTGTTCATTCTGTTCTTCGGCGGCGGCGGCAGCATCACCGGTGAGGCTCTGCCTCACGATTTGATTGCTGAGTACATGAACCCCAAGGGCCTACTGATGCTGATCCCCGCTATCCTGACCATTTACCTTGCCATCAAGAAGGGCGACGTGATTTACGCCTGCATCGCCGGTACCGCCGCTGTCATCGTCGTGGCGTTGCCAACCGGTTTGCTAACCCTGTCTGACATCATCTGCCTGAGTGATGGCGGCGTTTCCGGTACCCTGGTGGATGGCATCGGCGGCATGGCCGACATCGTGATCCTGTGCCTGCTGGTCATGGGCATGGTAGGCGTCATGAAGGCTGGTGAAGGAGACAAACTCCTCATCGATATTGCCACCAAGGTTATCCGCAGCGTCTGCGGCGCGGAGCTGTCCATCGTCATCCTGGCCTCCATCCTGGCCGGTATGACCGGTATTAACACTCCCGCCATTCTGGCCATCGGTGTTCCCTATGCCAAACCCATGGGAGAGAGATTCCACATCCATCCCTATCGCCGTGCCAATCTGCTGGATGCCTCCTCCTGCTCTCTGGCATACACTCTGCCCTGGACCTCCATCGCGCTGGCAACCGCCACCTACTCCGCTCAGGGCAACGCTCTGTTCGGCAGCGTGGTTCCCGCCATCGGCGCGGAAGAGATCTTCTTCTATCCCGTTTACGCCTGGGCACTACTGGCCGTTATGCTGTTCGCCTCCATCACCGGCTGGGGTCGCCGTTTTGCCGGACCCAACGGTGAGGAGCTGAAGAAGTTGCCTGAGGAGGTCGCCGACAAGTAAGCGACATCCACAAGCTGCTGCCATATCACAATGGTATCCCGGTCAATGACCGGGATACCATTACAGCAACAGAAAAAGGAGAAAAGATATGAACCGTACAAGAGCCGCGTGGATTGATGTTGAACTGAAGAATATCGTCCACAATGTAAAGGTCGTTCAGGCACTGGCTCAGAAGGATGCGGGACGTCCTATCATGGCGATGCCGGTAATCAAGGGAAACGCCTACGGCCACGGCATTTTCGAGGTGGCCCGTACCTTGGGCGAGTCCGGTGTTGAGTGGATGGCGGTGGCCACCTATTCCGAGGCTCGGCTGGCCCTGTTGGCGGCTCCTCAGGCCAAAGTGCTGATCCTCGGCTATACACCGCTGGATATGATGGATGAGATTGTCCGTTACGGCATTCGCCCGTGCGTGTATACGTATGAGCAGGCACTGACCCTTTCTGAGCAGGCACAGGCTCAAGGGAAGACAGCCTATATCCACATCAAGGTGGACACAGGTATGCATCGTCTAGGCTTTAACGTCAGTGAGCAGAGCGCAGACACGGTGGCTGCCATCTGTGATCTGCCTAACGTGTGCGTAGAGGGACTGTTTACCCACTTCGCTACGTCTGCCATGCGGGAGAAAGAATATGTCCATTACCAGTACCGTGGCTTCATTGCCTTCAAGGAGATGCTGGTGGCACGGGGCGTAGATATTCCCGTGAAGCATCTGTCCAACTGTGGCATCATTCTGGACTCTCCAGAGTATCACCAGGATATGATCCGCTTCGGCAGCATGGTTTTCGGCTCCTACTCCTCCAACGAGGTCTGCAAGGCCCGCGTACAACTGAAGGATGCCTTTGCCCTTCGGGCAGAGGTTGCCTGCGTCAAGGACCTAGCCTCCGGTGAAGGAGTAGGCTACGACCTAGCCTTTATCGCCCAGCGCCCCACCCGCATTGCGGTGCTGCCCCTAGGCTACGCCGACATGATCTGCCTACGGCGACTGAAGAACAAGGGCTATGTGCTGCTCCATGGCAAACGTGCCCCCATGGTAGGCTGCGTGTGCATGGATCAGCTGATGATCGACGTGACGGATATCGAGAACGTCGCCATGGGCGATGTGGCCACCCTAATCGGCCGGGACGGTGATGAGGTTCTCACGCTTCAGGAGGTAGCCGACCGTGTGGGAACGGACGGATATGAGGTACTGCTGTCCAACACCCAGCGCCTGCCTATCCACTACTGGAAGGATGGCAAGATGATTGGCGCGTTGGATATCCATCAAACCCTGTTGTCTTACTACGAAAGGATTTATAACTTATGAGCAGAGAGTTTTCCAAGGCGGCGCAGAATTACCCGCCCTCCGGCATCCGCAAGATGTTCGACCTGGCGACCCAATATCCGGACGCCATCAAGCTGACGGTGGGTGAGCCGAACTTTGATACCCCCGCCTACATCAAGGAGGCTGCCAAGAAAGCCATGGATGCCGGCGAGACACACTATACGCCCAACGCAGGTATGCCTGTGCTGCGGCGGGCGGTGGCGGAGAGGTATCAGAAGAGCCACTGGGACGGCTACACCGCCGACCATGTGATGGTCACCGTGGGCGCTATGGAAGGCCTGATGCTGACCATGATGCTGCTGCTGGATCCCGGCGATGAGATACTGGTGCCCGATCCCTGTTTCCCCAACTATTACGGTCAGGCGTCCCTCACCGGCGCGTGCGCCAAGCCTGTGCCCACCTATGAGGACAACGACTACCGTATGATGGCGGCGGATATCGAGAAGTGCATCACGCCCCACACCAAGGCACTGCTGCTGAATTCTCCCTGTAACCCCACCGGCGCGGTGCTGACCAAGGAGGACATTCTGGCCATCGCCGAGGTGGTGAAGAAGCATGACCTGTGGGTGCTGTCCGACGAGCCTTATGACAGCATCGTCTATGACAGTGTAACGCCTTTCAGTATCGCTCAGGTGCCGGAGGTCCGTGACCGTGTGTTCGTGCTGAATAGCTTCTCCAAGTCCTATGCCATGACCGGCTGGCGTGTGGGCTATGTCATCGCTCCCGACCCTGCCTGTGTCAAGAAGATGGCGCAGATGAACGAGGCCATTGCCTCCTGCGTGTCCTCCTTCTCTCAGGTAGCCGCCGCCGAGGCGCTGAAGAGCACCGAGTGCGTGGAGCAGATGGTGGCGGACTACACCCGCCGCCGGGATATCCTCATCGACGGCATCAATGCCATTCCCGGCTTCAGCTGCAAGAAGTCCGCAGGCAGCTTTTACGCCTTCGCCAACATCAAAGCTTTCGGCAAGACCTCTCAGGAGTTCGCCGAGGAGCTGCTGGTGGGCGCCGGTGTTGTCACCGTACCCGGCTCCGCCTTCGGCGCCTGCGGCGAGGGATATCTGCGTCTTGTGTTCGCCAACTCCGACGACAACCTGAAGGAAGCCGTCCGCCGCATTGACGCCTACGTTCGCAAGACGTATCCCGATATGAAGTAACAAGACCACTGTTCCATGAAAAACGGCCACAGGACAGAACCATTGACACAGTCGCCGCTTTTCTTTATGTATCAAAACGATTTGCTTAGGAGGAATTATTATGGAAAGAAACGTTACTATGCCGACATTGGAAAGCGTTAAGAACTTCAAGGCTGCCATGGCATCGGAGCAGGGTGCTTTCGGCCCCTTTATGATTACCTCCGACCCCGCCTTTGTGGAGGCTGCCGGTTACGCCGGATATGATTTTGTGTTGCTGGATATGGAACATGGCCCCGGCACATTTGAAAATCTGCAGAATCTGATCCGCGCCGCCAATGTGTCCGGCGTCTGCCCTGTGGTTCGCGTTCCCCGTGGGACGGATATCTGGATCGATCAGGCGCTGGACGTTGGTGCCGGTGCAGTTATGATCCCCCAGATTGACAGTGCCGATCAGGCGCGCGCCGCTGTGTCCGCCGCGAAATTCTCTCCCCGCGGCACCCGTGGCACCTGCCGCTTTGTCCGTTCCGCCGCCTATGGCGGCGTTCCCGGCGCGGACTACTTCGCAAAGGCGCAGGACACCGTGGTGATCCTTCAGGCCGAGGGTCAAAAGGCCATCGACAATCTGGATGACATTCTCAGTGTCGAAGGCGTGGACATCGTGTTCGTAGGGCCTTACGATCTGTCCGCCTCTCTGGGCATCATCGGGCAGATCACCCATCCTCTGGTTATGGATCGGATCGCGCAGATCGTTCAAAAGGCTGCCGCGAAGGGCGTGCAGGTAGGCTGCTTCGCCGACTCTGCCGAATCCGGCCGCAAGCTGTTGGAGATGGGCGTGAAGTTCATCGGTTATTCCTGCGATACGGCGATTTTTATGAATATGGCAAAAGCTGACATTGCCGCCTTCCACGGCGAACATTGAAAGTTGAGAGGAATATGAGTAAGAAAAATTATGTCGTCATGGACGGCAATACAGCGGCAGCCCATTCTGCCTACGCCTTTACTGAGGTGGCGGCCATTTATCCCATCACGCCGTCCTCCCCTATGGCGGAAAAGGTGGATGAGTGGTCCGCCAAGGGGAAAAAGAACCTGTTCGGCACGCCGGTGGACGTGATCCAGATGCAGTCCGAGGCCGGCGCTGCCGGTACCTGCCACGGCTCCCTGCAGGCGGGCGCCCTGACCACCACGTTCACGTCCTCTCAGGGACTGATGCTGATGATCCCGGCTATGTACGCCATGGGCGGACAGTTCCTCCCCAGCGTGATGCACATCGCATCCCGCGTGGTCACCAGCAACCATCACTCCATTTTCGGCGACCATACGGACTTTATGACCTGCCGCACCACCGGCTACGCCATGCTGATGTCCGCCTCCCCGCAAGAGGCCATGGATCTGGCGGCGGTGGCGCACCTGTCCGCCATCAAAGCGAAGTACGCCTTCATGCACTGCTTTGACGGCTTCCGCACCTCCCACGAGATGCAGCGCATCGAGGCGCTGGACTATGAGGAGCTGCGGGGTCTGATCGACTACGAGGCGCTGAAAGCCTTCCGCCGGGATGCGCTGAATCCGGAGCATCCCACCAACCGCGGCAACAACGTGAACCCCGACGTGTACTTCCAGTGCAAGGAGGGCGCTAACGTCAAGAGCGCCATCGTGCCCGGTACCGTGCAGCACTACATGGACGAGATCAATAAGCTCACCGGCCGGGACTACAAGCTGTTCAATTACTACGGCGCGCCCGACGCCGAGGAGGTCGTGGTGGCTATGTGCTCCGTCACCGAGGCGCTGCGGGAGACGGTGGACTACCTCAACGCCTGCGGACGCAAGGTGGGCATGGTGCAGATCCATCTGTACCGCCCCTTCTCCGTGCCCGATTTCTCCGCCGCCATCCCCGCCACCTGCAAGCGCATCGCCGTGCTGGATCGCAGCAAGGAGACGGGCTCCGTGGGTGAGCCGGTGTATCTGGACGTGGTCACGGCGCTGAATCAGGCCGGACGCGGCGACATCCGCGTGGTGGGCGGCCGCTACGGTCTGTCCAGCAAGGACACCACTCCCGGCCAGCTGATCGCCGTATACGACAACCTGCGGCAGGAGACACCGAAAAACAACTTTACCATCGGCATCAACGACGATGTGACCCACACCTCTCTGACCTATGAGAACGTGGAGTTCCCCCATCCCGGCGAGATCTCCTGCAAGATCTGGGGTCTGGGCGGCGACGGCACCGTGGGCGCCAACAAGAACGCCATTTCCACCATCGGCCTGGTGGCTGACAAGCACGCCCAGGCGTATTTCTCCTACGACTCCATGAAATCCGGCGGCCTGACCCAGAGCCATCTGCGCTTCGGCGACATGCCCATCCGCAGCACCTATCTGGTGTCCTCCGCCGACTTTGTGGCCTGCCACGCGCCGACATATGTCAAGAAGTACGACCTGACCGAGGATCTGAAGGACGGCGGCACGTTCTTGCTGAACTGCCCGTGGACGACGGAGGAGTTGGAGGAGCACCTCCCCGCCAAGATGAAGCGGGATCTGGCGCGGAAGCACGCGCAGTTCTATATCATTGACGCGGCGAAGCTGGCGGCGGAGATCGGCCTGGGCAAGCACACCAACAATATCCTGCAGGGCGCGTTCTTCGCCCTGACCAAGGTCATCCCCATGGATGTGGCTGTGGCGGATATGAAGAAGAATAACTACGCCACCTATTTCAAGAAGGCCGGGCAGAAGATCGTGGATCTGAACGACAAGGCCGTGGATATGGGCGTAAACGCCGCCGTGAAGGTGGACATTCCCGCGGCGTGGGCGGACGCGCAGGACGCACCTGCCGCCGAGATCAGCGCCACGCCCTTTGTCCGCGACATCGTGCTGCCCATGGATCGGCAGCAGGGCGACAAGCTGCCCGTGTCCGTGTTCCAGAAGCACGGCGTGCTGGACGGCACGTGGGAGAACGGCACCTCCGCCTATTCCAAGCGCGGTGTGGCCACCGCCGTACCCAAGTGGGACGCCGCGGCCTGCATCCAGTGCAACCGCTGCGCCATGAGCTGTCCCCACGCGGCCATCCGCCCGGTGCTGCTGACCGAGGAGGAAAAGGCACAGGTGCCCGCCGGATTTGTCACCGCGCCCGCCAAGGGTCTGGGCAAGGACGCTCCGGCGTATGCCTTCCGGATGCAGGTGTCCCCCTACGATTGCCTGGGCTGCGGCGTGTGCCTGACAGCCTGTCCCGCCAAGGGCGCGCTGACCATGGCTCCTTTCGAGGAGATGAAGGCCGAGCAGCCGCTGTTCGATCAGGTGGCTATGGACGAGAAGTACCTGAAGAAGGATGTCATCAGCGACAAGAGCGTGAAGAGCGCCCAGTTCGCCAAGCCCTACTTCCAGTTCTCCGCCGCCTGCGCCGGCTGCGCGGAGACGACATATATCAAGCTTTTGAGCCAGCTGTTCGGCGACCACATGTATGTAGGCAACGCCGCGGGCTGCTCCTCTGCCATCAGCGGCGGCGCGCCCATCCTGCCCTATTGCAAGGACTGCCAGGGTCACGGCCCCGCGTGGGAGCACTCCCTGTTTGAGGACAACGCCGAGTTTGCCTACGGCTTCTTCCACGCGCAGGACGCCATCCGTAAGGAGCTGCTGCTCCGTCTGGACGCCATCAAGTCCGCGGGTATTGCCGCGGAAGCGGTGGAGGCCTACCAGAACGGGTGGAATAAGCACGAGAGCTCCCGTGCCGTCACAGACGCGCTGCTGGCCGCGCTGGAAAAGGCCCAGCAGACGGAGGACGTGAAATACATCCTTGAGAACAGAGCCTATCTGGCCAAGAAGTCTATCTGGGCTGTGGGCGGCGACGGCTGGGCGTATGACATCGGCTTCGGCGGCATCGACCATGTGATGGCGCAGAACCGTGGCGTGAACCTGCTGGTGCTGGACACCGAGGTGTACTCCAACACCGGCGGACAGGCATCCAAGGCCACGCCCACCAGTGCCACCGCCAAATTTGCCGCCGGCGGCAAGCAGGTGGCAAAGAAGGATCTGGGCGGCATCTTGATGCAGTATGGCTATGTGTATGTGGCACAGGTGGCCATGGGCGCCGATCAGGCGCAGACGCTGCGTGCCCTGCGGGAGGCCGAGTCCTATGACGGCCCTTCCATCGTCATCTGCTACTGCCCCTGCCTGGAGCAGCACATCAAGGCCGGCATGAGCAATTCGCAGCTGGAAATGAAGAAGGCCGTGGAGTGCGGCTACTGGCACCTGTACCGCTATGATCCCCGCCGGATCGCGGAGGGCAAGAACCCCTTCCAGCTGGATTCCCCGGAGCCTGACACGGACAAGCTCATGGACTTCCTCATGGGCGAGAACCGCTTCGCCTCCCTGAAGAACAACTTCCCGGAGAAGGCCGACGCCCTCTACGCCAAGGAGATCGCCGACGTAAAGGCGCGCTACGCCAAGTACAAGAAGATGGCGCAGGACTGAGCGCCGCCTGGCGCTGATATCTCATGCGCTGCGGGGGAACCGCCTGACCGCAGGCGGCTCCCCCTTTTCAACGATTCCCTTCCCTGCACAGAAAGGAGACATGTACGATGTACCAAACGATACGCTGCGAAAAGCAAGATGGCATCGCCATCGTGACCATTGACCGTCCCGAGGCGCTGAACGCACTGAACTCCACCGTCATCGGCGACCTGGAGCAGGCCATCACCGAGGTGGAGAAGGACGCCGAGCTGGGCGCTCTCATCATTACCGGCGAGGGCCGTTCCTTTGTGGCCGGTGCCGACATCGGCGAGCAGCTCCCCCTGGATGTGGCCGGCGGCCGCAAGTGGGGCCAGCGGGGCAGCGCCCTGATGCGCCGCATTGAGAAGCTGGAGATCCCCACCATCGCTGCTGTCAACGGCTTCGCTCTGGGCGGCGGCTGCGAGCTGGCCATGAGCTGCGACATCATCCTGGCTGCCGGCCCCAACGCTGAGGGCAAGGGCGGCGCCAAGTTCGGCCAGCCCGAGGTTGGCCTGGGCATCACCCCCGGCTTCTCCGGCACCCAGCGCCTGCCCCGCCGCGTGGGCATCGCCAAGGCCAAGGAGCTGATCTTCTCCGGCAAGGTCATCGGCGCCGCTGAGGCTGAGAAGATCGGTCTGGTCAACGCCGTGTATGCTCCCGAGGAGCTGATCCCCGGTGCCATCGCCATGGCCAAGTCCTTCACCGCCAACGCTCCCATCGCCGTGAAGTATTCCAAGGCCTGTATCGACCGCGGCATGCAGATGGACATTGACGACGGCATCGCTCTGGAGAACGAGCTGTTCGCCATGTGCTTCGCCACCGCCGACCAGAAGGAAGGCATGAGCGCCTTCGTTGAAAAGCGCAAGGAAAAGCACTTCCAGAACAAGTAAGTTAGACTCCGTATCCATCGCTTAAAAAATTTCTGACAAAAGAGGAATTTACAGCATGAAAAAAGTACGTGTCATTACCGCTGAGGAAGCGGCCCTGATGGTCAAGGACGGTGACACCGTCTCCACCGGCGGCTTCGTTAGCTGCGCCTGCCCCGAGGCGCTGACCAAGGCTCTGGAAAACCGTTTTGTGGAAACCGGCCATCCCCGCGACCTGACTCTGTTCTTTGCAGCCGGTCAGGGCCACCGGGACGGCACCGGCGGCGACCACTTCGGCCACGAGGGTATGTGCAAGCGGGTAGTCGGCGGTCACTGGGACCGCGCTGCTAAGCTGGGCGAGTTGGCTCTGGCCAACAAGCTGGAGGCCTATAACCTGCCTCAGGGCGTCATCACCCACATGTACCGCGACATCGCCGCCCACAACATCGGCACCATCACCCACGTTGGCCTGAACACCTTCGTAGACCCCCGTCACGAGGGTGGCAAGCTCAACGAGTGCACCAAGGAAGACCTGGTGAAGCTGGTGAACATTGACGGTGAGGAGCGCCTGCTCTACAAGCCCATCCCCATCAATGTGTGCCTGGTCCGCGGCTCCTATGCCGATGAATACGGCAACTGCAACGTCCACCGCGAGATCGGTCCTCTGGATGTCACCGCCCAGTGCCAGGCCACCAAGAACTCCGGCGGTATCGTCATTGTTCAGGTGGAGAAGATCGTCCAGGGCGGCACCCTGGACCCCCGCCTGGTGAAGATCCCCGGCATCTATGTGGATGCCATCGTCGTGGGCTCTCCCGAGGACAACAACCAGTGCCTGGGCATGCCCTATGACGGAGCTCTCTCCGGTGAGTTCCGCATCCCCGTGGACGATATCCCCCCCATCCCCATGGACGCCAAGAAGATCATCGCCCGCCGGGCCGCTATGGAGCTGCCTCAGGACGCCATCGTGAACCTGGGTACCGGCGCTCCCGAGAAGATCGCCAACGTCTGCGCTGAGGAGGGCATCTCCAACAAGATGACTCTGACCGTGGAAGCCGGCTCCATCGCCGGTGTGCCCTACGGCGGCACCCAGTTCGGCGGCGCAGCCAACTCCATGGCCATTCTGGACCACAACGTCCAGTTCGATTTCTATCAGGGCGGCGGCCTGGACGTGGCCTTCCTGGGCCTGGCCGAGACCGCTCCCAACGGCGACCTGAACGTCTCCAAGTTCGGCACCCGTCTGGCCGGCGCCGGCGGCTTCATCGATATCACCCAGAACGCCAAGAAGGTCGTTTACTGCGGCACCTTTACCGCCAAGGGCCTCAAGACCGAGTGCAAGGACGGCAAGCTGGTCATCACCCAGGAGGGTGCCAAGAAGAAGTTCGTCAACAAGGTAGAGCAGATCACCTTCTCCGGCGATTACGCCAACAAGGTGCACCAGCCCGTTCTGTACATCACCGAGCGCGCCGTGTTCCGCCTGACGCCGGAGGGCCTGCTGCTGTGCGAGATCGCCCCCGGGGCGGACCTGCGGCGGGATATTCTGGAGAAGATGGAATTTACCCCGCTGATTGCCCCCGACCTGCGGGAAATGGACGCGGCGCTCTTTGCCGAGCGAGGGAAAGTTATGCCTTTTGAAAGCGTGTGGGCGGTGTACTTTAGTGCCTGCGGCAGTACCCGGCGGGTGCTGCGGCGGATGGCCGAAGCGGCCGGGGAAGCGCTGGCCCTGCCGGTGCGGGAGCTGGACTACACCCTGCCCCCGGCACGGGAACAAAACTATGCCTTTGGCGAAGGAGATCTGATATTCTGGGGGAGCCCGACCTACGCGGGGCGGCTGCCCAATGTGCTGCTGCCCTTTTTGCGGGGGCACTTTACCGGCGGGAGCGCAGCGGCCGTGGCGGTGGTGCTGTACGGCAACCGCGGCTATGATGACGCCCTGAAGGAGCTGTGCGAGGTGCTTTCCGGGAACGGCTTTTGCCCGGCGGCTGCGGCGGCAATGGTGGGCGAGCATGCCTTTGCGCCGGCGCTGGCCCATGGCCGGCCGGATGCCGAGGATATTGCCGCGGCGGAGGCCTTTGCCAGGAACGCGGCGCATACGCTGCGGGAACGGGAACGGCCCATTCCGGCAGCGGTGCCCGGCCGGGAGCCGATTGGGCCCTACTACACCCCGCTGGGACTGGATGGGGAACCAGCGCGCTTTTTGAAGGCGAAGCCGCTGACCGACCCCCTGAAATGCGCCCGGTGCGGGCTGTGCGCGGCGCTTTGCCCCATGGGGTCGATCCCAAAGGAGGAGCTGACCGTTTGCAGCGGCATCTGCATCAAGTGCCAGGCCTGCATCAAGGCATGTCCGACCGGAGCAAAATATTTTGATGATGCAGCATTCTTATCCCATGTGGAGATGTTGAAACAGAATTATACGAGACGCGCGGAGGCGGAGTGGTTTATCTGAAAAAAGCAT
>ENA-UERC01001689-UERC01001689.1-human-gut-metagenome-genome-assembly--contig:-NODE-1689-length-12157-cov-8.768957_pt1 | contig 12157 bp, 9 predicted proteins | sample MGYA00242955_ERZ507955 | MGnify/ENA primary metagenome ERZ507955 (study PRJEB26167, sample SAMN06115394) | human gut metagenome | host: Homo sapiens | place: China:Hubei | collected 2016-04-27 | study... | reverse complement strand
TTCGTCCCCACACCGGTTCCGATTCCTACCGCTACCATGAGCATCTGCACCGGAAACACCAGCGTAAGTGCATTTAAAGCGGCTTCACTTCCCTCCTTCATGTTTCCGACAAAGGCACTGTCCACAATATTGTAGACCGCCTGCAATGCCATCGACAAGATCATCGGTATTCCCATCTGTACCATGAGCTTATTGACCGGCATCTCCTTCATCCTGTTTCTTTCTGCCATCTTAACTGAATCCTCCTTTTTCTACATAAAAAAAGCATGTACTTATCTCACAAGCTGGACTTACGCTGATAAGCTACACACTTTTTCATGGCATTATAAAATTAAAAACGAGCAACAAAACTAGATTTACGCTCGTTTGCTACTCGTTTGAAAATTATTATATTTCTCTTTTTTCTTTTACTGCTGCTGCAATTTTCTCTACAATCACACAGACAATTACGGTAATCACCATATCCGGCAGCGTATTTCCAACTGGTGTATCCACATGCATCAGCACCCGGTACAATACAAAACCGACCAGCCACACCACAAGATTTCTCCACTGAAAAGCGGATTCCTCAGCATCTGCTTTCTTTAAAATGAAATAATCTGCAATCTGCACTGCAATCATCGGGGCAAATACAGAACCAATCAGATACAGGAAATTTGTAATGTTATCCATCGGATAAACAATTGCTGCCACAGTTCCAATCACGGTAACAACAATCGCTGCCCATTTCTCCTTAATTTTTGAAGAAATGGAAACACTTGAAACTCCTGCGGAATATGCATCCAGAAACGTCGTCGTAACCGTGGAAAATACAATGATGAGAAGTCCCACAACGCCAAACCCTGTTTTTAACATAATCTGCGCAATATCATATTCGCCGGTAAAAATAGCAGCCCCCATACCGATCATATACATAAAAATGCTGACCAGACTGTAGACAACCACACTGACAAGTGTTGCGGCAAACGGTTTTTCTGCTTCTCTTGTATAATCACTGATCAGTGGCAGCCAGGAAAGCGGCATTGCCACGGCAAGTTCCACAGCCGCACCAAATGTAAGACTTCCATCATCCACGACCGGAGCCGCGCTTCCGGTTCCAAAAAAGATCACTTTAAAAAGAACCAGAGATAAAATAAAAAGTGCGGTCATGGCAACCGTATTTAACTTGCCAAGATTCGTAAGTCCGACAAAAATCCAGACAACAATCAGTGCGCCGATAATGATCGCCCATACCCAGATTCCGGTATGCAAAACCCCGTCTGCCGCAAGTGCTCCGTCATAAATCATAATTGCGGTCCACCCTACAAGCTGTAACACATTTAAGACAGCAAACAGAAGGCTTCCTCTCTCGCCAAAACTCATTTTCACAGTTTCCATGGCACTTTTTCGTTCTTTCGCTCCAATCATTCCTGCTGCAAACATCATAAGTCCGCCGATCAGATGTCCCAGTAAAATTGCTGCCATGGCTTTTCCAAATCCAAGCGGTGCAAAATAAGTACCTGTCAGTATTTCCGCCAGGGATACACCTGCTCCAAACCAAATTAATCCGTTACTGAACACGGAAGTTCCTTTTTTTTCCATTTGTACACTCCTCTTAACCTATGATAAACCCGGCCTCACATTTGCCGGATACTAATATTCTCCTTCAATTGCAAATGCATGGTCCATTGGTCCGCTTCCTTTTCCAAGGTCAAGCATGGCGGCAAGTGCACCGGAAATATAATTTTTTGCATACTTCACGGACGTTTCAAGATCTCTTCCTTTTGCAAGGTTTGATGCAATCGCAGAAGAAAGCGTACAGCCTGTCCCGTGTGTATTTGGATTGTCAATCCTCTTTCCCTCAAACCATACCGGCTCTTTACCCTTCTGGTAGAGCAGGTCATTGGCATCATTTAACTGATGACCACCTTTTAATAAAACGGCACAGCCCAATGTGTCACAAATAATTTCTGCTGCTTTTTCCATATCTGCATCGGTCTTGATCTGCATTTCGGAAAGCACTTCCGCTTCCGGAATATTTGGCGTAATCACCGTTGCAAGCGGTAATAATTTACTTTTCAATGTGCTGATAGCATCCTCACTGATCAGTCTTGCCCCACTGGTTGCCACCATGACAGGATCTACGACAATATTTTTTGCGTGATACTCTGTCAGCTTCTGCGCAATCGTCCCAATCAGTTCACCAGAAGCAACCATTCCGGTTTTAATCGCATCCGGATAGATATCCGTAAAAATACTGTCCAGCTGCTCTGCCAAAAACTTCGGGGTTACCTCCATAATATCTGTTACACCGGTCGTATTCTGGGCAGTCAAAGCCGTGATCGCACTCATTGCGTAAACATGGTTTGCTGTCATTGTCTTAATATCTGCCTGAATGCCGGCGCCTCCACTGGAATCACTTCCAGCAATTGTTAATGCTGTGTACATAACATCCTCCTTATCGTATCCCTTTGTGCATTAATTTTATATAGCGACTGAAGGTGGTGCCCCCAATCTGCCGCTGCATGTACTATATTACACACCCTCTCCGGAAATGCAAGAGGTTTTTTCATGGATCACATGTAGGACATCCCTCAAAGCCTGTTTTCTTCCCGAACCTTTGCCGGCTTCTCTTCCTTTCTGATAAAATAAATAAAAGGAAGCAGCATTTGACAGATGCCGCTTCCCTGTTATAAGACTAAAAAGATTCAACCTCAGATGTCAGGCTATGTCTCTTACATAATTGTTTGTTTTCGTACATATAAGAGTCAGCCTTATCGAGCAATGTCTGAATTGTATATTCACCGTTGTTTGTGGATAATGCCCATCCATAAGCATAGTCAATCAGCATTTTGTCTTCCCTGTTGTTTAACCGGTCTTTTTCGAGACATAAACATTTTAATATTTCCTCAACCTCTGTTTGGCTTGTATGATAAATAACTGCCATAAATTCATCTCCACCATATCTTCCAACAAAGTCTTTTTCCGGAATCACATTGCGCAAAAGCCGGGCAAAATTCAATATTAACTGGTCTCCTGCCGAATGTCCCATTGTATCATTTACCGTCTTTAAATTATTCAGGTCAAACATTATGCATGCGGTAGGCTCACTAATTATTTCTTTATTACCAAGAAGTTCCTTACAGGCACTTTTGTTTGGCAATCCGGTATGGGCATCTGTATATGCCCTGTGTTCTAACAGCTTATTTTTCACCGCCATCTTCATTGCCATCAGGGTCTGCACAATAACCAATATCACCAGACACAGCATATCAAACGCAGACAGAATCTCTATGGTGCGAATCTTTGTGGCAATCTTTTCGGAATACTTTTCTGCTGCAAATACAGTTTCATCTGCCATCTTAAAATAAATCTCACTCATATTGACAATATCTGTATTTTCATATCCCACACTTCTTACGGCTTCAATTTCTGTTTTCAATTTTTCCCAGTAATCACTCTGAATTTTTAATTTTTCCTGATATTCTTTGTCATAGAGTTTTACCAGTTCATAATGTCCATCCTGATATCTTAACCCACTCAGAATATCATCCAAATATTTCATTAATTCTTCATTCCGGTTTTCTGTAATTTCTAATTTTACTTCGCGCTGTGTAGCTCCACGTACCAGACCTGCATAATTTATTACACGCGCTGTCCCTTGTAACCAGCTAATCTGTATCATCATAAAAATAATAAGAATTACCAATACCAGGATAAGGCAGCTTTGTATAATACCAATTATATTTTTACTTTTCTTATCAGACGGTCCTTTCAGATTAAGCATTTTTTCTCCCATTAACAATCAAACCTGTTCTTCTGTATACATAGCATTCACCTTATATCAGATATTTCTTTTCAAATTCTTCAATCTTCATCGGTTTTCCATAAAAAAATCCCTGAATCATACGGATTCCCATCTTTTTTACAATATCTCTCTGGCGCTTAGTCTCCACACCTTCCACGCATACGCGTACATTGATGGCATTTGCCAGTTCCGATACCATCCGCACAAATGCATTGGAAAAGTCGTCCTCGCCAAGATGTTCAATAAAACAACGGTCAATCTTGATCACATCCAAAGGCATCTCACGGATATGATTGAGGGATGAATATCCTGTTCCAAAATCATCCAGTGCCACGCGTACACCAAGATTCCGGATCTCACTTAATATCTTCTTCATCCGGACCATATCATTAATCGCCAGGCTTTCCGTTACTTCCAATGTCAGATTCTGTGGTATGATACGGGTTTCTTCCAGAACCTTTGCAACCTTCTTTACAATGTCATTCTGTAACAGCTGTACAACCGACAAATTTACATTGACATGATACTCCGGATGCCCCATATCATTCCAGTATTTGCACCGCAATGCCGCATTTCTCATGACATACTCCCCGATTGGATTGATCAGTCCCAGATATTCCGCAAGTGGAATAAAATCTGCCGGATTCACAAATCCAAGTGCACTTGAATTCCAGCGGATCAATGCTTCTGCACCACAGCATGGCTCTCCCGGCTGACAGACATCAATGATCGGCTGATAAAACACTTCAAATTCCGTGCATGCATTCATGGCTGCAGTACGCATATTTTTCTCCAGATCCAGTCTGCGGTATGAGGAAGATGCGTCCATCCCATCATAGTATTCCACGCGGTTTTTGCCCCTGCGTTTTGCCGACAACAAGGCAATATCTGCTTTACGGACAAGTTCTTCCACCGTTTCTCCATCCTTCGGGAAATATACGATCCCCATACTTATGGTGCAATAATAATCTTCTCCCTTTAAAAACCATGGTTTCTTAAATATGGATGTCACTTCCCTGACAATCCGTTCCAGCTCCGGATACACGGAATCCGGAATAATCACAACAAACTCATCCCCTCCCATGCGGTAACAGGTATTCTCAATCCCATCTATCCTGCGCAGGCTATGGGAAATCGCTTTCAACAGAATATCCCCATACTGGTGTCCCAGCCCGTCATTGATATGCTTAAAATCATCCAGTCCCATATAAAGCAACGCTCCTGTTGCATCTTTTTCCCGGGTCTTTCGTATAAACTGTCCCAGATCCTGTTCGCAGCGCATGCGATTAAACAACCCTGTCAGGAAATCATTGTTCGCCTGATTTTCGATTTCTTTCTGATAAATTTTCTTTTCGGTAATATCATAGAGTGTACACATGGCAACTTTTCTGCCATCCACCCAGTCAATCTCGGTCTTATGCACATCCAGCCAGCGTTCCTCAACAACCGAATAAATTTCCTCATAATACTGGCTGCGCTTTGTTTCCCGGTCGGAAAACAGCATTTTTTCCAGATGATTTCCCGCGATACTGCGAGAGAAAAGTTCTTTGAATTTGTGATTCATATAAAGAATTGCATGGGTATGGTAATCAACCACATATATTCCACATCCGGTATTTTCCAGAATCGCCTCTAAAGATGTATAGGAACTTGCCAGCGAATTCTTTGCAATTCTTTTAAGCATGATGCTCTGCACAACTCTTCGCACATCACTGACAAATTTGATATCTCTGTTCTCCCAGATTCTTGTTTTTTCATTATCATACACGCAAAAATACATCGCCGTGCGGTTTTGTATTTCAATCGGTTCAAAAATTCCGGCACTGATATGACAGGTTTTAAATAAATGTGCAAACGGTTCCGGCATGATGGAGTCCGATGAGATCATATAAGTTTTACCATTATAAAACGGCAGTGCACCGATCGGAATATGCTGCCCCTCTGCAAGAATGGACTTGTCTGGTTCTTTTGTATACTCGCAGATCATGTCTGCCGTATTTTCCCCTGTATTCTCGCGCAACAGACATCCACCGGAAATTTCCAGACTTTCACATGTCTCCCGCAAAATATCCTCAGCCACTTTTTCAAAACTGTTATCCGAATCCATCATCTGCAAAATTTCGGTCATTGCCCGGCTGCGGTGCAGCTGGTATTCCATCGCCAGCTCGGAAACAGAACTCTTTTCAACCGCTTTCTGCGCGATCATCTGATTTCTGCGACTCTCAAACAACTGTCCGGAAAGCAGTGATAGAAATTCTACCGATGCGTAAAACTGCTCCTCCGTCGTAATAAGCATTCCCTCCGGCAGATGAACCTCTGGTGTCAGCCGCTCCTTTATAATGCCCATAACAATCCAGACAACCTGCAGCTGATCTTCTACTTTTGTGGAAACAGCACACAATTTCATGAAATCCTGTGCTGTTTCCCGCTCCACAACCGTTTCCATCCGGTCATGCTGCATCTGGTCTACCAGTTCCATGTAGGCATGTTTATCTACCTGTGTCCGTAAAAACTCCACCTGTTCTTCTGTTCCAAACGGTTTTGTCACAACACCTTTATTCTTATCCACACACATCAGATACAAATGATCTGCACAGCAAAACTGATCCTGCAGCTGCTGTAACATTGATATATCTATCAGATTCGTATCATCGTTCATGCCATTACCTCTTTACTCCTATAATTAACAGATAACATCCTGCCTTACTCTGCATACAATATTCTTCCAAAAGAGAGAATTCCCTGTGAAGACGCAGCTGTTTCTTCACAAATCCAATCTCTCCTGTATACATTACAATCACAGCCTCCTTTTCCAGAATGGTTAATGCTTTCCGGAAAAATTTCTCATACAGACGGTCGAGCTGCTCCCGCGTCATTTTTCCCCGCACCGGCATATTGGTTACAATCTCATCAAACAAATAATCATGTTTAAAATCAAAGAAATCCCTGTGTATGAAATTGATCTGTTCTCCTGCCAGAGCCGCATTCTCCCGTGCTCCGTCAATTGCCTCTCCAAAAATATCCGTACCATATTTTTCACGTGCCGGAACACGGATATCCCGCTCAATCAGCATGGTGCCCACGCCGCAGAACGGATCAATAATCTGCGCATTCTCTTTCAGATATGGTGCTGCCAGTTCCATAATCAATGCCGCAAGGGAAGGGTGCATGGAAGCGGCAATTGCATGTTTCCGGTACGCAAACCGGTGATCCGGAATAGTATAAAATTTCAGTGCCGGGAAAAACTTTCCCTCACGATTTGCAATCAGTCGAAGTTCTACCTCATAATCCCCCGGAGAATTCACCAGTTTTCCATCCGACAACTGTTCAATGGCAGATCCAAGCTTTTTGACAAACCGACTTCTCTGTTCCAGTGTCATTGCGGATCTGCACTCAATCCGGAAAAAGAATGGCTTGTCCTCCCGGTGGTATTTTGCACAGATTGCAAGCATTGGCTTCCACACCGTCTCTGCTGCTTTTTCCGGTTCCTGCTCCAGAAGTCCTTTGACCGGAAGTAAAAACAACATGTCCCGATATGTGCGGATCTGCAACAGCTGCAACAGATCATCCGTCTGTACAATCACACCGAGCGGATGCGCCTTTCCACCGGTCTGATTTTCCAGTATTCCGCGATGATTGCGGTTTGTCACCAAAAGTACATGATTGTTCTTTTGTTTTATATCAAAATGATGGGTATCGATTCCTTCATACTGAATCAGGATTGCCCGCAGTGCCCGCAGTTCTGCTTCCCGGTGTTTCCGGTTTTCTTCTGTGACCGGCTCTCCTTCCAGCTCTGCAAGACGATCTTTCAGCTGCGAAAGGATTTCTTCTGCATGAAGTGCCTTCATGGCTTCCAGATATGCACTTTTTACGAACAGTGTCTGTTCCCGGGTATATGCTTTCCAGAGCGGCTGCAACGCATTCTGTACTGCCAGGTCTCCCAGAAGAAGTGCTGCATTCTTCCGCGTCTTTGCATCCTCTTCCTGTAAAAATCCAAACACCAGATCTTCATGCCCGCGTACAAATTCTATAGCCTGCGCTTTTTGCTCTTCCGTTGCTTCTTTCAGGCTGGCACGCAGAGCACTCAGATTACTCCTTACATTTTTCTTTTCCTGTAATTCCGTAAATAGTTGTATCAAAAATTTCTCCTCTGTTCCGTTAATTATTCAGAATACTTCCTATATTTAATTTATTGTAGATGATTTTTTATTCTTTGTCCACTCCATTTTTTTCGATGTAAGCCGCCAGATCATCATGAAAATCTTCCCATGCACTCTCATGTTCCACAAAATATTTCGGACAGTTTTTACCTGTCACATCATAATGCCGGATCACATCTTCAATTCCAAGATCATATCTTCCGATCAGCCAGGTTGTCAATTGGATCAATGACTGATACGTACTGTCATTGAATTTTCCGGTGTCATCCGGAATACAGCATTCGATTGCGATTGTATCACTGTTTCGGTTATTGGATGCATATGCGATTTCATTGCAGGGAATGCACTGTACAATTTCTCCATCCAGCCCGATCACGAAATGACTGCTTGCCTTGGTCTGGTGAGATTGTTCCAGCCCTGCGAAATAATTCCGGTTCTGGATGGCAGTCGTTCCCGGATTGGCCGTGTAATGAACGACAATTCCACGAACCTTTTTAAGTGCAAGCCCCGGACGGGAATATTCATTGACCGGAAGCAGTTCCACGTCTAATTCCGGTCTCTGGTCAACGTATTTTTTATCTGTAATATCCCAGCTGCTGTCAGACACCGTCTGCTGCGCCCGTTCCTGCTTCACTTTATGTATGATTCCCAGAATGGATCCAAGCAAAATTACGGCAATGAGAATCATTAAAATGCGCATCTGCAGCTGTTCTTTTCTTGTTCTTCGTTTTTTATATCTCTTTCGATAGGTTGAAGCCATAAATGCATATCTCCTGTATTATTTTTGCCCCTTTGCGGGGCTTATTTCTATCTTCTCACATATTGCGTATCTGTCAATGCTTTTTTCGATGCTGTGGATTTGTACGAGTGTTTTAGATATAAGTTTTCTCAAAATGACGGAAGAAGACGTATATTCTCTTTCTACAGAAAAATTTACAAAGAAAATTTGTATAAAAGATACCGTTAGGAAGCGTTTTGTCAATACAGAGAATGATAATTCATTAAAAAATGAGTTGTTTTTGTAGTGTACAGCCTTAGAAATTGCCTGCTGTCACTTCCTGACAGATTAAATTCTTCATTCTGTCCTCTATTGTTACCTTTTTTGCTTTGTTGAAGAACACCCCGACAAGGTAGGTAGTGTTTCCTATTCTCGCCTTGAAATTGCCACCATCAATATAATTTGCTTTATTTTCCGCTGTTTTCTCTTCCTGCATTCGTACCTCTCCTTTCCAAGATTCCCCCTACAAGGGACAGGTAACAAAAAAGGTAACATGACCGAAAAGACCTCTCAAATCACCCTACCTGTATCTGCTACCTGTGTTTTATTTATTTTTCTATTTTCTTGTTACTTTTGTTACCTACAAGAGAAAACCCAGTAAAATCAATACTTTCACTAGGTAACAGAACCAGTAACAAAAAAGTAACATCATCCATTCTGCTACTTGAATGGTATCTCTAATTCCAGTTGCTTCGGTACTGCCATAAAACCATCGCTGTCCGCTTTGTCGGGGATTCCCTGAGAGAAACCGGCACGAACCCAGCCACGCTGTTTGCCATAGACACCGAAATGCATGGCACCATCACTCATAATCCAGTCTGTTACCGAATTATTCATAATGTCGCAAATCTGTTTCAATTCAATTCTCTTTGGCTCATAATCCCTGTGAAGAGCTTCTTTCCAAAGCATTTTGGAACAAACCCTGTCCCCCTTGAAATTATCAAGAAACGCAAGTATCATTCCTGCATCTGCATCTTCCGGAACACATTTTCATCATCAAGTTTCTTCAAATCATCCGTAAACCATGAATCATTCATGGCTAGGAATCTGAAAAACGTTGACTTTCCGGCTCCCTGACCACCCACCAGAATCAGCATATATTCAAACTTCGTTCCAGATCGGTATACCCTTGAAATTGCCCCTAACAGAAGAACTTTCATTGCTTCATAGACATAATTGTTCTGATCGGCTCCAAGGAAGTGATGAAGCACATCTTTGATACGTTCTTTCCCATCCCAGACCAGAGAACCTAACCTTATTTTTCGGCTCATTCAGGGCAGAGATGATATTTCCCAAAAGTGCCTGTGATGCTTTTTCTAGTTTGGCAACAATCGCATTTACGACCTTGGAAGCCACCGACTTTGATTTATCACTGAGTTTATCTTTCGGCTGTTGCTGTAAAAGCTCTCCATAGTCCTTTACGACATCAACATCATGCTTCACTGTTTCCTCTTTCACACGCTTTGTGACAACCTCACAAGCCTTTTCATAAGCAAGGTCTACTGCTTCTTCAATGACTGCGTTTACGTCCTCTATCTTCATCAGTCGGTCATTTTTTGCGGACAGTTCAATACATGCCTGTCTGTTTCGCTCCCTGCTCCTGCGTTTGCTCTCGTTTGATTTCTCCCTCTGTATCTTCTTGGCACAAGCAGGACAATACTTCGATATGCCAGAGCGGGGAACATATTCAACACCGCACACCGTACAATTCTTAGGCTTTAACGCAGTCCACCGCTTTGTCGGTGTGATATGTAATTCACCGACAAAGCCGATGAATTTATAATAAATCTTGATTTCCTGCCGCACCATTCCGTCTGTAAGTTTCTCACGTTCCGAAACAAGTATCTTGTCTATAAGTGCGTTTATGATGGTTGCGTCCAGTTCCTTAATGCCTTGATAGTTGCGGATTAGGGAGAGGAAATCACGGACACCCTGCGTCTTCTCATAGCTGTCGCTGAGCGTTTCCGTTACCTCTTTCAGCCTTGCTTCAATTTCAAGCTGTTCTTTCTGGTATTTTCCCGACATCATCTCAAAATTCCGCTCGGTAATACGCTCCATCACCTTATCTTCATAGAGTGAGGAAAACAGCCTGTCCAGTTCTGCAAGGCGTTTGTTCAGTTTTCTTTGCTCCTTTTCCAGTGCCTTTGCCTTGCTCTGGTCTGTTTCCGTGAGCCGCTTTTCAATCGCCCTCACTGCCTTTTCATCATTGACTGCCATATCCGCAAATCGGTTGATGTCGGTGAGGACAGCGTTGAACAAGTCCCTCGCTTCAATGCTGTGTGCGGTACACATGATATTACCGTATCTGCCATAATTATTGCAGGAATATTGTACGCAGTCGATGATGTCGGGGCGTTTCCTCCTGTTGGCACTCATAGCCCGCATCGCATAGCCGCAGTCCGCACACTTAATAACGCCTGCAAAGATGTTCTCAAAGCCGCCCTTGTTTTCTGGTAATCTGCGGCTTGTAATAAGCTGCTGTACGGTATCAAATTCCTCCTGCGTGACTATCCCCTCATGGGTGTCTGGTATCACTTCCCATTCTTCGGGCAGCTTAGAGGGGCGTTTCTTGCTTTTCATGTTGGCGGCAATCCGCTTGTAGCCTGCAAGGTTTCCCGCATATATCGGGCTTCTTAAAATGCCCCTTACGCTGTTCTCGCTCCAAATATAACGGTTCTCCTCATTCTCCTCAAAATACCTCTCATAGCCTGTTGCCCCCTGCTCCGCCGCATAAGCGGCGGGGCGTAAGATATGCTGTTTGTTGATGTGCTTGCGGATTTTGGCGATTCCGTTGCCCGCTAACGCAAGGTCAAATATTTCCCTTACCACATGGGCAACTTTGTCATCTATCAGCAGATGGTTGTGGTCGGCGGGGTCTTTGACGTAACCGTATGGTGCTGTCGTCCCCATGAATTTCCCCTGCTGAAACCTCGCTCGGTACGCCGATTTTATCTTGACCGACACATCGGCGGAATACATTTCGTTTAGGATGTTGCGGAAAGGCGTGATGTCCATAGCGGATTTATTGAGCGTGTCCACGCCGTCATTGACCGCTATATACCTCACATTATGCTCTGGGAAAAACACTTCCAGATACAGTCCGCAATCAAGATAGTTCCTCCCCAGACGAGATAAATCTTTCGTGATAACGCAGTTTATCAGACCGCTTTCAATGTCCTTAATCATGTTCTGGAAACTTGGTCTTTGGAAATTTGTACCAGAGTAACCGTCGTCCACATACGTTTTTGCTAAGTGCCATCCCTGCTTTTTCACATAATCCGTGAGGATGGATTTCTGTGTCGCAATGCTCGCACTCTCGTTATCCGTGCCATCGTCTTTTGACAAGCGGCAGTACATGCCGACTTCATAAATCTTGTTCTCCATTCTTATTCCTGCCATACTGTAAAACCTCCATATCTGTCCTATCTGTTT
>ENA-UERC01001688-UERC01001688.1-human-gut-metagenome-genome-assembly--contig:-NODE-1688-length-12157-cov-166.693543_pt1 | contig 12157 bp, 6 predicted proteins | sample MGYA00242955_ERZ507955 | MGnify/ENA primary metagenome ERZ507955 (study PRJEB26167, sample SAMN06115394) | human gut metagenome | host: Homo sapiens | place: China:Hubei | collected 2016-04-27... | reverse complement strand
TCCTGCCACTCATTGAGCAGTATATCGCCAGCTTGCCAAACCATGGCTTCAAGCTGAAGAACAAGGAGATTCCATACGCCAAGGGCGAGGTGAAGAACAACTTTACCAAAGCGATGTCCAATCCTCAAACCCAGGCATCAGAGATATGGAGCACCAAGTTGCCATTCTCTATGCAGAACATGGTACTGGCAGATGTAACCGCCCGACTGCTGGAGATGCAGTATCTGCGCACCATCCGTGAGCAGTTGAGTGCAGCTTACCATGCAGGAGCCACCTTCGGCATGCTCCGCGATTTCGACGACAAGGCAGCCATCAGCATTACCGCCAATGCCGGCTTGAATCCGGAGAAGGCTGATACTGCCATCACCTATTTCTTCAAGGGTGTGGAAGAGATAGAGAAGCAGGTAGATGCTGCCGACTTGCAGAAGGTGAAGGAGATTCTCCTGAAGCAGGCAGGTGTGGATGAGAAGAACAATGGCTACTGGCTCGGCGTTCTTGCCAACTATACTGGTCTCGGTTTCGATAACTATACCGGCTATAAGGAGTTTGTGAAGAACCTCCGTGGCGAACAGATTTCCGACTTCCTCAAGAATGTACTCCTGAAGAGCGGCAACCACGTCGAGGTGATCATGAAGGCTGAAAAGAGCCAGGAATAATATCCCAGCTTGGATATCATCCCGGTTGGCATAAAAACAAAAAAGTCCCGTTGAACGATTTTACTCGACAGCGGGACTTTTTGCCTTTTCTCTTTGTAGTACCAAAGAGTCATTCTGAAAATAATCTTTTTACGTAATTTCCTTTCTCTCTTACGTAATTTTCCTCAAGAGCACTCTCTTGCGAAAGTTACCCTTAGTCATTCTTCTTTGCCTTTGAAGCAAGAGCCTCACGGCGATCGTTGAGAATCTCCTGGCACTTGTTCAATGCCATGTTCTCACTCATTGTGTTGACCTTAATTAAATCATTCATAACCTATTGTGATTTGTTAACGGTGCAAAGATAGGGTTTTCTTATCATATTCGGGTAAACTTTTTGAGAAATCTATGCTAATAATCGTTCTTTTTTGATGTATGTCAAAAAAATGAAACATTTATGTCTTTTCTGAACGATATTTTGAACCTTTTGATGCCTCTTTCGTCTAAGAAAATAACAAATAATGATGAAAAAAGCATTTTTTGAAACGATAGTTACAATTATAATAAATAGAAAGTAAAAAATGAAAAAGGTATTTTTTATGGCTGCCCTGGTGCTTGCCAGCACTTCCGGCAGCAATGTATGCGCAATGAATGAAGCTGTTCAGGAGGCTTCACTTTCAGAATTGATGCCTGTGAAGAAAACAACTAAAAAGACATCGAAGAAGAAAACTACTACCGGCAGCAGCATCATCAGTGGCATTCTGAACAATGTGATAGGTTCTGCCTCCTTCTCGCAGGCAGATCTCTGTGCCCATACCTGGAAGTACAGCAAGCCGGGGTGCGCCTTCACCTCAGAGAACCTGCTGGCAAAGGCTGGCGGCGAGATTGCTGCCAGCAAGATTGAGGAGGATCTGAGCAAGTACTACAATAAGTTCGGTTTCAGCAAGAGTAATACCTACTTTACCTTCAATACCAATGGCACCTTTGCAGCCAAGATTGACGGCAAGTCATGGAACGGCACCTATACCTTCGATGAGAAGACGCATGCCATCCAGCTGAAGGGTTTGCTGCTGAGTGCTTCGGGTTTTGCCACCCGCACCACCAATGGCATCAGCCTTCTCTTTGAGCAGAAGAAGCTTCTCACTCTGGTCAAGACCCTGAGCAAGCTGAATCTTACCGGCAGCACTACGATGAGTGCCGTGAGCAGCATTGTGGATAACTACGATGGCGTGCGCATGGGCTTCGAGATGACGAAGTAAGATTGATTGCAATAAAAGATTTAAGATTTTTAGAAGAATGAGTATTTCTTGTATTCTTAATTAAAAACTATATTCAGCAGTGTTGAACTTATGTTCAGCAGTGCTGAACTTGTATTCCACAGTGTTGAACTTAAGTTCAACACTGCTGAACATAACTTTCTTCGCGGATTACAAACATTTACACCGTGAAGAGACCAATATTTCCTAGTGAGATAAAAAAAGTATTCGAAGGGGAAGCAATAAAAAAATAAAGACTTTGTCTCGACTTGATATTGTCGGGACAAAGTCTTTTATAGATACTTTTCTTGATGTTTTTTACATGCCAATCGTTAATGGTTGCATCTTCACATCATTGCTGTTGGTGCCCACCATGATTTCGAAATCTCCAGGCTCCAAGATGTGCTTCAATTCGGCATTATAGAACTTGAGCATCTCTGGGGTGATGTCGAAACTTACTTCCCGGCTCTCACCTGCTGCCAGGTGGATGCGCTGGAAGCCCTTTAGCTCTTTGATAGGGCGAGAGATGGAGCACACCATATCGCGGATGTAGAGCTGTACCACCTCGTCGGCATCCTTGTTGCCTGTGTTTTGTACCGTGATGGTGGCTGTAATCTTCTCATCATTCTTCCAGGCATCAGCCTCATTCGTGGCGATGGATGCTTGGCTTTGACTCAAGCGTAAGTCGCCGTAAGAGAAGGTGGTGTAGCTCAGTCCATATCCAAATGGATAGAGCGGACCATTACTTACGTCCAGATAGTTGCTGGCAAACTTGGCGAAGCGAGGGTTGTCGTCAGGTACAGGGCGTCCTGTGTTCTGGTGGTTATAGTAGAGAGGCTCCTGACCCGTGGTCTTTGGTAGGGAAGTGGTGAGTTTGCCCGATGGAACCTTATCGCCGAAGAGTACATCGCAGATGGCATCGCCCACTTCTGATCCGCCAAACCATACGTTCATGATGGCAGGCACATGCTCTTTCTCCCAAGTCAATACCGTTGGGCGACCAGAGAAGTTGAGAAGCACAACAGGTTTACCTAGTTTCACAAGTTCGGCTAATAGTTCATGTTGCACATCAGGCATCTCCAGATTGGTGCGTGAGCCGCATTCGCCGCTCATGTCGGCACTTTCTCCCATGGCACATACGATGATATCGGCATCCTTGGCTACCTTTATGGCCTCTGCCTTCAGTAGCTCGTTGTCACCACGTTGTATCGGCTTGTCAAGCTCGCCATTCTTCTGCAGCTGTGCATCTCTCCAGATATTGCTACCCTGTGCATAGAGTAGTTCAGCCTTGCCTTTGAGGGCTTGCTGCATAGCTTCCTTGAGGGTGGTATATTTCTCTGGTGCTTGTGCCACACTCCATGTGCCGGCAATATTGTTGCGGGTGTCGGCGAGCGGACCTATCAGAGCCACTTTTCCTTCCTTCTTCAGTGGCAGGATGTTGTTCTCATTCTTTAATAATACAAAGGTCTCGGCAGCCACATCCCTTGCCACCTTGCGGTTATCCAGGGTGTAAATGTCCTTTTTGCTGCGCTTGGTGTCGCAGTAGCGGTAAGGATCCTTGAAGAGTCCCAATCGGTATTTTGCCTCCAGTACTCGGCGGCAAGCCTGGTTGATTTCCTCCTCGCTCACCTTGCCCTCCTTCACGCTTTGGGCTAGATGCTGTACATATGCCTTGGCGCACATATCCATGTCGGTGCCTGCATGCAGAGCCTCTTCGCCAGCTTGTTTCAGGTTTTGGGCTGTACCATGCTGCAATATTTCGGCTATGCTGGCATAGTCGGTTACGAGCATGCCGTTAAATCCCCAGCGGTTTCTCAACACGTCGGTCATCATCCATCGGTTGGCAGTGGCTGGCACGTAGTCGATGAGATTGAAGGATGACATCACCGTGGCAACTCCAGCCTTCACTACTGCTTTGTAAGGGGGGAGGTATTGGTTGAACATACGTACGTGGCTCATGTCGGTGGTGTTGTATTCCTTGCCGCTCTCCACCGCTCCATAGAGGGCAAAGTGTTTGAGGCAGGCTAGCATCTTGTTGTTGTCGGCTATGAATCCGTTGCCCTTAGCCCACATCTTGGAGGCGGTTTCGCCCTGATAGCCTTGGGTCATAGCTGCTCCGAGCACGCCACTCAGATATGGATCCTCGCCATTGCCCTCGCTGATGCGACCCCAGCGGGCATCGAGTGCCACGTCTACCATAGGTGAGAAAGTCCAGTTGATACCATCGGCGGTAGCTTCCTTGGCAGATACGGCGCCCACCTGCTTCATAGCCTCGGTGTCCCAAGAGCAGGAGAGGGCGAGAGGGATAGGGAACATGGTCTCATAACCATGAATCACGTCCATACCCACGAGCAATGGTATGCCCAGTCGGCTCTTCTTGATGGCGATGTCTTGCAATGCCTTGATCTTGTCGATGCCCTTGATGTTGAACACACCACCCATATTGCCTGCTGCTATGTCGCCGCCCACTTGGGTGTTGAGTGCTCCGCCGGTAGTGATGTCGCCAGCCACCATCAGGTTCAGCTGTCCTATCTTCTCCTGCAGGGTCATCTTCGCCATCAGTTCGTCCACGAATTCCTTCATTGGCTTGATTTTCGTAGCCATAGCCGGACTTATCGTCAGCATAGCTACCACGAGTGTTGCTAAGATTGTCTTTTTCTTCATACCTTATTATATATGTTATTGTTTATTCCTTATCTTCTGCAAAGATACTAATATTTTCGATAAGTTGGTGATGTGAAGTGTTAAAATGTGGAGAAAAGTGGAGGGGAGAAAAGGCGATGCTTCTGATAGCTAGATATTTAAGGAAAAATGCATCTCTAGAAAAAGTGGACTCAAAATGAAAGATTTTCTTGATTTCTATCCACGGAAGTTTGGCGATTTCGATATTATTTATTACTTTTGCATCCGATAAACAATTAAGAACATTTGAAAACCAAGATAATATTCTATGATTAAAGCAATGAAAATAATATGTCTCATGTGCATGCTGCTCTTGGCACCTGCACTGCTGGTTAGCGAAAATGCCCTCAGGGCAGGCGAAAACAAGGAGACCGAGGCTCTCTACGATAGTCTGGACAATGCCATTGCCCAGACAGCTCAGTATGTGAAGCAGAGGGAGGGGCGCATAGCCCAGTTGGAGAGTAAGCTGATGAAGGCTCGCTCCCCTAAGACTCAGTATGACCTGGCTTATGCTCTCTTTGAGGAATGTCGCTCCTATAAGAACGACCTAGCCATGAAGTATATCAATCGATGCATCGACCTAGCCCATAAGAATAACTACCTGCAGCAGGAGGGCAATGCCAAGGCTCTGCTCGCCTTCCAGGAATCCACCACAGGTGATTACGCAGAATCATACGATGTGCTGAAAACCATTGACCCTGCGAAACTCGATTCCGCAGGACTGCGCAATTACTACTGGGCTTATATGCATCTATATGGCGAGATGGCTTATTATGCCAATGTGGATTTCCTCAAGAAGTATTATCGTGAAAAACATGAGGGCTATGTCAAGAAGGCTGAGAGCCTGTTACAGCCCACCGACGACCGCTATCTGCAACTCCTGGAAGTGAGACTCAGAGATAGCGGAAAAATGCAGGAAGCATTGAAAATCAATGATAAACGCCTCTCGCTTACCAGTCCTGGTACCCATGAGTATGCCATCGTTACCTTCTATCGTGCTATTATCTATAAGTTGCTGAATCAGCTTACTGAATATCGTCATTATCTCCTCCTTTCTGCTATCAGTGATGTGAGATTGGCTGTAATGGACCAAGGTTCGCTCTGGGAACTTGCCAATATCTTGGGTGTGGATTCTGATGCTAACGAGCAGCAGTTGGCTCGCTCTTACGAGTACATCAAGTTTGCCTGGCAGTCTGCCACCATCTTTGGTACGCCTATCCGCAGCCGTCAGATTATGCCTGTGCTCACCACCATAGAGGAGAATTTTCAGAAGCAGCTTGCCACCACCAATCGCAATCTGAAGATTGCCATCTGTTGGATCGTCCTGCTGGTGCTTTTGGTACTGGGCTTGCTCTTCTATGTGAACAAGCAGCGCCAGCGCATAGCCGCTGCCCTCCACAAGCAGAAACTCACCAACCGAGAACTCCAGAATGCCAACGAGAGACTGGAGAGGGCTGTGCAGCAACTCAATGCTGCCAATGAGCAGCTCAATGCAGTCAATGAGAGCTTGAACCAGGTGAACGGAGATCTGAACGAGAGCAATAAGATGAAGGAGGTGTATATAGGCAGATTCCTACGCCTCTGCGCCTTGTACGTGGACAAGATAGAGACCATGCGCAAGCGAGTTATCAAACTGGTGAAGGCACGTGAGCTCACCAAGTTGCTCACTATGATGCAGACTGACCACGAGTATGTGGGTGAGCTATACGACTATTTCGACTCAGCCTTCCTCAAGCTCTTCCCTAACTTTGTGGAGGAATTCAATGCGCTCCTCAAGCCCGAGGAACGCATCATATTAGAGGATGACCGCAAGCTCTCCACTACCATTCGCATCTTCGCCCTCATTCGTCTGGGCATTGAGGATAGCTCCAAGATAGCCGAGTTCTTGCACTATTCAGTGAATACCATCTATAATTATAGAGCCAAGGTAAAGAATGGTGCCCTCTGCGATAGGGAGGAATTTGAGAGCAAAGTGAAGATGATAGGAATGAAATAATGTTTTTCGTAGTATCATGATATGAAAAGTCCCGATGTAGGAAATTCTGCATCGGGACTTCTTGTCTTATTTTAATTCAAATGTTTTCTTGAGCTTCAGATTATCTGCGGCATTACCTACGAGTGCCTCAAATTGTCCAGCCTCTGCCTTCCAGGATGCAGTGGCTTCGTCATAGTAGCTCAGCGCATCCTTCTGGATAGTGATGTTCACATCCTTGTTCTCGCCAGGCTGTAAGTATACCTTCTGGAATCCTTTCAACTCCTTGTAAGGGCGATCAATGGATGACTTCACATCGTGGATGTAGAGCTGTACTACCTCGGCACCAGCTCGCTTGCCTACATTCTTCACATTGACGGTGAAGGTGATGCTGCCATCTGCATTCAGCTGAGTCTTGTCGCTGCGTAGATTACTCAGCAGGAACTGGGTGTAGCTCAGTCCATGACCAAAGCTGAAGGAAGGCTTCTGTTGCTGCTTGTCGATCCAGCGATACCCCACGTAGATACCCTCTTTGTATTCTTCATCGATGATGTTGCCCTCGGTCTTGTCGCCACCTTCCTTGCGCCATGTGCCAGGATAAGTGTCTAGGGCATGGGCACCCACTTGCTTCAGTGATTCATACCAGGTGAAAGGCATCTTGCCGCTAGGATTGGCATCTCCACAGAGGATGCTTGCCAATGCCTCGCCACTCTCCGAGCCGATAAACCAGCCCTGAACGATGGCAGGAACCTGCGCCTTCCAAGGCATAGCCACGGCATTGCCCGAGATATTGACGTAGATGAAATTCTTGTTAGCTTTTGCCAAAGCCTCAATGAGCTTGTTTTGGGCGTAAGGCAATTCATACTGTTTGCGGTCGTGACCCTCGCAGTCCTGGTAGTCGCTCTTGTTCAGTCCGCCAAACATCACCACATAGTCGGCATCCTTGGCTTTCTTCACCGCCTCGTTTATCAATTCTGCCTCAGATCGATTATCTTTCAGATTCTGTCCAGAGGTAACGCCATTGTATTCGCCTGTTACATCGCCCACATAGCCTCGGGCATAGTCCACGCTGATACCTTCCTTGCTGAGTCGAGCCTTCAAGCCATCGAGTGGCAAAATCTCCTTCTGTACCTTGAGCGAAGAGCTGCCGCCGCCCACGGTCATCATCTTGATGGCATTCTCGCCCACTACAAGCACCTTCTTAGCCTTCTTCACGTCGATAGGCAGCACATTCTTCTTGTTTTTTAAGAGTACGATGCCTTCCTCGGCTACTTGCTTGGCTGTGGCATAATGCTGGTCGGAGCAGAGGAATCCGTGAGGCTTGTCAGGATTCATCGTGGTGCGATAGAAGAGGCGCAATACGCGGCGCACTTTCTCATCCAGCTCCTTGGTGGAGTATTTGCCCTCCTGTATTCCTTTTATATAAGGTGTGGCGAGGTAGTAATTGTCGTAGGCATTGCTGGCTCCCCAAGAGAGGCCATTGGTCCAGGAGCCAAACTCCATGTCAAGCCCATTCTTAACGGATTGGTCGGTATCGTGGGCTCCACCCCAGTCGCTCACCACTACGCCGTCAAACTTCCAGTCGCCCTTCAGTATCTTATTGAGTGTCCACTGGTTGTGGCAGTTGTGTTCATCCTTGTAGAGATTGTATGCGCCCATGATGGCCCATGTCTTACCCTTCTCTACGGCAGCCTTGAAGGCAGGCAGATAAATCTCATGCAGGGCACGGTCGCTTACTTTCACGTTTACCAAGTGGCGATATTCCTCGTCATTGTTCAGGCAGTAGTGCTTGACGCAGGCTGATACGCCCTTGCTCTGCAGTCCTTGTATATAAGGTACCACCATGATGCTGGCCAGATAGGGGTCTTCGCCCATGTATTCGAAATTACGTCCATTGAGCGGAGTGCGATAGATGTTCACGCCTGGTCCCAGTATCATGTCCTTGCCACGATACAATGCCTCCTCACCAAGTGCCTCTCCATAGATGCGGCTCATCTGCGGATTCCAAGATGCGGCAAGGCAGGTGAGTGCAGGGAAGGCTACGCAGGAGTCATTGGTCTGTCCTGCCTGTTCCCATTCATCCCAGAGTACGTCAGGGCGCACACCGTGAGGGCCATCGTCGGTCCAGAAGTCTGGGAATCCCAAGCGAGGAACTCCCGCTGATGAAAACTTGCTCTGTGCATGGATGATGCGAATCTTCTCTTGCAGAGTCATGCGGGCGATCGCATCGTCGATGCGCTGTTCCATGGGTTTGCTCTGATCGAGATAGAGAGGCAGTTGTTGCTGTGATTGCTGTGCCATTGTGGTGCTCATTGCCGATGCACAAAGCACACATGTCATAATCAAATGTTTCATATACTTTGTTGTTTGTTGCTATATTTATGTTAGAAATTCGTTTTGTTTGCAAAATTAGTAAATAATAAGAGAAAAAACAACCCTATGTGCGGCGAAAGTGGATGAGTGTAAAAGTAGCTATTGTGATAAATGCTTGCTAGATTGAGAATTATATCGAATAAGGGAAATCCTAAAAGTGGATTAAGATGAATTGAAAAAAGTATCATATTTCCAATTATCCAGAAGAAGCGGTGAGATGAAACCTATTCAAGACATCTTTATAGCGTCCACTTTCATGTATGAAATGTTATGACGTAAATGATTGATAATCAGTAATGATGTCTGTTTGGTAAGCTAAAAATATCCACTTATCTCTTGAAGTGTCTTGTAAATATCGAAAAATCATATTATATTTGCAACCGAAAACAAAGCTTAACGCATTTTAACGATGCAAAGCTGCACAGGCTCTATACATTAATTATATATAGGATGGGGCGAGCCTTTAAGGTATAAATAACAAAAACTGGAAAGAATAAACAATAGAATATAATAATTTCTAAACTAATAACCGAAGATATGAAAACAAAAAGTATCTTGCTGGCGTCTGCATTATTAATGTCAGCGTCAGCGTTCGCGCAAAAGAACACCTTCAAGGGTGTTGTGTTGGACGATCAGGGAGAACCTGTGATCGGAGCAACTATTCAGGTGAAGGGGCAGAAGGGTGCTGGTGCCATCACTGATCTGGACGGTAACTTCACCATCGATGCTGATGGTGGTCAGACCCTCGTTATCACCTATATCGGTTTTAAGGAAACCGAGGTAAAGCCATCTGCCAACATGCGCATTACCCTGAAACAAGACGACAAGACCCTCGACGAGGTGGTTGTAGTGGGTTATGGTGTTCAGAAGAAGAGCGTCGTAACAGCAGCCATCGCCAAGGTTGGCTCTGAGGATTTGGCAGGCAAGAGCCCTGTGCGTGTAGACAACGCCCTGAAGGGTTTGGCAGCCGGTGTCAATGTTACCTCATCATCTGGTCAGCCAGGTGCATCACCTAAGGTGCGCATCCGTGGTACTGGTACCATCAATAATAGCGACCCTCTCTACATCGTGGATGGTATGCCTATTGAGGGTGGTTTGGACTATTTGAATCCAAGCGATATCGAGAGCATCGAGGTGTTGAAGGATGCTGCTTCTGGTGCCATCTATGGCGCCCGTGCTGCCAACGGTGTAATTCTCGTAACCACCAAGAAGGGTAAGATAGGAAAGGCACAGATTAACTATAACTTCTCATACGGCTGGCAGAGCGCATGGAAGAAGCGTGATGTGACAAGCGCCACTGACTACGCCATCCTTCAGAACGAGCGTGCAGTGAATGGTGGTCAGGCTCCTATCTATGCTGATCCATACAAACTGACTGACTCTAATGGCAATCCTATCAATGGATTTGGTACTGATTGGCAGGACTTGGTATTCAATGACAATGCCCCTGTACAGAACCATGAGGTAAGCATCAGTGGTGCATCCGATAAGATCAACTACTACCTCTCCATGGGCTACTACAAGCAGGAAGGTATCGTAGGTGGTAACTACGGACAGAGCAACTATGAGCGTCTCTCTATGCGTAGCAACAACATTTATAATGTATTGGATGCCAGCAAGGATCGCAACTTCCTCAACAAGCTCGATGTAACCGTCAACATGGCTTACACCCGTGTAAAGAGTACAGGTATCGATGCTAATAGTAATGGCTCTGTATTGGGTAGTGCCCTCTATCTTGCTCCAACATTGGCTCCTACGGTAACCAATAGCAATGTGGCGAAGAAGTATTATAATACCTACGAGGATCCTAATACATACGATGCAGATGGTAATATTACAGGTACTCGTGATACTTACGAGCTTCTTCGTGATGCCAATGGCAACTATTATACCATCCCAGGTATGGGAGGTACCTATCAGGAGATGAACAACCCTCTTGCCATGATGGCGCGCCCAGCAGCTAAGAACTGGTCACATAAGTTTGTGCCTAAGTTCTCTATCGACCTCCAGCTCTGGGATAACTTGAAGTATCATTTCACTTATAGTGCAGACCTCAGCTTCTGGGGTTCAGATAGCTACACCGCATCCAAGTATTACCTCTCTGGTAACGTCAAGGCTGAGCATACCCAGGCTTACAAGAGTTCTGACAAGGGTATCAACTGGCAGGTGGAGAATACTTTGACATATGATAAGACTATTGGCAAGCATAGTTTTGCTGTTGTCTTAGGTCAGAGTGCAATGAAGAATAAGAGTGATTATCTGAACGGCAGCCGTTGGAATCTTGTGAATGTAAACAAGCCTTCTATCGACTATGCTACTGGTAAATATAGCCAGACCATCGTGAAGGATGCTGAAGGTAACATCATCTCTGTAGGTGCTCCAACCATTGAGCATGCTGTATCAGGTGGCAATAATGTAGTGCATGCTATATCTTCTCTCTTCGGTCGATTGAGCTATAACTATGATGAGAAGTACATGCTTCAGGCTACAATCCGCCGAGATGGTTCAAGCCGTTTCGGACCATCTCATAAATATGGTACCTTCCCATCTGCCTCTATCGGATGGAATATTATGAACGAGAAATTCATGGAAAGTACTCGCGATTGGTTGAGCAACTTGAAGTTCCGTGCCAGCTGGGGTAAGAATGGTAATGATAACATCGGTGACTTCCGTTATACCGTATTGACCGCTATGGGCAACAACGTGCTCTTCGGAAAGAATGCAGTCAAGTTTAATGGTTCTAAGGCGAATGCCACAGCCAATGAAGACTTGAAGTGGGAGGAGAGTGAGCAGACTGATATCGGTTTCGACTTCGGTTTCTTCGGCAGTGCGCTGACATTCTCAGCTGACTATTATGTAAAGAAGACCAACGGTATGTTGATTACTATGCCTATCCCAAGCTACGTAGGTGAGACCAAGCCAATCGGTAACGTGGGTGACATGAAGAACTCAGGTCTTGAGTTTGAGCTCGGCTATAAGTGGCACATCTCTGATGCTCGCTTCAATGCCAAGGCTAATGTTACCTATCTGCACAATGAGTTGACCAACCTCGGTAATGATACAGGTTACATCGACCTCGATGGCTTCCTGGGTATCTCTGGTGGTGGCACTCGTGGATCTAACGGTCAGCCTTTCCCATACTTCTATGGTTATAAGACAGCTGGTGTGTTCCAGAATATGGCAGAGGTTCAGGCTTACGTCAACAAGGATGACAATATGATTATGCCAGATGCCAAGCCAGG
>ENA-UERC01001686-UERC01001686.1-human-gut-metagenome-genome-assembly--contig:-NODE-1686-length-12168-cov-4.508974_pt1 | contig 12168 bp, 8 predicted proteins | sample MGYA00242955_ERZ507955 | MGnify/ENA primary metagenome ERZ507955 (study PRJEB26167, sample SAMN06115394) | human gut metagenome | host: Homo sapiens | place: China:Hubei | collected 2016-04-27 | study... | reverse complement strand
CAGTTGGTACCATACTAAAGAAAAAAATTATACCATAGGTACAGATTTGCAACGTAATTGGCAGATTGGTGAAAAAGCACAGGCCGTATTAGGAATGGATTATCAGCATGAGGTATATGAGAAATCAGTATTCGGAGGCGGTAGTTTAAGTCGTAATATTTGGGCTGTATTTGGACAATGGGATCAGAAATTTGACGATAGAAACTCTTTGATTTTAGGTGCCCGTGAAACTTGGACAACAAATGCATATAGAAATCAAGATTATAGTAATTTTAGTGGTGCTGTGCAGTACATTCATAAACTTGATGATAATCAAAGCTTATATGCAAGCTTTACTGAATCATTTATTATGCCTACATATGCGCAAATGAATGGTTCTAGTGATCTTGCTGCGCCTAATCCTGATTTGAAACCACAAGAAGGTAAAAACTATGAATTGGGATGGAAAAAGGTATCTGATAATCATAGCTGGAAAGCTGCTCTTTATCATATTGATATTAAGGACAATATTTCTGCAACATGGAAGGGAGATAAAACTGAGTATACTTATAAAAATGAAGATTTTAAGAATACAGGTGTTGAATTAACCTGCGAGATTGAAGGCAATAATGGCTTTAGCTATAATTATGGTATCAATTATGGCGATCCAAAAGTTAAAGCAAATTCCGGTAAGACTTACTGGGATAGAAAATTTGGCCGTTTGCAGTTAAACGGTGGCATTACTTATACTCAAGATAAATTAAGAAGCAGCTTGACCGCAAGCTATTTGTGTGAACGTGTCAATACTCCTAGTAGCAGCCATTCCTATGATACCAAGCCATATCTGTTGACTACTTGGAATACAACGTATAGTCCAGATAAAAACAGCGATATTATTTTGACTATTGATAACTTATTAGATAGACATGATAATTTGAATCATTCTGGTTCTGATTATTACAGTGTTCCCTTTAGTTTCTTGCTAACTTATAATTATAAGTTCTAATATTAAACTCCCTATTACATTACTTTTTGGCGGCGCTTTGCGCGCCGCCACCATCTTTTGAATTTAGAAAATAACGCTTATTGCTTAAATAGATATCATATTATATTGGAGATGCATTATGAAAAAATTGTCTATGATGCTGTTATTAATGTTGGGCTGTATGTTTGCTGTTGGCGGCGGTTCTGCCGATGCAGCGCGCAAACCTATGGATAGGGACAAAGCTTTGACTAATTTGTATGACAGCTTTCAATATGATAAAGCAGAGTTAGGCAAATATTTGGACAGCGGTATTAGCTATATGGAGCTTAAAAATATCTGTCTGCATGCCTATGCTGCTAAAAAGCCTTTGCATGAGGTTGCGCAGCTGCGTGAAAAATATGGCTGGATTAGAGTTAAATATTTGTTAGGCTTAACGCCGCAAAAATTTGCTCAAAGAGAATTAGACTATAAGGCAGAGCGTTTAGAGCGTCTTTTTGGCTTGGATAAAAAGCTGACTATGAAATATATGAAGCTTGGTTATGGCTCGCATCCTGTGAAACGCGCTATGATGATTGCCAAGCATTGTGACCTTTCTGTTGAAGAAATTTTGGCTATGAAAACACGCCAGCTTAAATGGGGAGACGTTTGTGAGCAGTTGGGTCTGCCCCGCGATGCCTGTATGCAATAAAATAGAAGTGGAGAGAATTCTATGAGCGAAGCACTTCTCGAAGTAAAAAAATTGTCGGTAGGCTATGGTACTCACTGCGTAATAAAAGATGCCAGCTTTTCTATCAATAAAGGCGATATTGTCGGCATTATTGGCTGTAACGGCGCAGGCAAAAGTACAATTTTAAAAACAATTCGCGGACTTTTGCCAAAACAAAGCGGCGAGATTTATTATTTTGGCAAAGAGTTAGAAAAATATACAGAAAAAGAATTAGCCACACGGGTTGCTTATCTGCAGCAGCATGTAGAGGTTGGGTTTGGCTATACGGGTAAGGATATTGTGATGGCAGGACGTTACCCTTATATGAAATGGTGGCAGCGAGAAAGTAAAGAGGACGAAATTCTTGCTTTAGATTGTATGGCGTATACCGGCACGGCAGAACTGGCTGATCGTCCGGTGACTGAGGTGAGCGGCGGTCAAAAGCAGCGTATTCTTATTGCCAAGGTTTTGGCGCAGCAAACTCCTATTATTTTTTTGGATGAGCCTACAACAGGCTTGGATATGGTGTATCAGGAAGAAATTTTTCGCTTTGCACAATCTTTGGCAGCTATGGGAAAAACTATTTTGATGGTTGTACATGAGCTTAATCTTGCATCAAAATATTGCCAGCGAATTTTACTCTTGGGGGAAGGGAAGCTTTTAGCAGACGGAGCTCCGGAGGAGGTTTTTACCGAGGAACTTTTAAGCCGCGCTTATATGGCCGATATTGCGGTTGGGCATAATCCTGTGAATAATAATTTGGAGATTACTACTAGAGTTAACGAAAGCGTGAAAAAGAAAGAGGCAGAATTATTACATAAAATATGCTGCTTACAGGCAAAATAATGATTTATAAAATTTTACTATTATTGATGTGTTGGGCAGTGACAGCTGTTTGTTATGCCGGTGCTCAACTAGAGGCATTATACCCATATAGCTTGGAACAACAAAATATTCACAAGGTTGAGGGAGGCAGTACTATGCCTCTCTATGTTCGTTTAACAAGCTATGACATTCCTAATATACAGCAAGCCATTGTTAAGGTTACTTTGCCGCAAGGCTTTAAAGCTTTATCCAGTAAAATATGGCATGTTGACGGCAAAGAAGAACAGCAAGCTTTGGCTTACTGGAATCTTCCGGAAAACTACGGCGAAAATTTTGATTTGCTCTATATAAAGCCGGAAAAAGGATTGCTTGCCGGTGAATATAAAATTTTGGTTGAGGCATCTGGCGACTCTTGGCAGCTAAAAAAAGAAATAGCTTTTAATTATGAACCAAGTCATACTTCAGAGCAAAGTTTGACTCCGGTTAAAGAAGAAATTGATAAAAGCCAATATAATTGGTATATTCAAAGCGTTAATCTGCCTGTGGATAATCAGGGAAACAGAGATGATCGCGCGGCAGATAATGTAATTTATGTGCGTGATACAACTTTAGAAGGCTTTCGCAATCGCATAATAGGTGATGGCGCGACTAATTGGAGCGCTGTGTTTAATCATCCTGCAACCTTTGTTTTATTGGAAATGCGCAATCCGCAAAAGGACGTCCGCGTTTTAAAATTTAAAGCAGAGCTGACGGATAAGCATACAGGGAACTTGGTTTCAGGTTTGATGACGGCGGGTAAAGTGTCGGATGAAGAAGGTCATGGCTGGGCCGGAGAAACTGGTAACGCAGGCGAGACTACGGCAATGATTTCTTTGGACGGAAAAAAGAATCAATCTTTTATTTTGCCCTTGTATGTGGATTATTTTACGATTTTAGAAGGTGACTATAATCTGCGTATTACGGTCAGCGGCAACGGACAAGAGAAAATTCAGGAAGTGCCGATTACTATTGCCAAAAAGCATAACGTAGGTCTTGTGTCGGTAGGTTTTTCTTTTGTGTGTGCATTGGCGGCAGCGTTGTTCAGCTATAAAATTCCTCACTGCATTCAAAAAATTGGTGCCCGCGGAGCAATTACTGTAGCTTTGTTTGCGGCGTTAGCTTTTGGCGGTATTACGCTGCCTACAACTATTTTAGGCGATTTGCTGCATGCCGTTTTAGGACCGTTCAGCGGTTTGCTTACGGGAATTTTAAGCGGTGTGCTGCAATATTTATTGATTGTCTCCCTTTTGGTGCTGTTTCGTGCTCCGGGCGTGCTGATGCTGATGTTTTTTGTAAAATATATGCTCAGCGGTTTGATGTTCGGACATTTTACACCTTTAGGTGCTTTAAGTACTTGCGTCAGTGTAATTGTTTTAGAAGCAGTATTATATATAGTAGGATTTTATCGGGTTAAGCAGCTGGATAAGCGTTATATGCTTTTTGTAGCGCTGCTTTTAGGTGTTTCCGATGCGTTTGTAACCTTTATTAATCTAGAACAGATGATGTTTTTCTATCGTTTGTATTATGCTGATTGGTACATAGCGCTTTATATGCTTATAAACGGTTTATTGTACAGCAGTATTGGCGCTTGGCTTGGCTTTAAAACCGGCAGCAAACTGCAGCAGGTTATGGGGGAATAGGCAATGTTGAAAATAGAAGATTTTTCTTATCGCTATCAAAGCAGGGATACCTTTACCCTCAAAAATATTACTTTGCAGCTGCAGCAAGGAGAGATGCTGCTGCTGGCCGGACGCAGCGGCTGCGGTAAATCAACATTAATAAAAGCTATCAGCGGTTTGCTCGGCTCTGAGGGCATCGGTGAGCTAAAAGGAAAAATTTATTTGCGCGGTCAAGATGTAACTAATTGCCTGCCGGAGAAAATCGGACAGCTTGTTGGTACCGTTTATCAATCTTCGGATGATCAGCTTTTTGCCATGACTGTGGCGGACGAGGTTGGCTTTGCTTTGGAAAATCAAGGTAAGGATTCTGAATTTATAGCTCAAGCGGTAAAAGAAACTTTAGCTTTGGTAGGCTTAGCCGGGTTTGAGGAATACAGCATTCATAAGCTAAGCGGCGGCCAACGGCAGCGTTTGGCTTTGGCGTCAATTTTAATTACGAAGCCTAAGCTTTTGATTTTGGACGAGCCTGTCAGTCAAATGAATCCACAGGGAGTCCAAAGCTTTCTGCAGCTTTTGACACGTTTAAATAAGGAAGAGAAAATTGCCATTTTGATGATTGAGCACCGCGTAAACGAACTATATAATTATTTTTCACGCTTGGCAGTAATGGATGACGGAAAAATAATTTATGACGGCAGTATGACGCAGGCTTGGGATGTTTTGACAGAGCATCAGAATGTGGGTGTGAGAGAGCCGCAGAATGTGAAGCTTTGCCGCGCTCTGAACTTGCCTAAATTAACTGCTGACAGCGAGCGTATTGTGCCTATGATTCGCGAGCAATATGAAATTTTACCCTGCGCGCTTTCGACAAAGAAACAAAAATGTTCAGACGAAAAAATATTACTGGCTAAAGACGTAACTTTTACCTATCCCGGCAGCAAGGAGCCTACATTGAAAAAGCTTAATTTTAGTCTTTGCAAAGGTGAAATAGTGGGCTTAATGGGATTTAACGGCGCCGGCAAAAGTACGCTGATGAATTTATTAGGCGGTTTAACGCAGCTTACTAAGGGCAGTATCCTTTTGCATAATAAAACTGTTAAAGAGGCGTTAGGAAAAGTTGGTTATTTAAGGCAGGAGCCTGATTTAATGCTTTTGGCTGACACTGTTCGGCAGGAATTATGTTGGAAAAATAAAAGCTTAACGGATAAAGAATTGCAGCAGCTGCTGCAAAAGCTTAATTTAAGCCAATATGCCGACGATTTTCCCTTGGCTTTAAGCAAAGGGCAGCGTTTGCGGGTAGTACTGGGCGCTATGCTGGCCAAAAGGCCGGAAGTTTTGTTGCTTGATGAACCTACCACAGGGCAGGATGAGCAGTCGCTGCAGGAAATTAAACAATTGCTTTTAGACTTTAAAACAGCGGGAGGTACTGTTTTTATCTGTACTCATGATGTTGAACTGGCGGCAGAAATTACAGATAGGATTATCGTGCTGCAGCATGGTACAATTATTGCTGATGCTGCGGCAAATCAAGTGTTAAGTGATGTGGCTCTGCTGCAAAACGGCGGGTTGACCGCTTCCAGTCTTTTAAATATTGCAGAGGCTTTGAGTCTGCCTCAATGCGTTACGGTAAAGGAGGTGCAGCAGTATGTACGTTAGACAGTTGTGGGAAGGAACGGATAATAATGCTTGGGCACAAAAGCTAAATGGACGCACTAAGCTGGTGACTTTATTCCTTTTTGCTATTTTGATTATTACCGTTGATAATCCGCGAACATTGTTTATTTTGTTTACCCTTACCTTACTGTTACATTTAGCGGCAGGAACTTCTATTTATAAATGGCGAGTTTTGGCAATTTTGCTGCTTTTAGGTCTTTGGGGATCTATGTTCAGTCAAGCTTTGTTTTTTGCGCAAACTCCCAGAACTCCTTTGTGTACCATTATCAGCGCTGACAGCGGTACTCTTGGAGCAGTAACAGGCGGGTTATATGTTTATCGAGAAGGTATTTTATACGGAGCAGTGCAGGGAATGCGCTCTGCAAGTATGTTGGCACTGGGCCTTTTAGTTTGTTGGACAAGTGATCCGCGTCAGCTTCTGCAGGCGCTGATTTCTTGGAAGCTGCCGCCGCAGCTGGCCTTTATGCTGGTAACTGCGATTCGTTTTTTGCCGGTGCTGGCAGCAGAGACTGGTGAAGTAATAATTGCTTTGCAGCTTCGCAGCGATACGCAGCGCGGCAGAAGCGCCGTTTTGCAGCATTTGCCTTATATTTGCAAGCCTTTGCTTGCCCGTTGTTTACGAAGAGCGCAAACTCTGGCGCTTTCTGTAGTAAGCCGCGGATTTTTTCTGTCGGGTTCCGGAAAAAAGCAGGATAAATGGCCGATAAAAGAAAAAATTTCTTGTTTATTCCTTTTAATCTTTACTTTTGTCGTTGTTATTAGTAAAATTATATATCTCTTAAGTGAACAGGGATTTTATTTTGGCGTTTTTCGCATTATTTATGATTGGACGGTGCTGTATCTATGAATAAATTTAAAGGATATTTGGCACTTTTGATTTTGGTTATTTCATGGGCAGAATTATATTGGCTTACGGGCAGCCGTATGCCGTGGCAATATTTTTCTAATAGCAGTAAGGAAAATGGCGTAAGCGTATATCTTGGCGATATTCCTACATCAAATTATGACCGTATGGGATTTACCAAGGGCGTGGTACGTTATGCTCAATCAGAACAGGGTTGGATTGTCGGCACCGAAAGGGGAGAGCTGTTTCTGTTTGATGATAGCGGAAGACAGCTTTGGAAAAGAAACTTGGGTATCGGTAAGCTGGTATCACTGTGCATGAGTAATTCCGGAGAAATTGCGTTTGTCGGCGAGCAAAGTCCGGAAGGTAATTTATATGCAATTAATTCTCATACCGGTGATATATTGTGGCAATATAAAAGTTCTGATTATATTGGCAGTGATGCTGCGCAGCGCTCTTATCCGTCCATTGTGCATATTGTTGTAGATAAAAAAGATAATATTTTTGCTAATACTTACCGCTTCTTAATGGGTAAGGACGGCTCTCGTGCTTATACTGCTAAAATGTTGGCTATAAATAAGCAAGGAAATTTATTGTGGCAGTTTCCGCCTAAGGAAGCTATGGATAGTTGGATAAATTGGTGTGATGTTAATGAAGCAAATGGTAAGGTAGTTATCTCTACGTCTGCCTATGATTTTCGCGAAGATATGCACTATAAAGATACGCTGTATTTTATAGATAAATCTTCAGGCGCGTATTTAGGTTCGTCTTTTGTGCCTCCTGTTCCGCCTTTTGACAATACTGTTATGCGCGGAAGTCCTAACTTTAGCTACGACGGCAAATATTTAGCGGCAGCAAGCAGTGACGGACGAGGTTTTTTATTTGATGCTGAAGGAAAAGTTTTGTGGGATAGATTTGTTTCTCGGCCTACTCAGATAGATGACGCTTGGATAAATGCCAGCGGACGTGATGGCTTTGTAACAGATTACGGAGTAATTTTCAGTACTATAAATACATATAACCGCGAAAACTGGCAGCTGCCAACGCCGGTAGAGCATCCAAGCTGCAATAGTATTTTTGTTTTTGATATTGACGGAAAATACCGTTATCAATATAGAGCGGAAGCGACTATGGAAGAACTGGCTTTTGCCGATAATTTGGCAATCTGTGCTTTGGGACGTAATGTGCGTACACATAATTACAATGCTCATGGAGCTTTGGTAATCGATTTGCGCGACGGCAAGAAAAAAGCTTTTTTCCATACGGAAGGACCGCTGCAAGCCATTGCAGCAAATAAGGACGGCAGTCAAATTGCCGGGATAGAAGCTCCCGCCGTTACACCTCAGGGAAAAATAATTGGAGCCTATAAATTGCATATTTGGCAAAATAAACTTTAGAAAGGAAAGAGTATGCTTAGTAGATACTTTTATTATTATAAACCCTATAAATGGATGCTGATAGGCGTTATGTTAGGCTCTTGTCTGGCGGCTGTTTTGGATTTGCTTTTTCCTTATTTAGTGCGCCGTGTGCTTAATGTTGAGCTTCCGCAGCAAAATTTGGCAAGCCTTTTTGATTGGGCGGCTCTGCTCTTTGGCTTATATCTTTTGAATGCTTTGCTGCTTTTTGCTATCAGTTATTATGGACATTTAATGAGCGTCAATATTGAAAATGATATGCGGCGTGATTTGTTTACTCATTTTGAAGCAATGTCCTTTAAATTTTTTGATAATACCAAAACTGGTCAGCTTTTAAGCAGAATAACCAGTGATATTGCAGAAATAAGCGAACTTACTTTTCGCGGGCCTAACGATATATTAGTGTGCAGTATCAGCATGGTGGGAGCCATTGCGATTATGCTGTATATGAATCCTTATTTGGGAGGACTGATAAGCTTTCTTCTGCTGTTTAAAACAGTTCATACAGTTTTTATCAATAGAAAAATGAAGGCTGCTTTTCGCCGCAGCAGAGAAAAATCCGGTGAAGTTACTGCGCAGGCGCAGGAAGCTTTCAGCGGCATTCGTTTGACAAAGGCGTTTGCTAATGAAGAATTAGAACTTAACCGTTTTATGAGTAAAAACAGCGAATTGGTTAAAGTTCGCCGCCAATCATTTGGTATTTTGTCTTATTTTTCCAGTACGGTTAATTTTTTTACCAATTTTACTAATTTAGCTGTGCTTGTTTGCGGCGGCGTAATGATAACCAAAGGCAGCCTGACGTTCAGCGATTTTGTGGCTTTCTTTCTGTATGTAAATTTGTTTATGAAGCCCATTCTGCGCTTGATGGTTCTTACGGAAATGTATCAGCGCGGTATGGCCGGTTTTCAGCGGTTTAATGAAATGATGGCTATGCCCATAGAAATTTGTGACGCTCCTAATGCTAAAGCAGAAGGAAAAATTTCCGGAAGAATTACTTTTGAAAATGTCAATTTTAGTTATGCCAACGGTCGGCCGATACTGAAAAATTTTTCTTTGGATATTAATCCCGGACAAAAAATTGCTTTTGTAGGTGCAACCGGCGCAGGAAAAACCACTTTAGCAAGTTTGCTGCTGCGTTTTTATGAGCCTGACAGCGGGCGTATTTTGCTTGACGGGATAGATATAAAAAACTATACGCAAAAATTTTTGCGGAACAACGTAGGTTTAGTACAGCAGGATGTGTATCTGTTTTCTGATTCTGTTAACTTCAATATTGCCTACGGCCGCATGAATGCCGGTGAGCAGGAAATTATCAACGCAGCCAAGTTTGCTGCCGCAGATGAATTTATATGTAAACTTCCAGAGGGTTATGCTACGAAAATAGGTGAAAGAGGGGTTAAATTAAGCGGCGGTCAAAAGCAGCGTTTGGCTATTGCGCGCGCCTTTTTGAAAAATCCGCCGGTAATGGTTTTTGATGAAGCAACTTCTGCTTTAGACACTAAAACAGAGCGAATCGTACAAAAATCTTTGGAGTATTTGGCTAAAAACAGAACAACGCTGATTATAGCCCACAGACTTTCTACAATTATTAATGCCGATAAGATTGTTGTGTTGGATAATGGAGAAGTAGCAGAGATAGGTACCCATAAAGAATTGCTGGCACGTAATGGTCTGTATAAACATTTATATGAGTTAAATGAATAAATTGAATTAGCAGCAGTGCCTTTAGTATTATTATAGGCAGACTAAAATAAAGCTTTCACCGATTTCTTGCTAGAATACTCTTAAAGCAGACATTTTCTATAATAAAAAGTCTGCTTTAAGAGTTTTTGCTTTTCTCAATCCTTAAATGTGATACAATATAACCAAAAACACTATTTCTAAGGTGAGAATATGGCGACAGAAAATTTAAGCAAAAATAACAGCGCGCTTGGCAGCAAAATAAAATTGCACAAAGAATTTGTTGTGGAAGATTTGCCTACAGATTTTTGCCATGCGTCCACAATTATTAAACTAAAAAGCGGGGGATTATTGTGCTGTTGGTTTGGCGGCACCCATGAGGGCGAGCCGGACGTAGCTATTTATGCAGCCAAAAAAAACGGCGGCTTAGAGCAAAAAGAACATGCTTGGAGCAACCCGGTTAAGCTGGCTAGCGGTGTGGAAGCGAATTGGAATCCTGTTTTGTTTTACAGAGAGGACAATACCTTAATGCTTTTTTATAAGCACGGCGAAAAAATTGCTCAATGGCAAACTTTTGTTATGACCTCTCAAGATGATGGTGAAACTTGGAGTGAACCAAGAGAATTAGTTGCAGGCGACACAAGCGGTGGGCGCGGACCAGTGCGCAATAAGCCAATTCGTTTACAAAACGGACGCATTGTAGCCGGTGCTTCCACGGAACACGGCATTTGGCAGGCTTTTGCCGATTTAAGCGATGATGACGGCTTGAGCTGGCATAAATCTACAGCAATAGGAATTGCAAAGCTGGCTTACACAGCAGGCGAAAAGACTGCTCACAGCAATATTGCCGTCAGCCAGCAGTCCTTTTACGGCCGCGGCGTGATTCAGCCCAGCCTGTGGCAGAGCGCTAACGGCAGCGTACATATGCTTTTGCGCAGCAGCGAGGGCTTTATCTATCGTTCTGACAGTAAGGATGAGGGTGAAACGTGGTGCAGCGCTTATCCTTTAAGCTTGCCCAATAATAACAGCGGCTTGGATTTAGTGCGTACCAATAACGGCAGATTATTTTTAGTATGTAATCCTGTAGCTTCCAATTGGGGACAGCGTTCACCGTTAAGCTTATTTCTGTCAGTTGATGACGGACAAAGCTGGCAGAAGCTGTTGGATTTAGAAACGGAAGCAGCAGAATTTTCTTATCCGGCCATTATTGCTGACGGTGAAGAAATCTATTTGACTTATACTTGGAAACGGCAAAATATTGCCTGCGTACATTTTTCCAGCAATGATTTAGACTGAACAGGCGCAGGCTGCTTTTGGCAAAAATGTGAAAAAGCAGTTTACGCTTTATATAAAATATGATACAATAAATGCAGTCATATTTTGGGAGTTTTCAGGCATTATTGCTCTAAGACTCTTAAAATTTATATTATCGTACTATATTTTTATATAAGGAGATGTTGAAAAGATGAAAAAAATCTTAGTAGTCCTCATGGCTATGCTGACCATGGCAGTTATGCTGACAGGCTGCGGCGACAGCAAAAAAGCTGCTTATCCTGCTGACGGCGATATTTCCGTGATTATTCCTAAGGCTCCCGGCGGCGGTACCGACGTATCTGCCAGAGGCTTGATTCAATTTATGGAAAAAGAGCTGAAAGGCAGCAAATTTGTTCCTGTTAATAAGCCGGACGGCGGCGGTGTAACAGGCATGGTAGAAACTGCCAATGCCAAAGCTGACGGACATACCTTGGGTATGGTAACTGTTGAACTTGCCATGTTCCCTCATCAAGGAAAATGCAAAAATACCTATAAAGATTACGCAGCTATCTGCGCTCCCATTGCTGCCCCTGCAGCTTTGATTGTTCCCAAAGAAGCTCCTTACAACAGCCTCGATGAATTTGTAAAATTCGCTAAAGAAAATCCCGGCAAAATTCAAATGGGCAACTCCGGCGTAGGCGCAATCTGGCACATTGCCGCTCTTTCCTTTGAAGAAAAATTCGGTGTACAATTTAAGCATGTTCCTTATCCGAAAGGCTCCGCTGATATTGCTGCTGCTTTGGCTGGCAAGCATATTGACGCAACCTTGGCTGATCCGTCCGTATTTAAGAGTCAGGTTGACGCAGGTAATTTAAAAATTTTAGCTGTAATGGCAGATAGCCGCAGTGCTATTTATCCTGATGTGCCTACTTTTAAAGAATTAGGCCATGACATGACCGTGCGCGCTTGGGCTGCTCTAGTAGCTCCGAAAAACACTCCTAAAGAAAAGCTGGACGTTTTGCGCAACGCAGCGAAAAAGGTTTGCGAATCCAAAGAGTTTAAAGATTATTTTATGAAACAAGGTATTGACCCGGCCTGCATTATTGGCGAGGATGCCGATAAGATGATGGCGGAAGACCATGCGATGT
>ENA-UERC01001684-UERC01001684.1-human-gut-metagenome-genome-assembly--contig:-NODE-1684-length-12176-cov-5.531036_pt1 | contig 12176 bp, 12 predicted proteins | sample MGYA00242955_ERZ507955 | MGnify/ENA primary metagenome ERZ507955 (study PRJEB26167, sample SAMN06115394) | human gut metagenome | host: Homo sapiens | place: China:Hubei | collected 2016-04-27... | reverse complement strand
GCAGCCAGAGCTGCGCCGCACATTGGGAAGGATTTAGTCCTCCTTGGTCTCCTCGGCTTCGGAAGGCTCCTTGGGTTCCTCCGCAGCGGGCGCTTCCTCTTCCGCGTCCTTCTCGATGGTCACCTCGATGATGGGCTCCTGCGCCTTCTTGGCAGCGGCAGCCTCAGCCTTGGCGGCCTCGTAAGCGGCGAGCTTCTCCTGAGAGGCCTTGATGGCCGCGATGATATCGGCGACCGCTTCGGGCGCGTCACCCTCGAGCGTGGAGCCATACCACTCGCCGATGGCGCGGTAGTTCTTGTCCATGCTGCGGCGCTCAGATGCCATCTCATACTCGGTCTTGGCCTTATCGGCAACGGCATTTGCCTTTTCACCGGCAACGGCCGCGACCTGCTGTGCCTTCTCAGTCGCCACGAACGCGACGTCCTGAACCTTCTTGCTGAAGTTATCGAAAAATGCCATAATACTTTCTCCTTTCAAACCGTGTCCTCGGGTTTGTTATTGACAGTATAAGCTACCGGGGCTTTCATTTCAATGGATAATTTACGACAAAAGTATAAATTTTTTGTGACAGCGTTCACTTTTTCTCGACCCAGCCCTGCGCGCAGCCGACGGCGCGCTTCCAGCCGCGGTACAGCTCCTCACACTCGTACTGCGCCCGCTCGGGGGTGAAGACGCGCTCGCTGCACCGGAGAGTGCTCAGCTCGTCCAAGTCCTTCCACACGCCCGCGGCCAGACCCGCGAGCGATGCCGCGCCAAACGCCGTCGTCTCGACCATCGCGGGCCGGTCGACCGGAATGCGCAGCAAATCCGCCTGAAACTGCATCATCAAATCGCTGACGCTCGCGCCGCCGTCGACACGCAGAAGGGAGATCTCGCAGCCGGCGTCCTGCCGCATGGCGGTCATCAGGTCGGTGACCTGATAGGCGATGGATTCGAGCACTGCGCGGGCGAAGTGCGCCTTCGTCGTGCCGCGCGTGATGCCCACGACGCAGCCGCGCGCATACATGTCCCAATACGGCGCACCGAGGCCCGTAAACGCGGGCACTAAGTAAATGCCGCCGCTGTCGGGAACGGATTCTGCCAGAATGTCGCACTCGTGCGAGCTCGAAATGACTTGCAGCTCGTCGCGCAGCCATTGAATGGCCGAGCCCGCGTTGAAGACGCTGCCCTCGAGCGCGTAGGTCGTCTCGCCGTTTAAGCTCCAGCCCACCGTCGTCACCAGTCCCGCGCGCGAGCGCACCGGCGCGCCGCCGACGTTCATCAGCGTGAAGCAGCCCGTGCCGTAGGTGTTCTTCGCCTGTCCGCGCGTAAAGCAGCCCTGCCCGAACAGCGCCGCCTGCTGGTCACCCGCCGCGCCGCAGATCGGCACGCCCGCGAGCTCTTCGAGCCCTTCGATGCCCTCCGCCACCGTGCCGTAGACTTCGGAGTTGGACACGGGACGCGGCAGAATGTTCATCGGAATGTCCAGCAGCGCGCAGAGCTCTTCATCCCACGAAAGCGTGTGGATGTTGAAGAGCATCGTGCGGCTGGCGTTCGAGTAGTCCGTCACGTGGACCTTGCCGCCCGTCAGCCTCCAGATGAGCCATGTCTCCACCGTACCGAATAAAATTTCGCCGCGCTCGGCCCTTTCCCGCGCGCTGGGGACGTGGTCGAGCAGCCACTTGATCTTCGTCGCGGAAAAGTAGGCGTCGATGTGCAATCCCGTTTTCTCGGCCACAAGCTCGCTCACGCCGCGCTTTTCGCGAAGAGCATCCGCGATGTCCGCCGTGCGGCGGCACTGCCAGACGATGGCGTTGTGGATGGGCTCGCCCGTCGCGCGATCCCAAAGAATCGTCGTCTCGCGCTGGTTCGTGATGCCGATCGCCGCGACCGCGCGGCCAAGGCCCGATTCGCGCAAGGCCTGCGCGGCAACGGCGCGCTCGCTCTCCCAGATCTCGTTCGGGTCGTGCTCGACCCAGCCGGGCTGCGGATAATACTGCCGAAACGGCTGCTGCGCGTGTCCGCCGACACTGCCATCGCGCCCGAACAGAATGGCGCGCGAGCTGGTCGTCCCTTGATCGAGCGCCAAAATATACCGCTGCATGAAGATACCCCCTTGTTCATTTGGACCGCCTTATGCTATACTAATGAATAAGATTATATCATGCAGGAGGGTTTTGCGCCATGGCTATTTGCAGGGAATTTTACTTCCCCTCGTCGGACGGCTCCTCGCGCATTCACGCGGCAGAGTGGATGCCCGAGAGCGGTGAGATCATCGGCGTTTTACAGATCGCGCACGGCGTGGCGGAATACGGCATGCGGTACGCGCCGTTTGCCGAATTCATGACCGAGCACGGCTTTGCCGTCGTGGCGAACGACCACCTCGGCCACGGCCTTTCCGCCGAGAAGGACGCCGACACGCTCTATTTTGGCCCGTGCGACGGCTGGAAGCATGTTGTGGACGACATGTACGCCCTGCGCTGCCGCACGAAGGAAAAATATCCCGATGTTCCCTATTTTCTCATGGGCCACTCGATGGGTTCGTTCCTGACGCGCACCTATCTCATCCGCTACCCCGGCACCGTTGACGCCGCCATCATCATGGGCACGGGGCACCAGTCCCCCGCGATCGTCGCGGGCGGGCGCGCCATTGCCAAGGCCGCGGGCAAGCGCCACGGCTTCAAGGCGCACTCTCCGCGCGTGGAGGCGCTGGCTTTCGGTGCTTACAACAAGGCGTTCGCGCCCAACCGCACGGAGGTCGACTGGCTCAGCGCGAGCGACAACAATGTTGACGCCTACATTGCCGACCCCCTCTGCGGTCAGAAGGCGAGCATCGGCCTCTTCTACGAGATGCTCGGCGGCATCCGCTTCATCAGCACGCCGAAAAACATCGCGTCGATGAACCGCAACACGCCCATTCTCTTCATCTCCGGCGACAAGGATCCTGTCGGCGAGATGGGCAAGGGCGTCAGGCGCGCATACGAGGCCTTCCGCCGCGCCGGCGTGCGCGACGTGGAGCTGAAGCTCTACAAGGGCCTGCGGCACGAGATTTTGAACGAAGACTGCCGTGCCGTGGTCTATAACGACCTGTGGAGCTGGATCGAAAAACATTTATGAATAAAGTCAGGAAGGCGAACCGTCAGGCGGTTCGCCTTCTTTTACTTCGGAGCAACGTTCGCGGCGTCAAAGCGTCGATATCGTGCGTCGTGAGCAGGACGCGCGCGGTCAGGATGCCGTCAAGCGTGACGAGGAACACCGCCAGCGCCGCGGCCCACTCTGGAAGCAGTGCGGCATAGCCCTCCAGAACCGGCTGCACATACCGCACGGCGAGCATCGACAATATTCCCCAGCAGATGGAAAACGGCAGGCAGATGCGGCCGTTCACGTCGCATTTGGTCGAAGAATAGTCCCAAAACTGCACTTGAAACAGCCTTTCATAGCCCCAGTGCACGGCGTATTCCATCGCCGTCGCCGCGAGCATACCGAGCAAGATCTGCTCCCACGCGCCGGGGAGCTTTTCCGCCCCCAGCAATAAAATCGTGACCATTGCAAAGCCGTACACCGGACACAGCGGCAGGAACACGAAGCACCGCCGCAGCCGGTGGCTCGAGCTTGTCGCTGTGGCGAAGAGCTTTTCCAAGCAATAGCCCAAAAAGCTGTAAGCAAACCAGTACCAGATATGATCCATTTCTTCCTCCGCGTCCGTTTTTTTCAGTATGGCCCGCGCAGATGGAAAAATGCGTGCCGCGCGCGTTGCAAAGCGCGGCGAATCATGGTAAAATGACAAAAAATCGACAGGAGAACACAACTATGCCTGATACCTGGGAAGCTCTGGAACACGACTGCAAAAATTGCCGCGAATGCTCGCTGTGGGAGACGCGCACGAACGTCGTCTTCGGCGTCGGCAATCAGAATGCTGAAGTTTTATTCATCGGCGAAGGCCCCGGCGCGAACGAGGATGCGCAGGGCGCGCCATTCGTCGGCAGGGCCGGTCATCTGCTCGACGACATGCTTGAGATCATCGGCCTCAAGCGCGACGATGTGTATATCGCCAACATCGTCAAGTGCCGCCCGCCGGAAAACCGCGACCCGCTCGGCGTGGAGCAGGACGCCTGTATCGGGTATCTTCGCCGTCAGGTCGCGCTGCTGCGGCCCAAGATCATCGTCTGTCTCGGACGCATCGCGGCCATGCGCATCATCAAGCCCGACTTCAAGATCACGCGTGAGCACGGGCAGTGGTTCGAAAAGAACGGCTTTCAGATGATGGCCGTGTATCACCCCGCGGCACTGCTGCGCGATCCGCGCCGCAGGCCCGAGTCGTTTGAGGATTTCAAGGGCTTACAGCAGAAGATCAATGAGCTTTGCGAGCACACCCATGCCGTTTCCTAATGCAAATAGCATACTTTTCGGTGCTGTGCCCTGCCAAATTTCTACATAAATGGTGTTTTTTGGATAAAAATGCTATTGACGGCCATTTTTGTGTGTGCTATATTACTACCATCCTTTTTGAAAGGACTTGGAGCTTGAGTGATGAAGACTGTTGTAAGCAACGTTGCATATCGCTTTTACTATTACTCTTACTTTTACTTTAAGGACAAGGTAAGAGCGATTTGTGATGCCCGTAGCTGAAAGGTCTTTCGAACCAACACTTGAAGGTCACTTCAAAAAGAGTTGAGTCAAGGAACCCGCCGTATGGACCACAAGTCCTTACAGCGGGTTTTATTGTTATCAGCGAGAAATAAAAATTGGAGGAAAAAAGCATGAACACCAAACGCATCATTTCTCTTGTTGCCTCTCTTGCCCTCGTTCTCAGCCTGAGCGTGGGTCTGACCGGCTGCGGCGATAAGGCCGCACAGGACGACAATCAGGGCAGCACCGACGGCGAAGGCACGAAGTACACCGTCGGCATCTGCCAGCTCGTGCAGCACGAGGCACTCGACGCTGCCACCCAGGGCTTCATCGACGCGCTGAATGAGGCGCTGCCCGGCCAGGTCGAATTCCAGAACAAGAACGCTTCCGGCGACAGCGCCAACTGCTCCACCATCGTCAACGGCTTCGTTTCCGACGGTGTGGATCTCATCTTGGCGAACGCCACCGGCGCGCTGACCGCCGCCGCTGCCGCCACGAGCGACATTCCCATCCTCGGCACCTCCATCACCGCTTACGGCGTTGCTCTTGATATTGACGACTTCAACGGCACTGTCGGCGGCAACATCTCCGGCACCTCCGACCTCGCTGACCTCGAGGCTCAGGCCAACATGATCACCGAATGGTTCCCCGATGCCACGAAGGTCGGCCTGCTGTTCTGCTCCGCCGAGCCCAACTCCCGCTACCAGATCGAAGAGGTCGCCAAGTGCCTCTCCGACAAGGGCATTGAGACCCAGGAGTTCGCCTTCACTGACACGAACGACGTCGCTTCCGTGACCCAGTCCGCCGCCGACTACTCCGACGTTGTCTACGTCCCCACCGATAACACCGCCGCTTCCAACACCGAGGCCATCGCAAACGTTCTTGTTCCCGCGGGCGTGCCTGCCATCTGCGGCGAAGAGGGCATCTGCAAGGGCTGCGGCGTCGCGACCCTCTCCATCAGCTACTATGACCTCGGCGTGACCACCGGTAAGATGGCCGCCAAGATCCTGACCGGCGAGGCCGACATCTCCGAGATGCCCATCGAGTTCACCGAGGCCACCCCGAAGTACAACGCCTCCATGTGCGAGACGCTCGGCATCGAGCCTCTCGAGGGCTACACTGCCATCGAAGAGTAATCTGATCACATCCCCCCGCAGGCAGGGACGGGCTTAGCCCGTTCCTGCCTCAACAAGAGATAGGAGGAGAGAACCCATGAGTTTTCTTTCGTCGCTGATGAACGCCCTGCCCGGCGCTGCCGCACAGGGTCTCGCCTGGGGCATTATGGCCATCGGCGTTTACATCACCTTCCGCATTCTGGACGTGGCGGACCTGACCGTCGACGGCTCGCTGGCAACCGGCGGCGCTGTCTGCGTCATGCTGATCCGCGGCGGCTTCAATCCCTGGATCGCCCTGCTGTGCGCGATGCTCGCCGGTATGCTGGCAGGCCTCGTCACCGGTCTTTTCCACACGCGCTGCGGTATTCCGGCCATTCTCGCCGGTATCCTGACGCAGCTTGCGCTGTATTCGATCAATCTGCGCATCATGGACAGCAAGGCAAACCAGGCACTCAGCGTTGATAAATATCCGCTGCTGCTTTCGCAGCGCTATGTACGCGAGCTCTCGATGAACAATCCCCTGCCGCTGCTGCTTCTCTTCACAGCCGCGGTCATCGCCATCCTGTACTGGTTCTTCGGCACGGAGAAGGGCAGCTCGCTGCGCGCGACCGGCGCAAACCCCCACATGGCGCGCGCACAGGGCATCAACACGAACTCGAATATCGTGCTTGGCCTGATGGTCTCGAACGGTCTTGTCGCCCTCTCCGGCGCGCTGCTGGCGCAGTATCAGGGCTCGAGCGACATCAACATGGGCCGCGGCGCCATCGTCATCGGCCTTGCCGCCGTCATCATCGGCGAGGTCATCTTCGGCAAGATCTTCACGAACTTCGGCCTCACGCTGCTGGCCGTTTCCATCGGCGCGATCATCTACTACATCGTGCTCCAGATCGTGCTGCAGCTCGGTCTGAACACCAACGACTTAAAGCTCATCACGGCGCTGATCGTGGCGGTCTTCCTCGCCATCCCCTACTGGAAGAGCAAGATGTTCCGCCGCAAGGTGCAGCCCCAGAGCGCAAAGAACGGAGGCAACGGCCATGCTTGAACTCAAGGAACTTTATAAGACCTTTAACCCCGGCACCATCAACGCCAAGACCGCGCTGAACGGCCTGAGTCTGACGCTGAACGACGGCGACTTCGTCACCGTCATCGGCGGCAACGGCGCGGGCAAGTCCACGATGCTCAACGCCACCGCCGGCACGTTCTTTGTCGACTCCGGCAAGGTCATCATCGACGGCGCTGACATCACGAACCTGCCCGAGCACAAGCGCGCGGCATTCATCGGCCGCGTGTTCCAGGACCCGATGATGGGCACCGCCCCCTCGATGTGGATCGAAGAGAACCTCGCCCTCGCCGCCCGCCGCGGCCAGCGCCGCGGTCTTTCCTGGGGCGTGACGAAGGAGGAAAAGGAGCAGTACCGCGAGCTGCTCGGCGGTCTCGGCCTCGGCCTTGAGTCCCGCCTGACCACGAAGGTCTCGACGCTCTCCGGCGGCCAGCGCCAGGCGCTCACGCTGCTGATGGCAACGCTCAAGCGCCCCAAGCTGCTGCTGCTCGATGAGCACACCGCGGCACTCGACCCGAAGACCGCCGCCAAGGTCATGGAGCTCACCGACCGCATCGTGCGCGAGGGCCAGCTCACCACGCTGATGATCACGCACAACATGCGCGATGCCATTCAGTACGGCAACCGCCTCATCATGCTGCACGACGGCCACGTCATCCTCGACATTGCGGGCGAGGAGAAGAAGAAGCTGACCGTGCCCGATCTTCTTGAGCAGTTCACGAAGGCCAGCGGCGACGAGTTCGCCAACGACCGCGCGATCCTCTCCTAACGTTTTCTCTCTCCCCTATAAAGCACAAAAAGAGCCTGAACGCTTTGTTCAGGCTCTTTTCTTATCCTTTTTTACGCTTCCCGCAGCACGACCTCGACAATGCCGACATCGTCGGTATCGGGGTAGAAGTTCACCTGCCACGGCTCAGTAAAGCCGGGGTCGACCTCCTCCTGCACAGATCGTACCATGTCGCGGATGCCGTCACGGTCCGCGGTGAAGTACGTGAAGCGCACGGCGATACGGCTGAGCGCGCCCTCGCGCGCCGTCAGGCGCAGAAGGTCAGGCAGCGCCTCGGTGCTCGTCGCGGTGACAATGCCCGCCTGCTCCTCCGCCGTGCGGCGGTAGCCGAGGCGCACGTGCATCTCGTAATAGGCGCGCTCCTGCGTGTCGGTATAGCTGATGTAGTCAAGAAGATACGCGCCCAGTGCCGTCTCCTCCTGCACCTCCTTACAGGCCTGCTCGGCCATGGCCGCGGCATCTTCCTCGCTGTAAATACGCACAACGCCTTCCTCGCTGTGCTCGCCAAGGAGCAGCAGCAATGCGTTGACGAGGTCCTGATAGCTGTCGGCGCGCAGGGTGTCCGCACCCTCGTTTTCCCAGTAGACCTCGCTGTGCGGCGTGGAAACGCTGTAGGAACGCTCAAGTACGACGTTGCCGCCGCAGCCCGAGAGCGTCAGGCAGAGCGCCAGCGAAAGCGGAATGAACTTTTTGCGCACGGCGCTCCCTCCTTTTGGGCGAAATCTCTCTTTCTCAGTAGCCAAGCGGCTCGTCGACGAGCACGACCTCGGTCTCGCAGCTGCGGATGGCCTCCCACAGCACGACAAGGCCGCGGCAGATGCGCTGCGGGCTCTTGCAGTCGTAGCAGCGGTCGCCGTTCACGGCACACGGCGTCTTCACGCCGAGGCGCTGCGCGTTTTTCGGTGCAGCAATGTTGCGGGCGCGCCAGAGCGCTTCGTCATAGGTCGGCGCGATCTTGTTGCTGCCGACGACGAACCACACCCTCTTGTGGCCATAGAGCGACGAGGACACACGGTTGCCCGTCCCGTCGATGTTGATGATCTCGCCCGTTTCGGCAAGGCCGTTGGCCGAGAGCAGGTAGTTGTCGCACGTCGAGGCGTTTTTGAGCACCTCGGCAGCGTTCATGCCGTCGGGCACGTTCCAGTGGCTGAACATCTTGTTGTGCTTGCCGAGGCTTTCAAAAAGCCCCATCTGAGAGAGCGTCATGCTGCCGCCGAACGACACGCTCTCTCCGTCGATCTGCGCGTTCAGATAGTCCGCCGCTTCCTTCGCCGTCGCGAAGGCAGACACCTTGAAGCCGCGCTCTTTGAGATTCTTCTCCACCGTCGTAAGATCCATTCCTGCTTCCTCCTTGTATCCTGATATCCTTAGAGGCCCTGCGGGTCGTATTCGCCAAAGCCCTCACCGAGCACCTCGCTCGCGTCGCAGACGATGAAAAAGGCGTCGGGGTCGAGCTCCTTGATATAGCGCTTGATCGAAACCGCTTCCTTCTTGCGGATGGCGCAGAACAGCAGCGGACGCTCCGCGCCCGTGTAGCCGCCCTTGCCGTTCAGGAGCGTCACGCCCATGTCGCGCCGCAGCATCTCCTGCATGATCTCCTCATACTTGTCGCTGATGATGTAGGCGACCTTCGCCGTGTTCTGACCGTAGACGACCAGATCGAGCACCTTCGTCGTGATGTAGAGCGCGAGCGCGCCGTAGAGCGCGTTGTTGAGGCTGTGGAACACCGCGGCGTAGATCAGAATGATCGTCAGGTCGATGCCGAGGCAGATGTTGCCGATTGACAGCCGTTCAACGTGCGACCGCACGATCCACGCGCCGAGCTCCGAGCCGCCCGTCGTCGTCTCCTCGCGGAACAGCAGGCCTGAGGCGATGCCGAGCGTCACGCCGCCGTACAGGCACGCAAGCAGCGGGTCCATGGGCGCAAACTCGTGGATGGCCGCGACAACGTCGATCAAAATGGAGCTCAGCGTCATCGTGTAGATGGACTTGCACAAAAATGCGAAGCCGAATTTTTTAAGTCCCACGATAAAAAGCGGCACATTCAGCACGATGACCATCGTACCGACCGGCAGAACGGGTGCAAAAAAGTTAATGATCTGTGAAATACCCGTAAAGCCGCCGACCGTAAAGCCATTCGGTGCATAGAACCAATCGAACGACAAGGCATACAGCACGCAGGCAAGCGTGACAATGATATAGCTTTTCACCTGCTCGCGCAGTTTTTTATTTTTCATAAATTTTCTCCCCTCACATGTTTCTCTCAGGCTTCCGACGTCAAATCAGCGAGAGCTGCTTGTCGTCGCTGTCCTCCGTCTTGAGCAGCGCGCCCGTCGCGGGAATGCTGCGGCCGCGGTAGCGGGCAAGGTCGGTGATGCCGGTCTCCTCCGGGAAGCGCACCGTGTCGAGCACGTACTTCTTTTTGAGCGTCAAAAGCGCGACGCCCTGCGTCGTGCGCGTCGTCTTCACACCAAGAAGCGCCGTGTTGACGATCAGCACGCGCGGCTCTGTCGAATAGACGGCGATCTCGCGGTCTTCCTTGAGATGCAACAGCGCTTTGAGCGGGCTCTTGTCGCTGTAAGCGCCGGTCAGGCGGCGGCGGTTCGAGGTCGTCTTGTAGGCGGACAGCTCGACCTTTGCGGCCTTACCGTTTTCAAAGAAGAAGATCATATAGCCGCTGTAGTCGCCCGGCAGCACCATGCCCATGACGCTCTCGCCCTCGTCCATGCCGAGCTTGGCGGGCAGGTAATCGCCCAGCTGGCTCGCCTTGCCGTCGGCAAAGTCGCTCGCGCGCGTCTTGTAGACCTGCGCCTTATCGGTGAAGAACATCAGCTCGGCGGCGTTGGAGCTCTCCACGCTCATGCTGAGCGCGTCGTCCTCCTTGAACTTCTGCTCGCCGGACATGCGCAGCGACTGCGGCGTGATCTTTTTAAAGTACCCGTGCTGCGACAAAAACAGCGTCACGGGATAGTCCTCGATGGCGTCCTCCTCGCTCTCGGCGTCCTCGGCATAGTCGTAGAGGATGCCGGTGCGGCGGGGCTCGGCGTACTTTTTGCGCACATCCTCAAGCTCGCTGACGATGATCTTGCGGATGCGCGACGGGCGCGCGAGCGTATCCTCGAGGTCTTCGATCTCCGCCTCGAGCGATGCCGTCTCCTCCACGCGCTTCAGGATATATTCTCGGTTGATGTTGCGCAGCTTGATCTCGGCGACGTATTCCGCCTGAATTTGATCAATGCCAAAGCCGATCATCAGGTTCGGCACGACGTCGGCCTCCTTCTCCGTCTCGCGGATGATCTTGATGGCCTTGTCGATGTCGAGCAGGATCTTTTTAAGGCCCTTTAAGAGGTGCAGCTTGTCCTGCCGCTTTTTGAGCACGAAGTACACGCGGCGCTTGACGCTCTCGGTGCGCCACGCGCACCACTCGTCTAAAAGCTCGCGCACGCCCATCACGCGCGGCATGCCGCCGATCAGGACGTTGAAGTTGCACGACGCCGTATCCTGCAGTGTCGTCGCCTTGAAGAGCTTCTGCATCAGCTTGTCGGGGTCGGCACCGCGCTTTAAGTCGATCGTCAGCTTGAGGCCGGAGAGGTCGGTCTCGTCACGCATGTCGGAAATTTCCTTGACCTTGCCCGCTTTGATGAGTTCGGCGACCTTGTCCATGATGGCCTCGGTCGTGGTGGTGTAGGGAATTTCATAAATTTCGATGAGATTTTCTTTTTTGTCGTAGCGCCAGCGGGCGCGCACCTTTACGCCGCCGCGGCCGGTGTTGTAAATGTCCTCAATGGCGCGCGGGTCGTACAATACCTCGCCGCCGGTCGGGAAGTCGGGCGCGAGCAGCGTCTCGCTGATGCGCACCTCAGGATTTTTCAAAAAGGCGATCGTCGTGTCGCAGACCTCGCCCAAGTTAAAGCCGCACAGCTGGCTCGCCATGCCGACCGCGATGCCCTGGTTGGCCGAGACCAGGATATTCGGGAACGTTGTTGGCAGCAGCGCCGGCTCTTTCATCGAGTTATCGTAGTTGTCGACAAAATCAACGGTGTCGGAGTCGATGTCGCGGAAGAGTTCGGCGCAGATGGGCGCGAGCTTCGCCTCGGTGTATCGGCTGGCCGCCCACGCCATGTCGCGCGAATAGACCTTGCCGAAGTTGCCCTTCGAGTCGACGAACGGGTGCAGCAGCGCGCCGTAGCCCTTGGAAAGGCGCACCATCGTGTCGTAGATCGCGGCGTCGCCATGGGGGTTTAAGCGCATCGTCTGTCCGACGATGTTCGCGCTCTTCGTGCGCGCGCCGGTGAGCAGCCCCATCTTGTACATCGTGTAAAGGGGCTTTCGGTGCGAGGGCTTGAAACCGTCGATCTCCGGAATGGCGCGCGAAACGATGACGGACATCGCGTAGGGCATGTAGTTCGTTTCCAGCGTCTCGGTGATATTCTGCTCCACCACATCCGCGTGGAGGCCCATGACGTTCGGGTCCGCGCGGCGGTGGGTCTGCTTAGGTGTTTTGTCGCTTTTCTTCATTCGGTTACCTCAAAATCGCTCCGACGGCAATATGGCCGCCGGTCATACTATTTCTAATATATCCTATCACACTTTTTTATGCTCTGCA
>ENA-UERC01001668-UERC01001668.1-human-gut-metagenome-genome-assembly--contig:-NODE-1668-length-12252-cov-5.090678_pt1 | contig 12252 bp, 9 predicted proteins | sample MGYA00242955_ERZ507955 | MGnify/ENA primary metagenome ERZ507955 (study PRJEB26167, sample SAMN06115394) | human gut metagenome | host: Homo sapiens | place: China:Hubei | collected 2016-04-27 | study... | reverse complement strand
GATATTGCTTTCGAACTACATAGTTGCTACACTTAACAGAATCTGTGTAAATCAGCATTCGCTGTCGAAGAACAATTCCTGTTTATCAATCAGTTAAATCCTATTTCACGTATTCATATTTCTCTTATAGAGAGATGTTGCGATAAAGAGTGAAACTGAAATAAATATAAATAGGAAATGAAACGTGCGCTTTTATTATTTATCATGGTCGTCTCCTGTGTCTCGCAGGAACTCTGTGCGCAGAAGGTGGGTGTGAAAACCAATCTGGCCGCAGATTTTGCGTTGAATCCGAATATAGGATTGGAGGTAGGCCTTGCTCCCAAGTGGACACTGGAAGTGGATGGTCAGTTCAATGCGTGGACGCTCTCAAACGACAAACGCTGGAAGCATTGGGCAGTGCAGTCCGGAGTCAGGTATTGGCTATGTGACCGCTTTGGAGGTTCTTATTTCGGAGCCTATTTGCATGGAGGACAGTATAATGTCGGCGGCATCAATCTCAATGTGAATTTTCTTGGAACGGACTTCCGTAAACTGAAGGACACCCGCTATCAGGGGTGGTTCGTCGGAGGCGGTGTGTCATACGGTTACGCTTTTGTACTTGGCCGGCATTGGAATTTGGAAACGGAAATAGGTATCGGTTATTCCTATACCCGTTACGACCGTTTCCGGTGTGCCGGATGCGGAAAGAAGATTGAAACGGACAAGCCGCATCACTACGTGGGTCTCACCAAAGCGGCCATTAACTTGGTTTATCTATTCTAAATTACAGTGAAATGAAAAAGACAATATTCATACTGGCAACCCTGCTCGGCACAACAGGTATGTCTGAAGCGGTGGCTCAGGACACGAAGGACATTCTGCCCGGTGTATCTGTTGAGAACTTCAACATGAACCGCAATGGCAAGTATCTGACCGTTACGATGGATATAGATTTGTCGGAGCTTGATGTGAACTCCAACCGTGCCGTATTGCTCACTCCGCGACTGGCCAATGGGACGGATTCGATTGACCTGCCGTCGGTAGGCATCTACGGACGCCGCAGATATTACTATTATATAAGGAATGGCATCAGCACCATTTCGGGTGAGACGGAGAAGTCATTCAAGGCATCGGACAAACCGGGACAATTAGAGTATGACAACCATATTCCATACGAGAACTGGATGGACGGAGCCACACTCAAATTCCACCGCAGCGACTGGGGCTGCTGTCAGGAGATACTGGCGGAATACGAAGGATTGTTGGGGCGGCACCGCGAGGTGTTCTTCCCCGAACTGGTATTCGTGCAGCCTAAGGCGGAAGTGTTGAAGAGCCGCTCGCTGTCAGGTTCGGCATACATCGACTTCCCGGTGAACCGGACGGTGATTTATCCCGATTACCGACGCAACACGGTAGAACTGGGCAAGATACAGGCCACCATTGATTCCGTGCGCAGCGACAAGGACGTGACCATCACATCCGTGTGGCTGAAAGGTTTCGCTTCGCCCGAAAGCCCCTACAAACACAATACCGACCTTGCAATCGGGCGTACCGCCGCCTTGAAGAAACACATAGGGCAACTTTACCACTTTGCGGACAGTGTCATCCGGACCGATTACGAGCCGGAAGACTGGGCGGGCTTGCGCCGCTATGTGGAACAGTCTGACATGACCCACTGCTCGGAGATTCTGGCAATGATAGACAGCGACATGGAACCGGATGCCAAAGAAGCGAAAATCAAACGGACATACCCTGACGAGTACCGCTTCATGCTGAAGAAATTCTATCCTGCGTTGCGCCATACGGATTACCGCATCGACTACACCATCCGCAAGTTCAGCGATGTGGAGGAGATAAAGCGCATCATGGAAGAGCGGCCGCAGAAGCTGAGCCTGAACGAGTTTTACCTTGTTGCCGGGAAATATGAACCCGGTACGGACGAGTTTACCGAGGTTTTTGATACGGCCGTGCGTATGTTCCCTAACGATGAGATTGCCAACCTCAATGCCGCCAATGCCGCCATCCGTAGGGATGATTTCGGTACGGCACGCAGGTATCTCGACAAGGCAGGCGACTCCGCCGAGGCGGTCTATGCACGGGGTGCGCTTGCCGTGCGCGAAGGCTATATCGACACGGCACGCAGGTACCTGAGCAAGGCGAAAGAGATGGGGCTGGAAAAGGCGGCACTCACGCTGAAAGAACTGGACGAGAGGCAGAAATGACATCCGGTCAATCATATAAACCAAGAGAGAAAAAACTTATTATCAAACATTTTAATTTATCCACAATGAAAAGGAATTTTTTATTCATGTCTATGTTGGCATCCCTGTTCATGGCAGGATGCTCACAGGAGGAGATTGCTCCTAACGGTGAGGACAACGGTAACGGTGAGGCCAATACCAGTTATATGGCCGTAAATCTGGTGTCCTCCGATGTGGCGGGTACGCGTGCCGCTGCCGGCTATGAGGATGGTGAAGGATTCGAAAACAAAGTTAACAGTGTCCGTTTCTATTTCTTCAACGGGGTCGGTGGTGCCGTCAACGTTAAACTTCAAAACAATAGTTATGTAAACTACTATGACTGGACTCCAAGTAAAGATACTGAAAATCCGGATCAGTCAGATGGCACAAACGATAAGGATGACATTGAGAGTAAGCTCAAGGCCACGATTGTCATCAACACCAAGGCTGGCGACGGGATTCCCCAAAGGATAGCGGCCGTGCTGAATCCCACTGGCTTGGATAACAATTCAAAGAGCCTTTCCGAATTGAAGGCTGTTGTCGCTGATTACGCCACTTCCGGAGAAAACGGTCTTACCTCAGAAGGCAGATTCGTGATGTTCAATTCCGTCGGAGGCGGAGGTGAAGACTTCAGTACGACCCTCATAAAGGATGAGAACTTGTGTAAGACGGAGGCAGATGCCATAGCTAACCCCGTCACTATCTATGTGGAGCGCAGCGTGGCAAAGGTAAGGGTCACCTTGGATGCCAATATGGGCTTCACCGATAACAAACTGGCATTGAAGGATAAGGACGGTAAAGACCTCAAAGTTGGAGGAGAGCAGGTTTATTTGCAGCTCGACGGTTGGGGCCTGACTGCCGAAACCTCCGAAGGAAGGCTGGTCAAGAAAATCAATACCGAATGGGAAGGGACTTGGTGGTACACGTCATACCGTAGTTTCTGGGCCATCAATTCAATGACTGCCACGAACCGGTATCACAGTTATAACGATATCAGCACATCTTTTGGTAAAGACAATGTATTGTACACCAATGAAAATGCCCAGTTGACAGACATAGGTGGTGCAGCAGGTCAGGCTACGGAACGTACAAAATTTATCCTTAAGGGTAAACTTTGCAAGGCAAACGGCGATGCTTTCACTATTGTAAGACACCTTGGGGTTCATTTTGCCGATACTGAGTCTGAAACGGAAACTGAGAACCTCACCGAATTGAAAAAGAGCATCCTTAATCAACTGAGTGCCAGTGGTTCTAATTACTATTACGAAAAAAACGGAGGACGAGAACAAATCGGTACCGGCGACCTTAAGATTGTAATTGCACCCCAGCTAGAGAACGAGGAAAGCAAGAACAACTGTTATGTGTATGCCCAGCTGACAGATGAAGCTGCCGGTAAAACATGGTTCACCTCTTTGCAAGGAGGAGCGGCTATTGAAAATGCAGCCACGGTAATTAACGGCAAACTTGCGGACAAAACAATAGTCGACAGGGCTTTGGTTTGGAACTCCGGCATGACATACTATTACAAAGAAATCATGCATCTGAATGGCCTTAATGGTGTAGTCCGTAACCATATCTATGGTGTAAACGTGCAAAAGATTGCCGGTCTCGGTACTCCTGTTTACAAACCTGACGAGATAATTTATCCCGAGACGCCCGAGGAAAATGATCATTACATCGCGGCTCAAATCAACATCCTGTCCTGGCGTCTTGTTAATGAAGACTATGAACTGGTGTGGTAATATACCCCCGAACGCCCGAAGGCGTAACTAATATAATAATGTATGTGCGTGGGAGGCGGCTCCCGTCTCCCACGCACATATCAATAAAAACAGCATAACCTATACAGTACCCGCCCACCGGTACACAAGGGAGGTGTGGCATCGGAAACCTGAATGCAGAAGACAGGTATCCCACTTGACGAGAAAACAAGGATGCGGAAATTCCGCACACTATATATAAGATAAGCAACACTGGTATAAACTGTATAATAAAAGAAAGAGTAAACGATATGAATATTCGGGCATTGATAAGGAATGTGGCAGCGAAGGTCTGCACGGCTTTGGTCTGTCTGTTGTCTTTTTCGTCCTGCGACAGCTGGATTTACGAGGAAGAAGGTGACTGTTCGGTGTATTACCGCCTCAAATTCCGTTACGACATGAACCTGAAGTGGGCGGACGCTTTCGCAAACGAGGTTTCGTCTGTCCATCTGTACGCCTTCGATCGGTCGGGCGTGCTGGCATGGCAGAAAGCGGAACAGATTGTTCCGGGAACAGCGGAAGACTATTCGATGCTGCTCGACCTGCCCCCCGGCGACTACAAGTTGCTGGCATGGTGCGGGCTGCAGAACGACGGCGAGCGTGACGAATCATTCTCCGTACCCGAAGCCCGTGTGGGCGAGACCCGTATGGAGCAGTTGCAGTGTACATTGAACCGTCAGCACGATGAATCGGGCGCATACAGTGAGGAACACTTGTACCGTCTCTTCCACGGCACGATGGATGTATCGCTGCCTGTCAACGATGACGGCGGCAGCTACGATTACACCATGCCCCTGACGAAGAACACCAACCATGTCCGCGTCATCCTGCAGCACTTGTCGGGAGTAGATGTGAATAAGGAAGACTTCATCTTCCGGATAGATGATGAGAACGGCCTTATGACGTACGACAACGAACTGCTGGCCGATGAGAACATCAACTACCGCCCTTGGGATATACAGAATGTCGAGGCCGGCATCGGCAGGGAAGGCGACAGTGCCGTCAGCAAGGTGAAAGGCCTCGTTGCCGACTTCACTGTGGGCCGTCTGATAGAGACACACCGCGAGAAAATGATGCTCACCATCACCACCCGGGAAGGCAAGACAGTGGCACGCATTCCGGTGATAGACTATGCCTTGATGGGAAAAGAGTACTATGAAGAGGAATACCGCTACCCGATGGACGAGAGGGAGTTCCTCGACCGTCTTGACGAGTGCGTGATGACTCTCTTTCTCGACGAGGATCACAACTGGGTCAGCTGCGTCATCCAGATTCTGTCATGGCGTGTGGTACTGAATAATGTTGATATTGAATAATCAGATAGAAGGATTTAACTGATGAAAACGAGCATTATACATAGCATTGTAGTCTGCCTGGCGGCATTCGCACTGCCTTTTATGGTGGCGTGCAGCAGTCGGGAAGAATCCTTGCCGGAGGAAATTTCGGAAGCTATCCTGTATTTGAACATAGAGCCTGTCGGGCTGACGAGGGCGGGAACGGCAACGCTGCCCGACAATGAGAAGATGCACAGCGTGCGCGTCATTGTCCTGCATGAAAACGGGACGGTGGAGCATAACAAGTTCTATTCTCTGGACGGTGCACAAGTACAGAGAGCCATCCTGCTCAAGGTGACACCCGACGAGAAGAAAAAGATATACCTCTTCGCCAATGAGGAGAGCGTGTCTGCAGTGGAAGGCGTAGCGGATGTAAATAGTACGTTGTCCGCATTCTTCCACACCTATGTGGAGGGTATGTCCGGTTTTGAAGACGCGGTGAACGGCCTCTACTTCGCCCCGGACTATTCTGCCGGGAAACCCATCCCGATGTCCTCCATGTACGAGATAGATTTCCCTGAGAAAGGGAATTTCGACGGGGTGTTCTATGTGGTGCGCGTTGCCACCAAGTTCACCGTGAACTTCAAGAACTGGCGTGGCGAGGAAGTAACCGTGGAAAACTTCACCATAGCGAGCCATGCAGACCGGAACTTTCTGATGGCACATGTCAGCAGCTACCCTAAAATTCTAAACCTTGAAACCAACCAACCATACCCCACTTGGATAGATTGGCTGAAAGCAGTTTCCGATGCCTCAAACGAGGATAGCGATGCAGCCACAAACAGGTTCGGTTGGCTGACGGACTACAGACTGCCGGAACAAACTACGGCAAAAGTCTATACCCATGAAGGGCTTAAAATTGGGAAACCGACAGTTGATATAGATTACCCGGATAATTCAAAACCGGGCGTGGCAAGTGATGTTCCCGTTTTCTACCTGCCCGAAAGTAAAAATCTCAAAGCGGGAGCAACAGAACAGGAGTACATCTTGACAATCAAAATAGCCGGAAGGGCTGAACCTTTCGTCTGCAAACTCGATAAGTTGAAGGCACTCTTCCGCAACACCCATCTTGTGGTGAACATAACCATGTATAACAGCAACGAAATTGTAGTGGATGTGATTCCATATAGCGAGGTAAACCTTGAACCGGAATTCGGATTGTAAAACAATAAATAAGTGTTATATGAAGCATTTTGTACGACATATCATTCTCTTTCTGATGATAGCAACCGTCACAAGTTGCTATGATGAATTTATGAAGCAAGAAATCATAGGCGAAGGCAAGGCGAGCATATCCGCCACGCTGGATTTCAAACCTATGTCCTCGGCACTGAGCCGGACAAGGGCTGCCGGAGACGCACTGAAGGATATCAGCAGCCTGCATGTTTTGTTGTATGATAAAGACAAGAATCTCATAGAAAAGTGGAAGATAGACGGATATACCGTATCCGATGAAAACCGTAATGATAGTGATGCGGAAAACGGAAACAGCGCGGAAACAAGTACCAAACGTGCCACTTTCAAGCTGCCGGAAGAAATCGGATTCGGCAAGTATTATATGTATGCCGTGGCAAATATTCCCGACCTGCTTACAAATTCGGCTTATTCCGAAGCCATAAAGACAGTGGACGGACTCAAGGGTATTCCCCTCACATGGGATTCTGAAAACGTGGCAAAAAATGGTCAGATGATAGGCTTCTTTACAAAAAGCTCCGCACCGGCTCTATCTGCGGATGACGAGTCTCTTATAGTGAATGAAAAAAGCGTAAAACTCCATGCGTGGTTGCGCCGTGCGGCATCGAAAGTGACGGTTGCATTCGATGGTAGCAACTTGAAAGAGGGTGTATTTATCTATATCCAATCCGTACAGATTAAAGATATTCCTTCACAATGTTATTTGGGAAAGGATAATAACGTGGGGAGAGAAGGATATACCTTGGACATGCCGGGAAGTGGACCGGATATGTCCGACGGAGAAACCATCACCTATCATGAAGGGGATATGGCAGAAGATTTTGAATACGGGGAAGGTTGTGCGGATCATCGTGTCACGGTAGGTAGCCCCCATTTCGGTTCTCACGATGAAACAGCTCCCGCGCTGTATTTTTACGAGAATATGCAGGGCGCAGGTGTTACTATGCCCGACAAACGGCAGGATGCCGACAATAATGGAATACTTGACTTTCCGGGATTACCAAACAAGCCAGAAGACCCTAATAAGGAATGGAATTACCGTCTAAAAGACGCCGTACCTTACGGTACATACATCGAAGTACATGCGCACTACATATCCAACAATTCCGAGAGATTGGGCAACGGGCACATCATCTATCGTTTCATGCTGGGACAGAACGAGACAAATGACTATAACGCCAAACGTAACTGCCACTACAAGCTGACATTGAAATTCAAAAACTTCGCCAATGAAGCAGATTGGCATATCGAGTACGAAGAGCCGGAACCGGGTGTGATGACTCCCGAGCCCTATTATATCTCATACTTGTATAACCATTCCATGATGTATCCCATCAAGGTGAACACGGGAGGCCGAAAGATAGAATACATAAAAGCGGAAATTTTGGAAAACAACTGGGCACCTTATAATGCCAGCAGTGATATTTATTACACGGGTGCTCCGAATGGTGTTGCAGCACCGTGGAACGGTTTTCTGTCATTACATAAAACAACGGAAACGGTTTTATATGAAAATAGAATCGGATCAAATGAGCAATACTACAACAAAGTTCCCAAACGTGGAGAACGTGAATATAAAGATTTTGTTTTGCCTGGCGGCATAACTTCCAAGGAATTCACGACGGAGAATTCAGAACCAGACGATAAATACCGTGTAGAAAAACACCCCACGGAAGCAAATACATACAACATCTATATTCCTATGTACACGCGCGCCAAGCAGATGATATCAACGACCGGATACACGGGAAACAATCCTTACGTGGCATATCAGAGAAAGGCGAGAGTCAAGATTACTACCAAGCTGGAAGGGCTGGATAAAATCTTCGAAAATGAAGTCCCGATATACCAGGTACGTCGTGTTGTGAATCCGAAGGGTATATATAGATCTCTCAAAAATAATAAGTCGTTTCATGTCGTGTTGAAACGATTGCCGGGAGAAGATCAACAAATGTTCAAAACATTCCAATCTGAAGGACCATGGAAAGCCTATGTCGTCAAGGAAACGAATGGAAAAGGGATTACTTTATCGGTAACTGACCCTAATACAACGGAGTTGAAGGACGATCCGGAATATGGGAAAGCCATATATGGTAAAACCGGCAGCGTAATTGATTTCAATGTGAATTTTGAGCAGTCGTCAGATAACCCGTCAGAGAACCGTTATGCTATTATCCGCGTGGAATATCACAATTATACCTGCCAGCATCTGATTTTCGTGCGGCAAGGTGACAAACCTGACGATTTGGTTACAAACGGAGTGAAGTGGTATGCTATGAATATGAAGACTACAAGCGAATTGGCTTCCAATCCGTTGGACGAAGGATCGCTGTTCAAATTCGGAAATTGGAGTCATCCGATAGACGCATTGAGTAATAAAAATCCGCGTGAGCCGTGGATAAATGTTACACCGGGAGATTTCAAAATATATCCTGAAGATGGCTTTACCAATGCGGCAACCGGAGATAAAATGGTGTGGACAGACATTATTCATAGTAATACGACCGATGGGTTCGGTAATCCTCAAATGGCGAATGCCAGGGTGGCTACGGGCGCAGACTTCTGGGAATTGAGGAAGTATAGTTATATAGAGCAGGGATACGGTGTATTGTATGGAGATGATGCCACGGAGACGGCTGATGATATCGTAGAAGTTTACGGCTATAACTATGAGCATAATAAGTCAGGACGTGGAATGAGAGGTTGTTTTGCGTATAACAGCGAAACGGGTAAAAATCTGTTTTTCCCCATTGGTGCCTCCGGCTACGGACACAGAAAACAAAGCTATATTGCTACTTGGGGAGATCCTGAAACCATCAATGGAGTATTAAGATATGCTGCCGGCCGAACAAAATTATATCCCAGTCCCGTGGAACGTCCGTTGTTTTACGATTTGTACAAACGACCGGGAGGCATCTATTGGTTAAATGCGGAAATTCCTCAAAACTACTTTACGCCGACGGACGGTGTCAGCCTGGGATGGGATATCAACTATTTCTCATTTGATTTCAATTTTATCAGCAAGGGCAACCTGATCAGAAGCGAAGGCTCGGATGCTTGTTTCGTTCGTTGTGTGGTAGATCCATGATTATGAGAGAAAATTCTTATTTTCAATATGGCCTTAAAAGAACATAAATGCAACCGGCAAAGAGGCTACAAGCCTGAGACTGAAGCCAAATACCGTCCGGCGTTGGAACTATATGCCACGTCCGACCTTTCCACTGTCGATATATGCCGGTGGTGCGAAGTCTCTCTCAGCGGATTTTCCCGCTATGTCAATACTTACCACCGGCATCTGATGCTGGAACGCAACGGCATCAGGTGCAGTCCGGAGGAAGCCGCTGATATAAAGATGAACCAGCGGCAGGGGTAGCGTCCTGAAACACATGCCAAGTATAAGGAGGCTATTGCGGCGTGCGACAGCATGGACTATATAGACTACAACGTATCGCAGATAGCCCGTGAGTTCGGATTGAGCGGCACGAACCTCGGCCGTCAGTTGAGGACGCATTATCCCGAAGTGCTGGAGTTCCGCGAGAGGGCACGCCAACGGTTGGGACTGGACGACGGCCTGCCCCGCTGCACGCGCCTGTGGTGCAAGGAACAGTATGCCGAAGCGGTGGAGATGTTGCAAGCCGACCGTTACATCACTGTACAAGATGCAGCCGAGAGGTGCAATGTCTCCTATTCCAGATTGGAACAGCACCTGATATTCTATCACAAGGAATTAGTGGAAAACCGCATCAAGATACGTAAGCAGGCACTGAAACAGCAATGTAAAGGCAAGATAACGGGACGTGGGACACTTCATGCTCCTACTCCGGAAATCGTTGGGAAATATGCGGAGGCACTACACTTGTACCGCACTACACCTATGTCCGCCCGGAAAACAGCCAAACAGACGGGGGTATCGATTAAAGGCTTTTACGAATACCTGCAAACCTGGCACAAGGATTTGGTTTGCGGGCGGAAAGGCATCCCTTACGAGGAAGGCAAGCCGGTGGACTGGTCATCCGTGCGAAGATACAACCCTGCCACCGCCGCCAAATACGCTGAAGCCATCGCCCGGCTGAAAGAAGGCGGGCTTTCTACGGCAAAGGTCGCCGCCGAGTTTGGTTTGCATCCTGAATGTTTCAGGCAATACTTGAAAGAGCATGAGCCGGAACTCTATGCCCGGCAAGGTATGGTCAAAACAGAAAGCGGTCGTTCTATGGCAAACCATAGCATGGGAAAATACAAGGAGGCCTTGCACCTTTATGCTACGACAACCGAAAGCGTGAAATCGCTGGCAAGACGATTCGGGTTCAACGACTGTTCCTTCGGCCAGTTCATCAAAAGACATTTCCCCGAACTGCACGAGCAACACCAAAAACTGGTGCAACAGACGAAAAAGACTGATTAAGTTCACACTATGCTGATACGTTCTTTGGAAGCCAAACCGGACTAAAATTGAATCCTGTTGATGAGTTCTATTGCCGTAATGTCACGCATGAGGGTGAACCCGAACCATTTTCTGCCCAAATCCTTGATTGAAGCCCCTATGTGGTACACTTCATTGTCTATGAGCAGAAACCGGTCGTGTGCCTTGTTGAATCGCTTTACCTCGATAAGCGGATATTGGGCGTTGTGGCGGTCAACATCAAGTTGGAACTGGTTGCTGACACGCTGCGTGTAGATAGTGGCTGATACTCCTTCCTTTCTTTTATCAAGCAAAGTCAGCACGGTATCATCCGCATAATTGTCAATCAGCACAACGGACTGTTCAGCCTTCCGAATTAAATCAGACACGAAACGGTAAGCGTCAAACACCTGCCCGTCATAGAAGATGCCCTGCACAGGAGGAACGTCGGCATCCAAACGCTTGAAAACCTCGTCGATGCGTCTGTCGGTCACTTCCTGATGCTGTTTCATTTCCAGTTGGTGATACTCTATAGTCTCAAGCCTTTGGAATAATTGGGCATTGGCCGCAATAAAGCGGCGCATGAACACAAAGGCTCTCATAATGCGAATATTGGCTTCAATGGCTGTTTGGGAACGAAGTACACTACTAAGCATGGCGACACCATTTTCGGTAAATGCGTATGGTAATTTTCTCGCTCCCATAGTGATGGATTTGGATGTCGCAAATTGCGACTTCCATTCTTCAAACTCTTCTTTGGTAAGTTGAAACATGAAATCATCAGGAAAACGTTCGATATTTCGCTTTACCTGCTCGTTCAGACGTTTGGTTTCCACTCCATATATTGCTGCCAAATCCCTATCAAGCATAACCTGTTTCCCTCTGATTATTCTAATCATCGGTTGAATGTTGGTTACTTCGGGCAACTGGTCGCAATTTATGACCGATTCGTTTGCTATGCCGTTTGTATTTTCCCTTTCTTTCGCCATTGTCCTGATTTATTACTCGTTTTCGTTCAGACCTTTGATAATTTCGATACTCAATGTGTTTTCTATTTTGCAAATGGTTTCCAATGACATATTCTTTTGTCCTTTCAGCATCTTGGATATATATTGCTGGGTGCAGTTCATCTTTTCGGCAAGCATTTTCTGTGTCAAACCAAGTTCAGACATCCGCTTTGACATGAGGACGGCAATAGCCCGTGAGTATTGCGTCCAATCCCTTTTATCCTGCCCTGATTTGACTGTCTGCAATTCAGTTTCCAAAATTCCACAAGGCATCTTGTATGTCACTGTATTCATTGAAACGATTGCATTGATTAATTCAGTTGCAAAGGTAGCACAAAT
>ENA-UERC01001662-UERC01001662.1-human-gut-metagenome-genome-assembly--contig:-NODE-1662-length-12311-cov-6.847638_pt1 | contig 12311 bp, 8 predicted proteins | sample MGYA00242955_ERZ507955 | MGnify/ENA primary metagenome ERZ507955 (study PRJEB26167, sample SAMN06115394) | human gut metagenome | host: Homo sapiens | place: China:Hubei | collected 2016-04-27 | study... | reverse complement strand
GTTTCTTTTCAAGATGTGAGATTCGTGGGGTGTAAGATGTTGGGGGGCGATTTTACTGGGTGTAAAGGATTACTCTCTTCGTTTGATTTTGAGAAATGTCTGTTGCAGTTTTCTTCGTTTATCGGTATGAAGTTGAAGTCATGTAACTTTATCGATTGCAATTTGGAAGAAGCGGATTTTACCGAATGTAATCTTGCGGAGGCTAATTTCGATCGTGCCGTATTAAATAGAACCGTATTTTTTCATACGAATTTAGAACAAGCCGATTTCTCTACTGCGATCGGATATGAAATAGATCCCCGTCATAATTCATTGAGAAAAGCCCGATTCTCTCTGGCGGGAGTAATCGGGCTTTTACGACCTTTCGGTATAGTCGTAGATTAATTTAGTAATTTTAGATATTCACTTGGTTTACCGTGTGTCCTTCCAAATATTGCCGGATATTGTCGGTTGCAATCTTCATCAATCTTTCCCGAGCTTCGAAAGTGGCCCATGCGATGTGGGGAGTGATGAAACAATTACGGGCGTGTATAAGCGGATTGTCTTTTCGAGGAGGTTCTTGCGATAGGACATCTATCCCGGCCGCTTTAATTCGACCTTCGTTCAAAGCGTCGGCCAAATCCTGCTCGTTAACGAGAGGCCCCCGTCCTGTATTGATGACAATGGCCGATGGCTTCATAAGCCCGATGGTTCGGGCGTTTATCAGATTACGAGTCGTGTCGGTCAAGGGGCAATGCAGGGTGATTACATCGCTTTCGGCTAGTAAGGTCTCCAATGTTACGGGAGTGACATAGTCGGGCAGTTGGTCTTTCTTTTTCGATGTTTGGGCTAAAACATTCATTCCGAAAGCATGAGCGATTCTTGCGACTGTGCTGCCTATATTACCGAACCCGATGATACCGATATTTTTTCCTGCAATTTCGAATATGGGACTTTTCTGAAAAGTGAAATCTTTACAGTCCGCCCATTCTCCCGATTTCACACATTGTGAATGGGCGGCAACGTCGCTGGCTATGTTGAGTAGATGAGCAAATACCATTTGAGCGACCGACTCGCTGCTGTAAGCCGGTATATTGGTGACTGCGATACCTCGATTCTTTGCCGCTTCTACATCGACGATATTATACCCGGTGGCTAATACACCGATGTAGCGTAAATGAGGTAGTTGCTCCAATGTGGTTGCGCTCAATGGAGTCTTGTTTGTGAGAACGATGTCGGCCAAAGCAGCCCGCGATACGATTTCGTCAACAGAGGTACGGTCATAAACGGTGAATTCACCCATTCTTTCGATACCCTCCCACGACAAATCTCCGGGATTCAAACCGTATCCGTCGAGCACGACAATGCGATGAGACTTGCGTTTCTCTTCGATGACGTTTTCTGTTGCGTTTTTCAACTCTTCCCACGATAGCTCGTCAGCTTTTACTTTGTATCCGTCGGTCACTTTCCACTCTCTCATAATCTCTTTTATTTAATGTCAATGGCATTTTTTACTTTTTCATCGGTCAATGCTATTTTCAGGACATCGGTAATATTTTTTACATAGTGGAATGTGAGTCCTTTCAAATAGGACTCTTTGATTTCCTCTATATCTTTTCGGTTTTCTTCGGAGAGTATGATCTCTCGTATTCCTGCACGTTTGGCCGCGAGGATTTTTTCTTTGATACCGCCTACGGGAAGGACTTTTCCCCGTAACGTGATTTCACCCGTCATAGCTAAATGGTCTTTCACTTTTCGTTGGGTAAAAGTCGAGGCCAGCGAAGTTACCATCGTAATACCGGCCGAGGGTCCGTCTTTGGGTATAGCACCCTCCGGCACATGGATATGTACGGCCCATTTATCGAAGATGTCTTCATCGATACCCAATAGCGAAGCATGCGATTTGATATATTGCAAGGCAATTACCGCCGACTCTTTCATTACATCGCCCAAGTTCCCGGTCAAGGTGAGCTTTTCTCCTTTCGACTTGCTCAGGCTCGACTCGACAAACAGAATCTCGCCTCCGACGGCTGTCCATGCCAGTCCCGTTACGACACCGGCATAGTCGTTGTTTTCATATTTGTCCCGGTTGTATTCCTGAGCGCCCAAATATTCGTGCAGATCGTCGATAGAAAGGGTGGGGTTATATTCTTTACCGGAGGCTTTCAGGCGAGCGACTTTTCGCATGATGCGGGCTATTTTTTTATCGAGTTCCCGAACGCCCGATTCGCGGGTATATTGGTCGACTATTGCAGCCATTACTTTTTTGGGAATAACGACATCACCTTCCTTTAATCCGTGATTTTCGAGTTGTTTCGGTACTAGATGTCGACGTCCTATCTCTACTTTCTCTTCGATAATATATCCACTGATGTCGATTAGTTCCATGCGGTCGAGCAGAGGTTGGGATATGGTATTTAAATTGTTGGCAGTAGCGATGAACAAAATTTTCGACAAATCGTAATCGATGTCTATATAGTTGTCGTGAAACGCATTATTCTGTTCTGGATCCAATACTTCGAGTAAGGCCGAAGCCGGATCGCCTTTGAAATCGTTTCCTATTTTGTCTATCTCGTCCAATACGAAAACGGGGTTCGAGCTTTTTGCTTTGATGAGCCCTTGTATGATACGTCCCGGCATTGCTCCTATGTAGGTACGGCGATGTCCTCTTATTTCGGCTTCGTCATGTAGGCCGCCTAATGAGATACGGATATATTTTCTGTTCAACGCTTCTGCGACAGATTTTCCCAACGAAGTTTTTCCTACGCCCGGAGGACCATACAGACAGATGATAGGTGATTTCATGTCACCTCTTAATTTCAGCACAGCCAAATGTTCGATGATACGTTCTTTGACTTTATCCAATCCGTAGTGATCTTTGTCTAATTGTTTTTGGACATGATTGAGGTTGAAATTATCTTGGGTATATTCGTTCCACGGAAGCTCTAACAACGTGTCCAAATAGGTATATTGTACAGAGAAGTCGGGCGATTGAGGGTGTAGTCTTTCGAGTTTTCTCATTTCTTTTTCGAAAATCTCGGCAGTTTTACTGTCCCATTTCTTTTTTTCGGCTCGTTCACGCAATTCCTGAATATCTTGGTCTTGCATGTTCCCACCCAATTCTTCCTGTATGGTGCGTATCTGTTGTTGCAGGAAGTGCTCTCTTTGTTGCTGATTCAAATCTTCGCGCGTTTTGGACTGTATGTCGGCCTTGATTTGTAAGAGTTGAGCCTCTTGCGTCAGCATTTCATAGAGTTTGAACAAACGTTCTTTGATATTGCTGATGGTGAGCAATTCTTGCTTTTGGGTTGCAGATAACGGAATATTCGCACCTAAGAAATTGACCAAATAATGCGCACTATCTATATTCCGAATGGCAAATACCAATTCTTTGGCTTGTTCTCCGATATTTTTCAACAGTTCGAAAGTCAAGTCTTTCAAGGCAGAAACCAAAGCCTCGAATTCCTTGTCGTTGGCATCGGGTAAAATTTCATTTTCCAGCGATACATTGGCTCTCATATAAGGGAACGTTTCGGTAATTTCGTCGATTCTAAACCGTTTCATTTTCCCTTGCAATATGACAGTCGTACTCTCGTCGGGCATTTCCAGAATCTTGATGATTTCACCGATAACTCCTACTTCGTATAAATCGTCTTTTCCCGGATCCTCTACGGCGGCATCTCGCTGACAAACCACACCGATAGGGGTGTGACTGTTTTGGGCATCTTTGATCAACTGTAAGGATTTGGTTCTTCCTACGTTGACAGGGATCGCCACTCCCGGGAATAATACCATATTGCGTAATGCAAGAATGGGCAATCCTTTTGTATTTAAAGTCTTACATTCCGAATCGTTTTGTCCTGATATTTCTGTAAACAGAGGCATAATCGATGGTGTATTTTCGTCGTTTTCGCAGATCATATAATTGTTCTTAGGTGTATGATTAAATATTGACATTTTGACAGGTTTAGGTTTGTCGTTTTTTCATTAAACCTATTTTTACCTATCGTTTTACTTTATTGTACAAGTCGCGTGCCAAAGTTAAGCAAATAGCATGGCATTGTCGAAATTATTATGTTTTTTTGTTTATTTTGCAGGGCAAATGAGTGATGGTATGGCAAATTCTTTTTTTAAGTTTAAACAGTTTACGATACATCAGGAGCGTTCGACAATGAGAGTCAGTACCGATGGCGTATTATTGGGTGCTTGGAGCAGGGTGGAAAAATCGAATCGCATTTTGGATATTGGTACAGGAACAGGATTGATAGCGATTATGGCGGCTCAACGTTCTTTGGCTCGAATCGATGCAGTAGAATTGGACTTCGGTGCGGCCAGTGAAGCGGCGTTCAATGTCTCTCTTTCTCCGTGGAAGGATAGGATAACGGTATATTGTATGGATTTTTGTAGGTTTTACGATAAAACTACAAAGCCGGTGTATCATCATATTTTATCTAATCCTCCTTATTTCATAGATTCTTTGCTCCCTCCCGATGGCAAGAGAGAACAGGCTCGACATACGGGAACTCTTGATTATGAAGTTTTATTCGAGGGTGCATCCTATTTATTGTTGCCCGATGGGAAGTTATCTTTGGTATCTCCGGCCGATTTACAAGAACATCTTATTTTTATTGCTTCGTTGTATGGATTCTATCCGGTGCGGTTTACTTATGTTTCGGGTATTTCGGGTAAAGCTCCTAAACGATTGTTGTCGGAGTGGAGTAGAGCTCGTAGAGCATTGGAAGAAAATGCTTTTTCCATAGAGAAAAGAGGGGAGGGATACACTCTTGAATATATAATGCTTACTCGTGATTTTTATTTGAAGATGTAGTCACTGAAACAATTACGGTGTCCCATGTGTTGTATAGCAAAGATTGTATCATTTAAAATAAATAATTATGGATATTGCAACAATGCATTTTTGGGGAAAGACCAAATATTGGTGGGCTTTGATTATTACGGGTATATTGATGATCCCTTGCGGATTGTGGCTATGGTTTCAACCGGCATTGGGATACGAGGTGTTATCTCTGTTGTTAGGGTGGCTTTTGATTCTTTTTGGAATTGTTCAGCTCATTGTATCGGGCAATGTTAAACAAAAAGTTCGAGGATGGGGTTGGTGGCTTGCCGGTGGAATTATCGATATACTTATCGGGTTTATATTAGTCGGGAATTTATCTTTCAGCGAGGCTGTGCTCCCTTTCTTTTTTGCCTTTATTTTTGTGTATAAAGGGATTGCGAATTTGTTTTCTGCATTGAATATGGTTTCTACCCATAGATATTGGTGGTTGTATTTGGTTAACGGGTTGTTATTGTTGATACTTGGATTGTTATTCTTCGCTTCACCTTTTACGGCTGCGTTTTCTATTATTTTTTTGTGTCCGGCTGCCATTATTATGGTGGTATAGAGCAGACCATATCTTATGCCGTTCTTCACACGTTCGTTATTTTTCATGCCGTAGCTGTAGGATACTATAGGGGTTATGGCGTCTCTCATTCCGAATGCGGCAAATAATATAAACTGCTGGATCTTGTAATACAGGCCATAGGCAGTGACTACATTTTCGTTGATCTTTACAAATATAACATTGAGCAGGTAGGTCATCACGGACATCAGTGCCTGTGCAATGATGGCAGGAAGACCTGTTGCATAGATATTTTTTATTATGTTTCCCGATGGCAGAATGAATCTTGAACTATTCTTTATCTCCTTATCTTTTGTCACATGAAATACTATTCCACATAACAGGGATATTACCTGACCGATAACTGTTGCGTAGGCGGCACCGGCAACTCCGAGCTTTGGAAATCCAAGAAGTCCATATATAAGTATAGGATCCAGTATGATGTTTGACACTGCACCGGCTATCTGGGCTATGGTTGAGTACATGCTTCTGCCTGTTGCCTGGAGAACCTTTTCGTACAGAGAAAATCCCAGAACACCAAATGAATAGCAGCAGCATATACGCAGATAGTCATTTGCCATGTCCTTGATCACAGGATTGGTGGTCTGAGAGGATATGTAGATATCTGTGCCACATAATCCAAAGACCAGGAATATAATGTATATTACAGCCATAAGAAATATTCCGTTGCCTACTGTCCTGTTGGCTCGGTCATGATTTTTCTCGCCAAGACTTCTTGCCAGAAGTACATTTACACCGACACCGGTACCTATTCCTACAGCTACCATAAGCATCTGTACAGGAAATGCCAGAGTAAGGGCGTTTAGTGCCTGTTCACCGGTTCCCTTTATATTTGCCACAAAAGCACTGTCCACTATATTGTAGACGGCCTGCAGCATCATGGATATTATCATAGGTATACCCATGTTTAACATAAGCCTGTTCACCGGCATGGTTTCCATTTTGTTTTTTGCCGGGGCAGTCTCCGTGTTGGTTTTGGACTGAATTGTTTTAGTTTTTTTGTCAGCTGGCAATACATCTGTGCTGTTTTTAGCCGGGACTGTTTTGTTTTTGGGGTCAGTTAGTAAGGTTTCGTTTTGGTTTTGTTCTTTCATGTTGTGATATCCTCCTGAAAATGTATAAGCGGTGGTAAGATGCTATCATGATATTGCATTTACCTTCCTGCTATAACAAAAAATGCGTGTAATCCTGCAGATATACTGCACCAGATTACACGCATTAATAAAAGGTATCATATGACATACCCTGTAAGATCAAAAAACAAAATTCAAAAATGCTGGATTTACATCTTGTGATTACACTAAATTTTCCTCAGCTATGATAACATAAAAAACATTTTTATGTAAGAAAAATTTTAGATACAGGTTGAGAAATTCAATAAGGAATGATTTAGAAATTTAATAAGAAATGATTGATGAATTTGAGTTGACCGTGGTTTGTATTTAATATGAAAAAAATTGCCCTTGACAATACTTGTGATGATTGTTAAAATAACATCGTTACGGTAACGCTGTTACGATAACTGGATTATTAATAGCTGGTCATAAAAATCTGGTCATATTAAGTGTCTGTATAAGCTTAGATATGTATGGGAATGCTATATGGACGCAGCCGGACAGGAGACAGGTGACTTGGAAATTCGGAGGTAAGAATGAGACAGGCGACAGCAGGGGTTACGGAAGCCCTTTTAGATAGTGCTAAAAAAGAATTTCTGAAATATGGTTTTTATGATGCCAGTCTCAGAAGGATTTCTGCAGATAGTGGTGTCAGCACAAATTCTATTTATACAAGGTTTAAGGATAAGTCAGGATTGTTCTCAGCAGTAGTGGAACCGGTGGCTGATGGACTTATGAATATGTATATTAAATTCATAGGTGCAGCGGCTGATAGTGGAAATGTGGATAAGGCAGAGGCATTTGGTGAGCAGGGAACGGAACAGGTACTTAAATATATTTATGATAATTTTGATATATTCCGGTTGATATTCTGTTGTTCGGCAGGTACGGAATACGAGAATTATTTCAACGGGCTGGTTGAGATTGAGGAGAAGCACTACAGAATATTTGTTCATCAGTATTCCACAGTTAAGACACCGATAAATGATTTCTTTATACATGTAATGTGCAGCGCAGGCTGGCGTTATATTTATGAGATAGTTACACATAAACTGGAATATAATGAGGCAGTGGAGCTTATGTCACACATACAGATATTTAATCAGGCAGGCTGGAGAGCCGTGCTGGAAGGAAAGTGACAGGAATTACAGGGCAGTAGAGATACTGCCTGTAAAAATGGTCTTGAGTTAGAGAAGACTAATTAAAACTAGTGGCAACTGATTTTGCAATCATAAAGTTGTATCAATCCACATATGACCTAAAACTAAGAAAAAGAAATTCAGGTCAAGAAACATGACCGGAAAATAAAGAATAAATTTAAGTAAGAGGAGGAATGAAAGTGAAGGATAAAGAACAAGAAAAGAAACAGGAAAAGAAACAGGGAGACCTTGGCAGACTCATGCAATACGCAGGAGACCACAAGTATTTTACCTATGGATCACTGGTGCTGGCTGCATTAAGTGCGTTGATCGCACTGGTTCCGTTTTATTACATTTGGAAGATCATGGAAGAGGTTCTTAAGGTGAGACCGGATTACAGCAAGGCTGTTCATATAAAAGAATATGGCTGGCTTGCTGTGGCATTTGCCCTGATAGCAATGGTCATATATATTGCGGCACTCATGTGTTCCCATAAGGCGGCATTCAGAGTCCAGGTCAACATGCGTACAGTCATGATGAACCACATAATGGAGCTTCCTCTCGGCTATGTAGAGGCGGAAGGAACCGGCAAGATCCGCAAGATAGTTGCTGATTCGTCAGCGGCAACAGAAACCTATCTTGCCCATAATCTTCCGGACAAAGCAGTGTCCTATGCCACGCCTGTGGGATTGCTGGTTATGATGATGACATTCGACTACAGGCTTGGACTTATAAGTCTTATACCTGCTGTTATAGCTTTTGTCCTGATGGGGACCCTCATGATGGGACCCAAGATGGCAGAGGATATGAAGCAGTATCAGAATGCTCTTGAAACCATGTCGGCTGAGGCAGTGGAATATGTAAGGGGTGTTCCGGTAGTTAAGACCTTCGGACAGACAGTGTTCAGCTTTAAGAGATTCAAGAACGCTATTGATGAGTACGAAAAATGGACGCTTGGATACACCAAGAATATGATGCTTCCAATGGTGGCATTTACCACATCGGCAAATGGAATATTTGCAGCACTTATCATAGCAGCCTACGTATTCACAGGCCATGGGGTTACTGATGAATTTATCCTTAATCTTATATTCTACATACTTATAACATCGGTGCTTACAGTGACACTGATGAAGATAGCATATGCAGGAGAGTCGCAGCTTATGGTAAGAGATGCCATAAACAGAATGGACAGTATACTTAACATGGAACCACTTCCGGAGCCCGTGAATGGACAGATGCCGGAGGACAGTTCCATTGAGCTTGACAATGTTGTGTTCTCGTATGCCGGTGCAGACAAGAATGCTGTTGACGGTATCAGCCTTAAGATAGCTCCCGGTGAGCATGTGGCATTCGTTGGACCCTCCGGTGGCGGTAAGACAACTCTTGCGTCACTGATCGCCAGGTTCTGGGATGTAAGCAGAGGCTCTGTCAAGATTGGTGGAACAGATGCAAGGAATATAGGGAGCGAGGCACTTATGAATGAAGTGTCTTATGTATTTCAGGATAGCCGCCTTCTTAAGATGAGCATACTTGAGAATGTCCGTATGGGAAGACCGGATGCCACTGATGAAGAGGTTATGGAGGCACTTAAGGACGCCCGGTGTATGGATATAATAGAAAAATTCCCGGAGGGTGTGAATACTGTGATCGGGTCAAATGGCATATATGTATCAGGTGGTGAGGCACAGAGATTATCCATCGCCAGAGCATTTTTAAAGAATGCACCTATACTTATCCTTGATGAAGCAACAGCATTTGCAGATCCGGATAATGAGAGACAGGTTCAGAAGGCGTTTGAGGCGTTGTCCAAGGATAAGACAGTTATCATGATAGCCCACAGGTTATCTACAATCACAAATGCTGACAGGATATACGTCCTTGCAGATGGCAGGATTGCCGAATGCGGAACTCATGATGAGCTTAACAGTGCAAATGGAATATATACCCACATGTGGAGTGAATATAATAAATCCGTTAAGTGGAAGGTTGGAAAGGCAGGTGCAGTATAAATGATAGAGAAGTTAAAACACAAATACGCATTATCTGAAAAGGGTGCAAAGGGAATGGTGAGAGCCTTTATCTCAGTTGCCATCTCAAACCTTGTACTTATGCTTCCTGTAGGTCTTTTGTATGAGCTTACCTCATATCTTCTGGAGGGGGAAGTGCCGAGAGAGAAGATGTCCTTCTTCATAGTGGGAATAGTGGCAGTCCTTGCCCTGATGGCAGCAGCAACTGTATTTCAGTATAGATCAACCTTCCTTTCAACTTATGTTGAAAGTGGTGTGAGACGTAGGACATTGGCTGAGAAACTCAGAAAAATTCCGCTTTCCTTCTTCAGCAAGAAGGACCTGGCAGACCTGACCAATACCATTATGGGCGACTGTGCCATGATAGAGACAGGCTCTTCCCACTGGATACCTGAGCTGGTCGGTGCCATTATCTCAACTACTATCATTGTAATAAGTCTGTTCTTCTTTGACTGGAGGATGGCACTGGCATCAGTATGGGTAATGCCGATTGCCTTTATAATAGTATTAAGCTCAAGGAGTGTCATGGGCAGGCTCCAGAGAAAAGCATCAGAATATAAGGTTGACTGTCTTGATGGCATACAGGAAGGACTTGAGACCATGAGGGATCTTAAGTCTTACAATATGACAGAAAATTATATGGAAGGTCTGACAAAGAAGATCAAGGCTGTGGAGAAGCATGCCATTGTGTCGGAATTTGCAAATGCTGCTTTTGTATGTACAGCACAGATGATACTTAAGCTTGGTATAGCCACAACAGCAGTTGTTGGAAGTGCTCTTCTCGTAAAGGGAGATATAACATTGCTTACATTCTTCATGTTTCTTCTTGTGGTAACAAGAATGTATGAGCCACTCCAGATATCACTCCAGAATCTGGCGGCGGTTATCAGCCTTGATGTGAATTGTAAGAGAATGGATGAGATCATCTCACATCCTGAGCAGACAGGTAAAGATGAACTTACAAATAATGGATATGACATTACATTTGACCATGTTGCATTTGCCTATGACAATGGAGAGCAGGTGCTTTCAGATGTAAGCTTCACAGCAAAGCAGGGGGAGGTTACAGCTCTTATAGGTCCTTCGGGTGGCGGTAAGACTACAGTTTCAAGACTTGCTGCAAGGTTCTGGGACAATGACAAGGGAGCAATTACAGTAGGTGGGATGAACGTTTCAGATATTGATCCTGAGAAATTGCTTACATTATTCTCCATTGTGTTCCAGGACGTTACGCTGTTTAATAACACCATCATGGAGAACATAAGAATCGGTAGAAAGGACGCAACTGACGAAGAGGTTATGGCAGCTGCAAGGCTTGCCAACTGCGAGGATTTCATTGAGCGTATGCCGGACAAATGGAACAGCATGATAGGTGAGAACGGCTCAGAGCTGTCAGGTGGTGAGAGACAGAGGATATCCATAGCAAGGGCCTTCTTAAAGGACGCTCCGGTAATTCTCATGGATGAGGCTACAGCTTCCCTTGATGTTGACAATGAGTCCCTTATACAGGAGTCTCTGTCCAAGCTGATCAAGGATAAGACAGTACTTATCATTGCCCATAGAATGAGAACTGTAGACGGCGTAGATAAGATTATTGTATTAAAGGACGGAATAGTGGCAGAGTCCGGAACTCCAGAGGAGCTTAAGGCTGCAGATGGTATCTATCGTCACATGGTGGATACGCAGCTTCAGACTGAGCAGTGGAAGTACGCATAGAAATAGTGCACCCATATATTAAACAGTGATATAAATAGTGGGAAAAATTAATGGATAAGAATTACGAAGCTGGATATAAGTAATTAATATTCTCAATAAAAAACAGGTGATAATACTTATCAATACATAATATTGACAAAAGATACGAGTTAGACTAATCTAACCTCCGTGATATATCATGATGTTTAACTAAGCGGAGATAGTAATTATGCCCTGATTCTTCAAAGAAAGAAATGACCGTGAATTATAACCGGGCAGACAGAGCTTCCAGATATGGTATACGGACTGTGCCCTGTGAAATGATGGAAAAAGAAACAGATATTGATATCCTCATAGACGGAAATACATTTACATTATTGTGGGAGCATGGTTTATATCGCTATACAGGAAAATTATACCCACAAGGAAATATAGGCGTAGATATAAAATATAGGACAAAACGGCATTATGATATTACCTCTCTGGGAGAGATATTGATTGATTTTACCGGGAAAAAAGAGAGTGAAAGACAAACATTGTCTTATACACAAAATCCGGGAGGTGCACCTGCTAATGTTGTGGTTGCGGCACAACGGCTGGGTGCCCAAACAGCATTTATCGGAAAAATAGGAGAAGACTTCTTGGGTGATTTCTTAAAGGAAACCATGGATAAATGCGGTGTTTCAACCGAAGGATTAATAAGTGATGCAGACTATTTTACAACACTTGCTTTTGTTAAACTGGCAGATAACGGAGAACGAAATTTTGCGTGCATTGCACGAATCGAAGGAACACTGTAGCAATACGGCTAAAAAAGGAATCGAAATGATAGAGCTTAAGGCACGGGGGTACAGTGGAAGGGACATTGCGGATAAATATTCCGTGAGTCCCAATTATATCACTGCTTGCATTTCAAGAGCGAGGAAGTAT
>ENA-UERC01001644-UERC01001644.1-human-gut-metagenome-genome-assembly--contig:-NODE-1644-length-12416-cov-38.503282_pt1 | contig 12416 bp, 10 predicted proteins | sample MGYA00242955_ERZ507955 | MGnify/ENA primary metagenome ERZ507955 (study PRJEB26167, sample SAMN06115394) | human gut metagenome | host: Homo sapiens | place: China:Hubei | collected 2016-04-27... | reverse complement strand
TGCTGCAAAGGGATTTCAGGCAAGCGGTACATATTGCGGCATCAAAAAGGCGATGGCTCCGGACAGCAATGAAGGAGAAATCGGCAAGGAAAAAAATGATATTGCATTGGTGGTTGCAGATACCCTCTGTAACACCGCTGCGGTTTATACACAGAATAAAGTAAAAGGTGCACCCATTCTGGTAATGAAGAAGCACCTGGCTGCAACGGGTGGAAAGGCACGGGCTTTGATTGCCAATTCAAAGAATGCCAATACCTGCAATGCAGACGGCGAAGAAAAGGCAGAAGCAATGTGCAAGCTGACCGCAGATGCACTGGGCATTGCACCGGAAGAAGTAATGGTTATGTCCACCGGTGTCATCGGGCAGATTTTACCGTTAGAGCCAATTGAAAAGGCAATTCCGGTATTGTGTGAAAAGCTCTCTCCGAATGGAAATTTAGAGGCAGCAACTGCAATTATGACCACAGATACTGTTTCTAAGGAAGTGGCAGTTTCCTTTACACTGGGCGGAAAGACCTGTCACCTCGGCGGCATGGCAAAGGGCAGCGGAATGATTCACCCGAACATGGCAACGACTTTGAATTGTATCACCACAGACGCTGCAATTTCTGCGGAACTGCTGCAAACAGCTCTGTCCGATGTCGTAAAGGTGACTTATAACTGTTTGTCTGTCGATGGTGACCAGTCCACCAATGATACTTGTATGGTGATGGCATCCGGTTTGGCTGGCAATGCAGAGATTACCGAACAGAATGCAGATTATGCCGTTTTCCGGCAGGCATTGTATATTGTCATGATAAACCTGACTCGAAAGCTTGCCTACTTTCTCTGCCTCTACCTCAGCGCTGATTTCCTGCTGCAGAATCATCAGTTCGTCAAGACGGCGCTGCTTCACCTCGGCGGGAACATCATCCTCGTAGTTATTGGCACTATAGGTACCCTCCTCCTCAGAATAAGCGAAGGCACCCATACGCTCAAAGCGCTGAGTACGAACAAATTCGAGCAACTCATGAAAGTCTTCCTGGGTTTCGCCAGGGAATCCCACCATCAGAGTGGTGCGAATATGAATGCCCGGCACACGCTCACGGATGGTCTTGAGCAGTTCGATGGTTTCCTGCTTGCTCACGTGGCGATGCATTCTGTTGAGCATATTGTCGCTGATATGCTGCAGGGCGATGTCAAGATACTTGCATACGTTTGGCTTCTCGCGCATCACATCGAGCAGATCGAGCGGGAACTGGTTAGGATAAGCATAGTGCAGACGGATCCACTTCACACCTGGAATATCCGCCATGCGGCTGATGAGTTCGGTGATGTGATGTTTGCCGTCCAGGTCCACGCCGTAGTAGGTGAGCTCCTGGGCTATGATTTGGAATTCCTTCACACCATCGGCTACCAGCTGGTGCACCTCATCAAGGATTTCATCCATCGGACGGGAAACGTGCTTGCCGGTAATGATAGGAATGGCGCAATACGCACAACGGCGGTTACAACCTTCAGAAATCTTGATATAGGCATAATGATGAGGAGTAGTAAGATGACGTGTGCCGCTGCATTCAGCGGCATCAGCCTTGCCCAGTTCCTTGAGCAACTCCTTATAATTAAACTTACCATAAAACTTATCCACCTCGGGCATCTCAGCCTCCAGCTCCTTCTGATAACGCTGCGAGAGGCAACCCATCACATAGAGCTTACGGAGTCGTCCCTCTTCCTTAGCCTGGATAAACTCCAGGATAGTATCGATGCTCTCCTGCTTGGCATCCTCGATAAAGCCGCAAGTATTGATAACGGCTATTTCACCCTGTGGGCGTTTCGGGTCGTGAACACAGTGGTAGCCATTTTCCTCGAAAAGCTTCATCAAGGTCTCGCTGTCCACCAAGTTTTTGGAGCAACCCATGGTTATTATATCTATCTGATTTTTCTTCATTCTTGTCCTACTTATCCTAATAATAATCTTAATCTAATTCTTTTCCTCGTTAGTTCTTCCCTCAAACTTCATTCAATTCTTTTTCTCAAATCCTCTAAGTACTTGTATTCTTGTGCTTAAAGAGAGAATCAACAAATTCGGACTTATTGAAAAGCTGGAGATCCTCCATGCCCTCGCCCAGTCCGATATACTTCACTGGCACCTTGAGCTGGTCGGAGATACCGATTACCACACCACCCTTAGCCGTACCATCGAGCTTGGTGATGGCTAGCGAAGAGATATTGGTAACGGCAGCAAACTGCTTAGCCTGCTCGAAAGCGTTCTGTCCGGTACTTCCATCCAAAACGAGCATCACCTCATCCGGAGCCTCAGGCATCACCTTCTTCATCACCTCCTTGATCTTCTTCAACTCATTCATCAGGTTCACCTTATTATGAAGGCGTCCGGCAGTATCAATCAGCACCACGTCGGCACCGTTCGCCTTGGCGCTCTGCAGGGTATCGAAGGCCACGCTGGCAGGGTCGGAACCCATCTGCTGCTTCACCACAGGCACCCCTACTCGCTCTCCCCAGATGCAGATCTGCTCCACGGCAGCGGCACGGAAGGTATCGGCAGCACCGAGATACACCTTCTTACCAGCCTTCTTAAACTGATAGGCGAGTTTTCCGATGGTTGTAGTCTTGCCCACACCATTCACTCCCACTACCAGAATCACGTATGGTTTATGGTCAGAAGGCAAATCCCAGTTTTCATTGTCATCGGTATGATTTTCCTCTAGGAGGCTTGCAATCTCTTCTCTCAAGATTCTGTTGAGTTCTGAGGTAGAAACATACTTATCTCTTACTACGCGCTCTTCGATGCGTCGGATAATCTTCACGGTAGTCTCCACACCTACATCGGATGTGATGAGCACCTCCTCCAAATCATCGAGCACGTCATCATCTACGGTTGACTTACCAGCCACCGCACGCGCCAATTTTCCAAACACGCTCTCCTTGGTCTTTTCGAGGCCTTTATCGAGAGTTTCCTTTTTTTTGTTGCTAAATAATCCGAATAATCCCATAATTATAGCTATATTTTTTTGCAAAGATACGAAAATATTTGAAACTAGGAGCGTTTTCCCTAAAAAAATATTGTTAACTTAGCAAAAGAATGTATAAATAATCGCTTCCTTATAGAAATATATCAAGTTATTTTTATACCTTTGTATGTTAGAAGTGCCTCCGAGTTCCTAAAACTCGAACGAGGAGGACAAGACATTAAACATTTAAACAACAATCATGAAAAAGATATTTATCTCAATACTGATGCTGATTCCTGCTCTCACCATGCAGGCGCAGAATGTGCTTACCCCTGAGCAGCAGTTGGAAAAGGCGCAAAAAGAGCTAGAAGAAGCCAAGAAGGCACTGGAAGCAGCCAAGGCTCAGGCAGAAGCAGCCAAGGTGAAGGCGGAAGCAGAAAAAGTAAAGGCGGAAGCCGAGAAAACGAAAGCGGAAGCTGAAAGATTGAAGGCTGAAGCTGAAAGAATGAAGCAGGATGCAGAAAGGCTGAAGAAGAATGCAGAGAATTCGGTGCCTGCTACAAAGCTGGTGCCTGCCACCAAGAAGCAGAATACTACCGGAACTTCAGAAGGTGCGGGATGGTTCGTGCCAACCGTGACAGAGGAGGTAGAAGAGAAAAAGGTGGAAAAGACAGCCGAGGGCGTGGTGCTCAAGGAAGATCCGAAGTATCTGGCGGGAGCCATCCAGCTCAATGCCGAGGGAAAAGTGGAATTTGTTCTCGACACCCAGGCAAACGGAAAGAGTGCAGACGAAATCTACAACATCGTTTTCCAATATATGAGCAAGCTCATCAAGAATGAGCAGAACATCAACAGCCGCATCGCCCTGGTAAACAGAAACAACAAGAACGAGCAGATTATCGCCTGTATCATGGACGAATGGTTTGTCTTCAATCAGTCGTTCATCTCTCTCGACCGCTCTGAGACCAAGTACCAGCTAGTGGCAACCATCAGCGACAACCATCTCCACCTCTCCATGACCCGAATCGTATTCAACTATGAGGAAGGCAGAAGCACCGGTTTCAAGGAGCCTGCAGAGAATGTGATTACCGATAAATATGCCCTGACCAAGAAGAAAAACGACTTGGCCAAGATTTACGGAAAGTTCCGCCGCGGAACTATCGACCGCAAGGACCAGATCTTCAATGATCTGACCAAACTTGTTAGAAAATAAAAATCATCTTATTAAATATGGATCAGACAAAAGATAACAACATAGTAAACACCCCACAGAGCGAGGAAACCGCAAAGACGCAGCCACAGAGCGAGAACCATGAGGCGTCTCAGGCACAGCCACAAACCAGCTATGCCGTGCGCCCAAACCGTCGCCACCACAGAAGAATAGAGTATGCAGACAAGAGCAACATGCTCGTAGCCAGAAACTGGCTCAACATCGGATTTATGCTCTTCGGCATCGTAGGCATCATACTCTGGACTCAGATGGACGACCGCACAATTGCCAATGTACTGCTGATCATCGGCGTAGTCTTGAAAATTGCCGAGGTTTGCATCCGACTATTCAAAAAATAAGCAATGAAGAAAATATTATTCTCTACAATCCTAGTCTGTGCTGCAACTCTACCAGTTGCAGCACAACGTGATTTTACAGATTTCAACAATAACGAGGACTCGCAGTTCCGCCCACAGACTGGCAACCGCATCAACACCGACTCTCTGGGCACCGACAAGGAGATTCCGAAGGGTATCAGGGTATGGACTGTGGATGAGAGATTTGGAGATTCCCGGGCTGCCGTAGTGGACACTATGCAGGCAATGTACCAGAACACCACCTTCACAGAAGGACTGCGCGGAGAGTACAACACCTTGGGCAACATGGGTACCGCCCGCATCAACCGCATCTTCATCGACCGACGCAACACGCAGGGCAACTTCATCTTCACCGAGCCATACGACAACATTGTTACCCCAGTGAGTGACTTCCACTTCACCAACACCTACTCGCCCATCACCAACATCACGCTGAACAGCTGTGGTGACAGAACCAATGGTGAGGATGACTTCAAGGCTATCTTTGCGGTGAATGCCAACAAGCAGCTGGGCGGCGGATTCCGATTTGACTACAAATACGGTCGCGGTTACTACGATGCACAGAGTACGGCGCACTTCAAATATACGATGTGGACTTCTTATCTGGGCGATCGCTACCAGGCGCACTTTCTCTTCAGCACCAATCACCAAAAGGTGACGGAGAACGGAGGTATCTCTAATGATGACTACATCAAGCATCCGGAGCTCTTCACCGAAAGTTTCGCCACCAACGAAATTCCTACCGTGCTGCAGCAGAACTGGAATCGTAACGACAACCAGCACATCTTCTTCACCCATCGCTACAACGTGGGCTTCAGCCGCAAGGTGAAGATGACCGAGGAAGAAATCAAGGCCAAGAAATTCGCCATAGAGTCAGCTAAGGACAATGCTGCCGAGGAAGCCAAGGAGGAGGCAAGAAAGAAAGCAAGAGAACAAGGCAAAGAGTTTGACGAAAAGGCGTTCGACAAAAATCAGAAGAAGCAGTTCTCTGGTCGCCCAACAGATGCCAAGATTGCCGGCGACGAACCAGCCAAGAACAACAAGGCAATAGCTGCGAACAAGGCTGCCCAGGATTTCAAGGACGACAGCACCCGCATCGCTGTGAAAGGAAAAGCCGCTGCCGACAGTCTTCTTGCCATAGAAAAGAAGAAATCGGAGGATTCTCTGTTCTACAAGTCAGAGTACGTGCCTGTAACCAGCTTCATCCACACCGTGCAGTTTGACAACTACAAACGCATCTACCAGGCTTACCAGACTCCACAGGACTACTATCTCAAGGAATACTACAATGCCGACAAGTTTACAGGCGATTCCATCTACGATCAGACCCGCCACTGGCGCATCAAGAACACCGTGGCAATGGGGACGCTCGAAGGATTCAGCAAGTGGGCAAAGGCTGGTCTGAAAGCTTTCGCTAGCTATGACCTCCGCCACTACGAACTGCCAAATACCGAAGGCGGATTCGAGAAGTTCAATGAGCATGCACTGAGCGTAGGCGGTCAGCTGAGCAAGACCCAGGGCAAGACCCTTCACTATAATGTAGTAGGCGAGGTAGGACTCACCGGAGTGGATGCCGGCACCTTTGCCATCGACGGAAGCGCAGACATCAACCTGCCATTTCTGGGTGACACCGTACAGGTAAGAGGCGATGCCTTCATCCATCACGAAACGCCATCGTTCTACTATCGCAAGTATCACGCCCGACATCTCTGGTGGGATGATGATCTGAGCAAGATTATACATACCCGCATTATGGGAACTCTGAGATTCGGCAAGACTAACACCACGCTGCGTGTGGCTGTGGATGAAATCAAGAACTATACTTATTTCTCACAGCAATATACGATTACAGAAAATGGTCTGCGCACAGGCGTAATGGTGACACCTATGCAGAGCGGCAATGCCATCAATCTGATTACAGCGCAGCTGCAGCAGGACTTCAAGTTCGGTATTTTCAACTGGCAGAATATGATTACCTACCAGCATACCAGCAGCAAGAGTACCCTGCCAGTGCCAGACCTCAACGTATATACCAACCTCTTCATCAAGTTCAAGGTGGTAAAAGTACTGAATATCGAGCTGGGTGCCGACGCCAGATACTTCACCAGCTACGAGGCTCCGGATTATTCTCCTTACATCGGTCAATATACCGTACAGGGCAACGGCGAGAAGAACGTGAAGGTGGGCAACTACCCTATCGTCAATGCCTACGCCAATGTTCACATCAAGCACACCCGCTTCTTCGTGATGATGAGCCATCTGAATGCAGGACAAGGCGACAAGAACTACTTCTTCACCCCTCACTATCCGATGAACCAGCGAGTTTTCAGAATGGGTGTAAGCTGGAACTTCTTCAACTAGGAAGCGAATCTTTTCCACAAGAGATTCTTCTAAAATAAAATAGAAGCGAATCTTTTCTTTATGAATGACAACAAGGAGCGAGGTCCCCCAAAAACCTCGCTCCTTATAATTTAAAAGCAACAATATGATGATAAAGACAAATTCTATCAAGGCATGGTTTCTCGCCACCCGCCCCGTCACCCTTTCGGCTGCGGCAGTACCAGTAATGCTAGGCACAGCCCTGGCATACAAGGACTCAAATGCCAACTGCCAATGGATTCCAGCCCTGCTCTGCCTGCTCTTTGCATGGATAATGCAGATAGACTCCAACCTGGTAAACGACTTCTTCGACTTCAAGCATGGCAACGACGACGAAACCCGCCTGGGACCGAAACGAGCCTGTGCTGAAGGCTGGATTACGATGAAAGCCATGAAATGGGGCATTATCATCACTACCCTTCTAGGCTGCATCATCGGTTTGCCCCTTGCCTTCTACGGAGGAAAGGAGATGATCATCGTGGGTATCTGCTGTGTCCTCTTCTGTTTCCTCTACACCACCAAGCTGAGTTATCTGGGATTGGGCGACCTGCTGGTACTTCTCTTTTTCGGCATCGTGCCGGTCTGCTGCACCTACTACCTGGTCATGCCTGAAGGAATACAGACTGTATCAGCAGAAGCCATACTGACTTCCATCGCCTGCGGACTGGTAGTAGATACGCTGCTCATTCTGAACAACTATCGCGACTACGACAACGACATCAAGGCGGGCAAGAAGACGCTGATCGTTCACATCGGCAAGAAAAACGGCGAGCGTCTCTACTGCGCACTGGGCAACATCGGTATCCTCATCATGATTGGAATCAACATCTATGGTGCACTTGCCTACGATGCAGATACTAAGTTTTTGCCTTTCGCCGCCACATATCTCGTGGTGCACAACCGAACATTCGCCAAGATGAGGAAGATAGGAGAAGGCAGAATGCTGAACAAGGTACTGGGCTACACGGCTCTCAACATCTTTACCTTTGGTATGATCTCTACCTTCATCATTCTTGGAATGATGTGGTAATCCCAGAGATACCCGCCCCCTCTGGAATGGCATGAGAAGATTCTAGAATGAGAAGATAACATTCAGGAATAATAATTATATAATGTACGCGCGTACATTATATATATAAAAGAAGAAAAAGTATGAAGCAACAAGTAAATCTCGAAATCATGCAGTTTGTGGAAACACAGATTCTGCCCAAATATACAGAATTTGGCGAGAGCCACGGATTGCGCCACGTAACCCGTGTCATCAAAAACGCCCTGAAACTCGTACCTGTAACAGGTGCCGACATCGACATGGTTTATATCGTTGCCGCCTACCACGACTTGGGAATGAGCGGTCCGCGCGCCATCCACCACCTCACCAGTGGCAAAATCCTCCAGGCTGATGCCAGACTGAAGCGCTGGTTCACTCCCGAGCAGATTAAAATCATGAAAGAAGCCGTGGAGGATCACCGCGCCTCCTCCAGTCGCCAGCCCCGAAGCATCTATGGCAAGATTGTTGCCGAAGCCGACCGCGACATCGATGTTCACGAAATCTTTCTTCGTGCCATCGAATATGGAGAGGAGAACTATCCCGGAAAAGGAAAGGAAGAGCAATGGCAGCGGTTCGCCGACCACATGGACGAGAAATATTCCCGCAACGGCTACATCAAGCTCTGGATTCCCAACTCACCCAATGAGAAGGCTCTGAAAGAGCTGCGGAATATCATTGAAGACAAGACAGAACTCAGGAAATATTTCGAAGAAATATACGAAGAGCTCAGGAAAAAGAAGTCTTGACCCTTGAGAGAAACAAGGAAAAGGGAGTTCTGACTTTTGATAAAGAAGATTTTTCGAAAAAATCAGCAGAAAGATTTGGTAGTTTCAAAAGATTGCATTATCTTTGCAGTATAGAAAACCCAAAGACTTCTATCAATAGATGATAGCCTATGTTATGTCTATTCGACAAAGATATAAGGGTCGTGTCGGTTCGATCGGGATACTCATCAAATTACACTTATGAAACCGAGAAGACTTCTCTTGCCTATGGCGGGCCACATAAACTGACTTGTCAACTAAGCTGCAAAGCCGGTGGATTACAAAAGCGGAGAGCTCTCAAATGTTTATGACATTCGGAGTTTCATCACATCATCGAGCGACCCTTTCCTACAGGAGGCAGATTTCCAATAATTGGTAAATCTGCCTCCTTTTTTGTTGACAAAGTCAGCTTATCCCCTATAATTCCTCCCAAAAACAAGAAAAATCAAGAAAATATGCATATTTCTTGAAAAAAGTTGCAGAAAAATTTGGTAGAACAAAAAAAATGTAGTATCTTTGCACCCGCATTTGAGAACGATGCTTGTTGATTTGGCAACAATATCCGATTGGAAGGTTGGGTGAGTGGCTGAAACCACCAGTTTGCTAAACTGACGTGCGGGATTACCGTACCGGGGGTTCGAATCCCCCACCTTCCGCAAGCGGAGTTCAAGATTGCATCGTTGGTCGATTCATCTAATGGTTAGGATACAAGATTCTCAATCTTGGCATAGGGGTTCGATTCCCCTATCGACTACATCCCCCTTTTTACCGTATCTTTGCAAGCATGAAAAAGATATTGACTCTCCATATACTTCTCGCCCTCGCTGCCCTGCCCTCACGGGCGCAGAGACACGAGATATACAATCAACGCATCGCTACCCTACAGGTGGTGGCGGGCACCGACTGGCAAGCCCTGCCCATTACCCAGCTGAACGGGCAACCCATCCACATCGACTTCGATGACATGACCCACGACTATCATCGATACACCTACAGGATAGAACATTGCGATGCCGACTGGAAGGTATCGCAGGGACTCTTCGAGACCGACTATCTGAAGGGATGGAACCACGAGCAAGCCATCGACAACATCGAGCAATCGCTCAACACCAACCATCTTTATACCCACTATCGCCTCACAATCCCCAACGAGAACTGCCACATCACCATGAGCGGAAACTACAAGCTCACCATCTACGATGACAACGCAGAGACGAACAACCAAGAGGATGAAGCTAACGATAAAGACGGCAGAAAGATACTCACCGCCTGCTTTATGGTAGTAGAGCCACAGGTGCAGGTTGCCATCGGATATTCTTCGAATACGGACATCGATATCAACAAGCAGCATCAGCAGGTAAGCATGAATGTGAACTACGGAAACCTAAAAGTAACCAATCCCTCACAGCAGATTAAAACCGTGGTGCTGCAGAACGGACGTTGGAATCAGGCTGTATGGAATGCCAAACCTGATTATATCAGCGCAGATGGACTGCAATGGCAACACAACCGCCATCTGATATTCGATGCAGGAAATGAATACCGAAAATTCGAACTGCTCGACATGGATCATCCTACGATGGGAATAGACGAGACAAAATGGGATGGAGAAGAATACCAGATCTACGTAATGCCCGATACCCCTCGCCCCAACTACGTACACGATGAGAGCGCCAAAGGCTCCTTCTACGTGCGCAACAGCGATAACGAGGACAATAATTTCACCTGCGAGTATGCGCCGGTACATTTCCGGCTACAGACCAATCGCCAGCCAGGCGACGTATATCTGAATGCAGACTGGACCTACGACCGCTTTTCGCCTACCTATCGGATGGAATACAACGAAGCCGACCACAGCTATCATGCCACCGTGCTGCTCAAACAAGGTTATTACAGCTACCAGTATCTGGTGCTCAAAAGCGACGGCAGTACGCAACCCGTGAGTACGGAGGGTAACTTCTTCCAGACGACCAACCGCTATGATGCCCTCATCTATTATCGAGGCACAGGAGATAGAACCGACAGACTGGTAGGCTGGAAAAGCAGCCAATAAAAAAAACGTCCTGAAAGTGCAAAAGCATCATCATACATAATGCTTTTGCACTCTCAGGGCGTTTTAACTAACTAATACTATCTTTTTACTCCAATCCGAACAAAGCCTTCAAGCCTCCATCTACACCAGAGAAGCCCATGAAGGCAAGACTGAGGAGAGCGGCTGTAACCATCACGATGGCTACGCCCTGCATACCCTTAGGAATGCGAACCAGAGCCTGCTGCTCACGAATGCCTGCAAAGACAATGAGAGCCAGGGCAAAGCCGAGGGCTGTAGAGAACGCATAAACCACACTCTCCAAGAGATTGTAGTCCTTCTGGATAACCAGGATGGCTACACCCAGCACAGCACAGTTGGTAGTAATCAAAGGCAGGAAGATGCCGAGTGCCTGATAAAGCGCAGGAGAAACCTTCTTGAGAATAATCTCTACCATCTGAACTAAGGCGGCAATCACGAGGATGAACGCCAGGGTCTGGAGATATTGCAATCCGAATGGATCGAGTACATACTTCTGAACACACCAGGTAATGATAGTTGCCAAGGTCAAGACGAAGGCGATGGCACCACCCATACCGATGGCTGTATCAACTTTCTTCGATACGCCCAGGAACGGACAGATACCGAGGAACTGCGACAAGACGATGTTGTTGACGAATATCGCAGAGATAAATATCAATAAATATTCCATAATTTCTATTCTATTTCATTGATTGAAGCGATGCCTACGCTTACTTCTTTACCTTATTAAATATAGCAATGATGTATCCCAATGTGAGGAATGCTCCAGGAGGCAGGATGAACATCAGAATATTGGTTGTCTCTGGCAACAGAGTGATACCGAATACGCTTCCTGCACCGAGAATCTCACGAGCTGCACCCAAGATGGTCAAGGCTAGGGTGAAACCCAAACCGCAACCAATGCCATCAAAGAGGCTGGCAATCGGGGAGTTCTTGGCAGCAAAGCTCTCTGCTCTACCCAGGATGATACAGTTTACTACGATCAATGGGATGTAGATACCCAGTGCCTGGTTGATGCTGTCAGGAGCATAGGCACTCATCAGCATCTGAAGGATGGTTACGAAGGCTGCAATCACGACGATGAAAACAGGGATGCGAACCATATCAGGGGTAATCTTCTTGATACAAGAAATCACAAAGTTGGTACAAACCAATACTGCCATGGTTGCCAATCCCATGGAAAGGCCGTTGATGGCACTGGTTGTTGTAGCCAAGGTAGGACACATACCGAGGAGCAACACGAAGGTAGGGTTCTCCTTGATGAGTCCGTTCATTAAAATTTTCATATTACTCATATCGGCTTATCCTTTCTTTTCGTTATGTTCAACTTTAGATGCACCGCTCTCGCCATCTACATTCTTACCTGCATAGGCAGCGTAAGCCTGATTGATAGCCTTGAGGAAGGCACGGCTGGTGATGGTTGATGCGGTGATGGCATCTACTGCATTGCCACCCTTATCGTCCTTGCTTACGTGGAGGTCGCCATCCTTAGGAGTCATACTAATGATGCTACCCTTTCCGTCTTTCTGGAACCAGGTGGTTGCCTTGGCACCCAGACCTGGAGTCTCTGAAGCCTGAAGCACGGTATAACCCATAATCTTGCCCTCGGTATCGAAACC
>ENA-UERC01001641-UERC01001641.1-human-gut-metagenome-genome-assembly--contig:-NODE-1641-length-12439-cov-4.822035_pt1 | contig 12439 bp, 8 predicted proteins | sample MGYA00242955_ERZ507955 | MGnify/ENA primary metagenome ERZ507955 (study PRJEB26167, sample SAMN06115394) | human gut metagenome | host: Homo sapiens | place: China:Hubei | collected 2016-04-27 | study... | reverse complement strand
GAACCTGTGACCCCATGCACGTCAAGCATGTGCTCTACCAGCTGAGCTAACCGCGCGAATCGAACAGTGATATACTACTATATCCGCATTCTTTTGTCAACACCTTTTTTCAAAAAGTGCGGATTTTCTCTTCCCCCCGTGAAGAGACTGTTTATAGCATACGCTAAGAGCTCGCTGATGTAAAGAGGGGAAAATAGCAGAAATTCGCCGCCGTTTTTCATCTATTTTTCTGCGGGCACATTTCTTGTCAAGCCGCCGTACGTTCTATATAATAGGCATATATTATGTGTAAATTGAAAATGGGGTGCTTTTTACGATGGGACAAATCGGTTTTGATAACGACAAATACCTTGCCATGCAGTCCGCGCACATCCGCGAGCGCATCAGCAAGTTCGGCGGCAAGCTGTACCTGGAGTTCGGCGGCAAGCTCTTCGACGACTTTCACGCTTCGCGCGTGCTGCCCGGCTTCCAGCCCGACAGCAAGATCCGCATGCTTCAGCAGCTGCGCGACGACGTGGAGATCGTCATCGCGGTCAACGCGAACGACATTGAAAAGAACAAGGTGCGCGGCGACCTCGGCATCACCTATGATGACGACTGCCTGCGCCTGATCGACGCGTTCCGCTCGCTGGGGCTTTATGTCGGCGGCGTATGCATCACGCAGTACGCGGGGCAGAACGCGGCGGATGCCTTCATCAAGCGTCTCAACACGCTTGGCGTTCGCAACTACCGCCACTACCCCATCGCGGGCTATCCCTCCGACGTCGCCCACATCGTGAGCGACGAGGGCTTTGGCCACAACGAGTATATCGAGACGACGCACTCGCTCATCGTCGTCACCGCGCCGGGCCCCGGCAGCGGCAAGATGGCGACGTGCCTCTCCCAGCTCTACCACGAGCACAAACACGGCGTGAGCGCGGGCTACGCCAAGTTTGAGACCTTCCCCATCTGGAACCTGCCGCTCAAGCACCCCGTGAACCTCGCCTACGAGGCCGCGACCGCGGACCTTGACGACGTGAACATGATCGACCCGTTCCACCTCGAGGCCTACGGCGAGACGACCGTGAACTATAACCGCGACGTGGAGATCTTCCCCGTCCTGCGCGCGATCTTCGAGCGCATCTCCGGCAAGTGCCCCTACCAGTCCCCCACCGACATGGGCGTCAACATGGCGGGCAACTGCATCATCGACGATGAGGTCTGTCGTCAGGCCTCGCGCATGGAAATTCTGCGCCGCTACTACACCGCGCAGGTCGACGTCGCGCGCGGCATTGCTGACGCCTGCCAGCTCAGAAAGCTCGAGCTCGTCATGCAGCAGGCGGATGTGACGCCCGACCTCTGCCCCGCTGTGGCCGCGGCCAAGCAGAAGGCCGAGGAGACCGGCGCGCCCGCGGGCGCGATGGTGCTGCCCGACGGCCGCGTTGTCACGGGCAAGACCTCTTCCCTTCTCGGCGCTTCGGCGGCGCTGCTGCTCAACGCGCTCAAGGCCATGGCGGGCATCCGCAGCGACATGAACCTCATCTCGAATCAGGTCATTGAGCCGATCTCAGCGCTCAAGATCCAGTCGCTCGGCCACCACAACCCGCGCCTGCACTCTGACGAGGTGCTCATCGCGCTGGCGATCTCGGCGCTGACGAACCCCCTCGCCGACATGGCAAGAGCCCAGCTCGGCACGCTCCGCGGCTGCGATGCGCACTTCTCCGTCATCATCTCGGAGGAGGACATCAAGCTCTACAAGCGCCTCGGCATTCACGTCAGCTGCGAGCCGAAGTATGAATCCAAGCGTCTTTATCACAAATAATTCGGAGAAAGCAACATCATGTCTAACGAAAAGAATCTTCCCTATGCCGTCGTCTGCGGCGGCGTGAATATCGACATCGGTGCGCACTCTTTCGCACCGCTGCGCGCGAAGGACTCGAACCCCGGCAAGGTCGAGCTGAGCCTCGGCGGCGTGGGACGCAACATCGCGCACAACATGCGCCTGCTCGGCGTACCGACGTATCTTCTGACCGCCGTGGGCGGCGATTCGCGCGCAAGCCAGGTCGAAGAGAGCTGTAAAGAACTCGGCATCGACCTTTCGCACGCGCTGCGCGTGCCCGACGGCCGCACCTCGACCTACGTGTTCGTGGGCGACAGCGACGGCGACATGGCCGTGGCCGTGGCCGACATGGAGATCTGCGAAAAGTTGACGCCGGACTACTTCGCCTCGCAGAAGGAGCTGCTCGACGGCGCCGCCGCGGTGGTCGTGGACGCGAACCTGCCGCGCGAGTCCATCGCGCACCTTGTCGAGCACTGCGCCGCGCCGCTCTTCGTCGATCCGGTGTCCACCGTCAAGGCGGAAAAGCTCCAGGGCTTACTCAGTCACGTCCACACGCTCAAGCCCAACCGCATCGAAGCAGAGCTCCTCTCCGGCGTGAAGATCTCGGACGACGCCACGCTCCATCAAGCCGCGCAGGCGCTGCTCGATCAGGGCGTGCAGCGCGTGTTCCTGTCGCTCGGCGGCGACGGCGTGTTCGCCGCGCAGCAGGGCGAGACGCATTTGGAGCCCATCTGCAAGGCCGAGATGCGCAACGCCACCGGCGCGGGCGACGCGATGATGGCGTCCCTCGTCTGGTCGTTTCTCGCGGGCCGCGACCTTGCCGAAAGCTGCGCCGCCGGCACCGCCGCCGCGGCCATCGCGGTCGAGAGCGAAGAGACCATCAATCCGAACATGAGCGCCGAGGCCGTTCTGGCCCGCGCCGCGAAGTAAATTTCTACGACAAAAAAGAACCGTCCGATCGGACGGTTCTTTTTTTGCTTATTTTCTCAGATTCAGCAGCATCGCGACGTGGCGATAGAGGCTTCTCTTGACCGCGGGGGTCATGCTGGCCTCCCTGATGGGCATGGCGAGCTTTCTGAGCTCGTCCTCGGCCTGCGCGATGACCTCGTCATCCGTGGCGTCGGAGTCGATCTTCGCCGCCGTCTCAGCCATCACGACCGGATGGGGCGCGACCGCGCCCGCAGCCAGACGCGCGGGGCGATTGCCGCCGCAGCGGAGCGCGAAGTTGATGATCGGGAAGTCGATCGTCGTGCGCATGGCGTACTTATAAAAGCCGCTGCGCTCGCCCTCTTCCGCCGCGGGGACGAAAAAGCGCGTGACGAGGATGGGCAGGTGCTCGTGGCAGGCAAGGCCGTTGGCCACGCTGTGGCGCTCGATGAGGGACTTTAGGTCGGTGCGGTGCGTCTCGCCGTCTTCGATGTACTCGACCTCCGCCTCGTAGGCGATGAGCGCGGTGGCGACGTCGGAATAGTAGATCGCGCGGCAGACCGGCGAGTTCGGGATCTGGTGGCAAATGCTGCCGCCGGTCTTGAAGCAGTAGGCAAGGCCGCTGCGCCACAGGTGCGGCTGGTTGAAGTAGATGCAGCGGCGGTCCTGCATGATGTTGCCGCCGACGGTGGCGATGTTTCTGATCTGCGGGGATGCCGTCAGCGACGCCGCCTGCGCGATGGCCGCATAGCGGCTGTTCAGAAGCTCGCTCTCGGCAAGCTCGGTGAGCGTCATCGTCGCGCCGATGATGAGCTCGCCGTCCTTTTCCTCCAAAACGTGCAGCTCCGGAATTTTCTTCAGGAAGACGAAATCCTTGTCATCGCGCACCTCGTTTTTCAGCAGCGGCATGATGTCTGTGCCGCCGCCGATGTAGGTCGGGTGCTCGGCGGAGACGACGTCGTGTAAGCTCGATAAAACTTGTTCGCTCATTTCACATTCCCCCTCTCGGTCGGCAGGATGGCAAATTTGTCGCACAGCGGCAGGCTGTTGATCTCAATGCCGCTTGCACGGCGCACCGCGTTCACGATGGCCGGCGCCACGGGCACCGTGGCAAGCTCGCCGACGCTCTTCGCACCGTGCGGGCCGTAGGGGTCGTGGCTCGAGACCATGTCGACATACGTGCGCGGCATGTCGCCCATCTGCGGGATGCGGTAGTGCAGAAAATCGGTCGACAGCGTGCGGCGCGAGCGCGGGTTGATCTCCATGCGCTCATAGAGCGCGTAGCCCACGCCCTGCGCGATGCCGCCTTCAAGCTGACCGGCGACGGTCAGGCGGTTGATGGGCGTGCCGACATCCACGACCTCGATGATGTCCATGAGGCGGATGGCGTTGAGCTTCTTGTGGTATTCCGCCTTGACAAAACAGACGGAGAACGGATTCGGGCAGGCCAAAGCCTTGTAGGTACCCGCGCCGATGGGCACGCTGCCCTTGGGGTCGAACAGGATCTTGCGCGCGGCGTCTTTAAAGCTCAGCTCGAGCTCCTCGCCGCCGCTGATATAGTAGCGGTGGTCCTTTTCCTTGACCGTGCAGCCGTCGTAAATGACCTTGAGCTGCTCGACCATCTTCTTTTTCAGATCGTCGCAGGCGAGCTTGACGGCGTTGCCGCAGATAAACGTCTGGCTCGAGCCGAACGTGCCGGTGTTATACGGCGTTAGACCCGTGTCCGCCGCGGTGATCTGCACGCTGGAGAGGGGGATACCGAGGCATTCCGCCGCGATCTGGCTCTCCATCGTCTCGCTGCCCTGACCGATATCGGCAGAGCCGACGAGAAGATGCACGGACGCGTCGGCGTTGAGCATGACGACCGCGCCGCTCAGGCCCTCCTTCGAGGACGGACCGGAGCCGTGGCAGCTGAACGAGATGCCCCAGGCCTGACGGATATTTTCGTCGTCGATCAGGGGCTCTTTCTCGTCGATCTCCTTCTGGATCTGCTGGCAGCGGCGCGCGCAGTCCTCAATGCCGTTGCTGCTGACTGGGATGCTCGCGCAGGGGAAGCACTCGCCCACCTGCACGTGGTTCATCAGGCGGAATTCGACAGGGTCCATATCGAGCTTCTGCGCCAGGCGGTCCATCAGAATTTCGCGGCCGAACGTGAGCTGCGTGTTGCCGTAGCCGCGGAACGCGCCGCCCGTCACGTGGTTTGTGAAAACGCTCAGGCCGATGAACGAGTAGTTCGGCACGTTGTACTGCAATTTACGCGCGGCGGCGGCCACGACCGTCGGCGTGTGCGTGGTGTAGGGGCCGGCATTCAGGCGGAACGTCGTATCAAAGAGCTGTAACTTGCCGTTTTTGTCCGCGCCGATGCGCAGATCGACATCAGAGGCGTGACGCACGACGGAGTAGAAGTCCTCCTCGCGCGAATAGAGCAGCTTCACGGGGCGCTTGATCTTGCGCGAGATGAGCGCCGCGGCGTGCTGGGCGTGCAGCTGCTGGCGCGCGCCGAAGCCTGCGCCGACAAGCGGCTTGATGATGTGCACGTCCACTTCCTTGAGGCCGAAAAGCTCGGCCAGAATGCGGCGCTCCTGGAACACCGTCTGCGAGCAGCTGTAGATCGTCATGTGCTCGCCGTCGCTGAAGTCGCAGATGCAGCAGGTCAGCTCGATCATCGTGTGCTGCATCGGCGGCGTGACGAAGTGGTCTTCGAGAATGATGTCGGACTTTTCCTCGCCCACAGCGATGTCGCCCTGCGACACCTCGCGCCGCTGGACGACGTTCGTGTCGGAAAGATGCGGCTGCATCGCGGGCGCATTCTCTGCGAGCGCGGCCTTGACGTCGAGGATCGGCGTAAGGTTCTCGTATTCGACCTTCACTGCCTCGGCAGCGGCGCGGGCGGCCTCCTCCGTCTCCGCGGCGACGACGGCCACGCGGTCGCCGATGGTCAGCGGCTCGGTCGTCAGCACCTTTTCATCCGCCATCAGAAGCGGAGAGGGCGGGTTGCCCGAGCAGTTGAAGTAGGCCTGCGGGGCCTCCTCCGGCAGGGCGCAGCCGAGAAAACCGGGAACCTTTTCCGCCTCGCTCACATCGATGCTCAAAACCTTGGCATGGGAATACGGGCAGCGCACCAGCGCGGCGTAGGCCATGTTGGGGAGCTCTAAATCGTCGGTATACTTGCCGCGACCCAGCGCCTTATCCATGGACTCAAGGCGCGGTGTAGCGTGGTTGACAATGTCGAAATGATGCTGCTCCATCACTGCTGTGCCCCCTTTCCGTTCGCGTACTGTTCAATGACCCTGGAGGCCGCGACGATGGCCTCCTCGATCTTCGTGTAGCCCGTGCAGCGGCAGAGGTTGCCGGACATGGCGGCGTGGATCTCCTCGCGCGTGGGATGGGAGTTGCGGTCGAGCAGCGCCTTGGCCGCCATGATCATTCCGGGCGTGCAGTAGCCGCACTGGATGGCGCCGGCGTCGATAAACGCCTGCTGCAGCGGGTGCGGCTCGTCGGCGGTGCCGATGCCCTCGATGGTCTCGACCGTACTGCCGTCCGCCTCGATGGCGAACACACAGCACGAGTTGACCGCGCGCCCGTCCATGATGACCGTGCAGGCGCCGCATTCGCCAAGGTCACAGCCCTTCTTCGCGCCCGTCAGGTGCGCGCGCTCGCGCAGCACGTGCAGAAGCGTCTCCTGCGGCTCCACCGTGAACGCGCGGCTCTCGCCGTTGAGCGTCAGGTGGATCGTGTGGTTGTTTTCAAGCATGATGTTCTATCTCCTGTGCAGAATTTGCTGTATGTTCCGTATTGGCCCGTTTCCGCCGCTCTGTGCGCTGCGGCAGGTCTCTCACTCACCGGAGAGCGGGCGTCTCATATCCTCTTTTTCGCCCGCGGGCATATTCTTTCCCGCGCGGGCGCAACGGCCCTCGAGGGCCCTTTTTTTGGTATGGGCAACAGTATACTATCTATTTGCACAAAATTGAGCGTTCAAATTACGTCGAATTCATTCAACTTTTGTACATTATGTCTCAAAGCGGTTATCAACGCTTTTTCCAACGCTCGAACGGGGCGTCCCCCCTCGTCTTTCTCCACATCAAAAAAAGGCACGGGACAGCCTTCGCTGCCCCGTGCCCTTTTCCCTTTTTGCGCAAAAAACGGGCCGCTGAGGTATCAGCGGCCCGCCCTTCGCCTTTTCACTTTTCAATGAGATAGCTGCCGCTGTCCGTCGCCTCCGTCACGATGGGGACGAACTCGACGTCGTAGGCCTTCATCGCCTCGGTGACGCTCTCGAGCTGGTCTGCCGTGACCTTGACGTACACGCGGTCGAACTTTTCCGTGAGCTCGCTCATCACGATGCCGGAGTTTGCCTCGCTGCCCGCAAGCGCGATGTCCGCGTCCACGCTGACGGAGAGTTTGCCCTTGTAGCCCGCCTGCTCAAGCGCGGTGTGGATATCGTCGGCGAGCAGCGCAAGCGCCTCCTGCTGCGTCATGGTGCGCTCGTCCGTCTTGATGCGGCTCATGCGCCCCTCGCGCGGGTAGTGGAAATCGTCGAGCAGCAGCTCATCAAAGCCCATCTGTGCGCATTCCGTGACGATATCGGTCACATATTGGCGCGCGGCCTGCTTTTCGGGCGCGAGCCAGTGCGTGCTGTTCGTATCGTACCAGACAAAGCCCGTCAGCTGGCACACGGCGGCGTCCGTCATGTGCTCGTAGGCGTACAGGCTGTCGTGCAGCGTGCTGATGCGGCCGATCGTATAGTAGTCCGAGTCGACAAGGCCCTGAATGGCCGCATCCGATGTGCTGTTCTCGGCCACCGCGCCGCAGTCGATCGCGCCCTGCACCTTGGAATTATAGTAGAGCTTGCCGCTCGCGTCCTTGAGCTCGACCGCCACGGCGTTCACGTCCTTATCAAGGCCATCGAGCGCTGCCTGCCAATCGCTGCCGAGCGCGTCCGCACCCAGCTCGACTGCGCAGGTATCCTTGATGACGGGCTTTTGCACCGTGATCTCAAGGTCGTCCTGCTTCTTATCGTCGCCGCTGTCGCCGCCATTTGCGGTGTCGTCCTGTGGGGTCTTCTTTATCCAGGGGAACTCAAAGCGGACCGAGCCGTCCGCATCGTATACCATATAGCGCTGCGCAAACAAAAAGCCGCACGCCAGCAGCAAAATGACCACCAGCACCACAGCCAGCACGCCTCTGCCGCGCCTGCGCCCGCGATAACCGGTATAGCCCTTCGTTCCGCTCGTTCTTCTTGCCATTGTCCGCATCCGCCTCCTTTTTCTCGTGCAACAGTTTACCTTTTGAGAGCAAAAAAATCAACAAAAACCTTTCGGTTTTTGTTGATTTTCCGTTTTTGTATGCTTTAGCCCTCGATAGCGTCCATCAGCGCGACGCGGCGGGCGTGGCGGCCGCCCTCAAACGCGGTGGAGAGGAACGTCTCAACCATGGCCGCGGCCAGCTTCGGGCCCGTGAAGCCCGCGCCGATGGCCATCATGTTCGCGTTGTTGTGCTGACGGCACAGCTGCGCCTCGAGCGTATCGGCGCAGTGCGCGCAGCGGATGCCCTTGACCTTGTTCGCCGCAATGGAGATGCCGATGCCCGTCGTGCACACGACGATACCGTACTCGCACTCTCCGCTCGCGACGGCACGCGCGGCGGCCTCGCCGAAAATGGGATAGTCGCAACTCTCGGTGGAGTAAGTGCCGCAGTCCTTGACCTCGTGGCCCAGGCTCTCCAGCTGCTTTTTGATGTCTTCCTTCATGGCGTATCCGCCGTGGTCACAGCCCAATGCGATCTTCATAGTGTTTCTCCTTTTGTCAGTCAGATTTTGTGAAAGACCGGTTTTTTCTTTTCAAACGTGCACACATAGTTGAGGCCGCAGCTCTTTAAAAGCTCCTGCGTCTCGCGGGCGCGCATGCCGACGAATTCCGGCGTATGCGCGTCGGTGCCGATGGTGATGATCTCGCCGCCGAGCTCGTGATAGAGCCTCAGCCATTTGGCGTCCGGCAGCGGCGTGTTGCCGCGGTTGACGTTGCACTCGATGCCGCAGCCATTTTCAATGAGCGCGCGGAACACCTGCGCCACCTCGTCCTCAAAACCGTCGAAACTCATGTGCATACCGTGGTTTTCGTTCATGTAGCGAAGCGGCAGCGTCAGGTGGCCGAGCACGGAGAACTTCCCCCACTTGGCCGTCTCCAGAACGAGCGTTAAATAGTCCGCGATCTGCTCGCGCGCCTCCTGCTCCGTGGCCTCGGGCATGAAGTAGAGGTCGTTCCAATCGTACTTTTCCGACAGCTGATGCTGCGAGCCGATGACAAAGTCGAGCTCCGGCAAACGCGAGAGCAGCTCGTCTGCGTAGGCAAAGTCGCGCATCGCCTCGCCGAGCTCGATACCGCGGCGGACGATGATCTTCCCGTCCGCCGCCTGGTCGGCGCGCGCAAAGGTCTCTTCACGATTCGAAAAATCGTGCTCCCAGTGCGCCGTCTCCCTCGGGCGGAACAGGTCTACATGGTCGGTCAGGCACATTTCCTGCAAACCCTGCGCGATGCCCGCGCGCACCATGTCTTCCACCGGCGTTTTCGAGTCGAACGAAAGCGAACAGTGGGTGTGATAATCGGATAAATACATCTTCTATTCGTTACAGCTTGAACTTTCCGAAAAAGCTCTTGTGTTCCTCATAATTCTTCTCGCCGAGCGACTCACTGAACTTCTTGAGCGCTTCCTTCTGCTCGCGGTTCAGGTTGCGCGGCGTCTCGATATACACGGTGACGTACTGGTCGCCGCGGCCGCGGCCGTTGAGGCCGGGGATGCCCTTGCCTTTCAGGCGGAACGTCGTGCCGCTCTGCGTCCCCTCGGGGATGGTGTATTTCACCTTGCCGTCGATCGTCGGGATCTCAAGCTCCGCGCCGAGCACCGCCTGCGTAAACGTAATGGGCGCTTCGCACAGGACGCTCGTGCCCTCGCGGCGGAAGATCTCGTGCGGACGCACGGACACAACGATCAGAAGGTCGCCCGCGGGGCCGCCGTTCTTGCCCGCGTTGCCCTGCGCGCGCAGCGAAATGGTCTGCCCGTTGTCGATGCCCGCAGGAATGCTGACCTTGATGGTCTTGCGGTGGCGGATCATGCCCTTGCCGCCGCACTTGGGGCAGGGCTGATGAATGATCTTACCCTTGCCTCCGCAGCGCTGGCAGGGGGCCGACGTCGACATATAGCCCAGCGGCGTCTGGCGGCGCTGCTGGATCACGCCGCTGCCGCGGCAGTCAGGACATACCTCGGCGGTCGTGCCCTTGGCGCAGCCCGAGCCGCGGCAGTCAGGACACTGCTCGATGCGGTCGATGCTGACTTCCTTCTCGCAGCCGAAGGCCGCCTCTTCAAAGCTGATGTTCACGCTCGTGCGCAGGCTTTCGCCGCGCTGGGGCGCGTTGGGGTTCGCGCGCGCGCCGCCGAAGCCCCCGCCAAAGAAGCTGCCGAAGATATCGCCGAGGTCGCCGAAGTCGAACCCGCCCGCGCCGTAAGCGCCGCCACCGGCGCCTGCGCCGTAATTCGGGTCAACGCCCGCAAAGCCGAACTGGTCGTAGCGCGCCTTCTTGTCTGGGTCGCTCAAAACCTCGTTCGCCTCGTTGATCTCCTTGAACTTCTCCTCGGCTTCCTTGTCGCCGGGGTTCATGTCGGGATGATACTTGCGTGCGAGCTTTTTGTATGCTTTTTTGATCTCTTCTTCCGAAGCGCCCTTGGAAACGCCGAGCACCTCGTAATAGTCTCTTTTATTTTCAGCCATAGACTACGCTCCTAAAAACGCCGCAATCGGGGGCAGTATAAACTGTCCCCGCTGCGTCGATCGGTTTCAAATTACTTCTTGTTGTTGTCGTCGTCATCCACGACCTTGTAGTCAGCATCGTAATACTGCTGACCGTTCGGGCCGGTCTGCGCGCCGCCGTTCTGGCCGCCCATGTCGGGGCCGGCCTGTGCACCGCCCTGCGGGTTCGCCTGCTGATAGAGCTTCTCGCTCATCTGGTAGAACATCTGCGTGAGCTCTTCGGTCGCGCTCTTGATGGCGTCGGTATCGTCGCCCTTGAGGACTTCCTTCAGCTTGTCGATACCACTCTGGACCTTGGCCTTCTCGTCCGCGGGGATCTTGTCGCCCACTTCGCCGAGGGTCTTCTCGCTCTGGTAGACCATCTGGTCGGCCTGGTTGCGGACTTCGACCTTTTCCTTGATCTTGGCGTCCTCAGCGGCGTACTGCTCGGCATCCTTGACGGCCTTTTCGATATCCTCCTTGCTCATGTTGGAGGAAGAGGTGATGGTGATGTGCTGCTCCTTGCCGGTGCCCAGATCCTTGGCGGACACGTTGACGATGCCGTTGGCGTCGATATCGAAGGTGACCTCGATCTGAGGAACGCCGCGGCGTGCCGGAGCGATGCCGTCCAGATGGAAGCGGCCCAAGCTCTTGTTGGCGGCGGCCATCTCACGCTCGCCCTGCAGCACGTTGACCTCCACGGAGGTCTGGTTGTCGGCGGCGGTGGAGAAGATCTGGCTCTTTTTGACGGGGATGGTGGTGTTGCGCTCGATCAGGCGGGTGCATACGCCGCCCATGGTCTCAATGCCCAGAGACAGGGGGGTGACGTCCAGCAGCAGCAGGCCCTTCACGTCGCCGGTCAGAACGCCGGCCTGCAGAGCCGCGCCCATGGCCACGCACTCGTCGGGGTTGATGCCCTTGAAGGGCTCGCTGCCGGTGAAGTTCTTCACGGCCTCCACAACGGCGGGGATACGGCTGGAGCCGCCCACCATCAGCACCTTGGCCAGATCAGAGGGCTTCAGACCGGCGTCGGACATGGCCTGACGCACGGGGCCCATGGTGGCGTCCACCAGATGGCCGGTCAGCTCGTTGAACTTGGCGCGGGTCAGCGTAACGTCCAGATGCTTGGGGCCGGTGGCGTCGGCGGTGATATAGGGCAGGTTGATGTTGCTGCTGGTGACGCCGCTAAGCTCGATCTTGGCCTTCTCGGCGGCCTCCTTCAGACGCTGCATGGCCACCTTGTCGCCGCTCAGGTCGATGCCGTCGGTGCGCTTGAACTCGCTGACTAGATACTTCATGATGCACTGGTCGAAGTCGTCGCCGCCCAGACGGTTGTTGCCGGCGGTAGCCAGCACCTCGATGACGCCGTCATCGATCTCCAGAATGGACACATCGAAGGTGCCGCCGCCCAGGTCGTACACCATAATCTTCTGAGCCTGCTCCTTATCCACGCCGTAGGCCAGAGCCGCGGCGGTAGGCTCGTTGATGATACGCTTCACGTCAAGACCGGCGATCTTGCCGGCGTCCTTGGTGGCCTGACGCTGGGAGTCGGTGAAGTAGGCGGGGACGGTGATGACAGCCTCGGTGACGGTGCTGCCCAGATACGCCTCTGCGTCAGCCTTCAGCTTCTGCAGGATCATGGCGCTGATCTCCTGGGGGGTGTAGCTCTTGCCGTCGATAGAGACGCGGTGGTCGGTGCCCATCTCGCGCTTGATGGAGGAAATGGTGCGGTCGGGGTTGGTGATGGCCTGACGCTTTGCCACCTGACCCACCATACGCTCGCCGGTCTTGCTGAATGCCACCACAGACGGGGTGGTGCGGTTGCCCTCGGCGTTGGGGATGACGACGGCTTCGCCGCCCTCCATGACAGCCACGCAGCTATTTGTTGTACCTAAGTCGATACCGATAAC
>ENA-UERC01001636-UERC01001636.1-human-gut-metagenome-genome-assembly--contig:-NODE-1636-length-12492-cov-4.155860_pt1 | contig 12492 bp, 6 predicted proteins | sample MGYA00242955_ERZ507955 | MGnify/ENA primary metagenome ERZ507955 (study PRJEB26167, sample SAMN06115394) | human gut metagenome | host: Homo sapiens | place: China:Hubei | collected 2016-04-27 | study... | reverse complement strand
TTTGCAATGTGTTTTTCATAGTATTAGATTTAAGGTTAACAAAGGTTGGAGTACAGCGGTACTCCTTTTTTTATGCCCGTAAATCAGATATTCCCGGAAAGCCTCTTCAGTCCCTTCAATACAGATTTATCTTTCACCTCCATGATGCTGATGGCATAGCCGCCACCGGAAGCAGCTTTCAGTTTCAAGACCGTTTTGGGAGAAACGATACCTTCACGGATAACATAAGCTTGCGGATTTGTCTTATAATCGGCATCTTTTGCATCGGCATAGACGGTTGCAATATACTGCTTGTCTGCATCCAGGAAGTCCAGTTTCAGAGTTGAAGCATGTCCGTGCTCACTGCTGGTGCAACCGATAAACCAGTCATTCGTACCTTTTGCCTTACGGGCAACAGTGATGTAACGTCCCGGCTCAGCTTCCAGATAGCGGCTGTCGTCCCAATCCACAGCCACATCTTTGATGAACTGGAAAGCATCCATGAAACGCTCATAATTCTCAGGAAGGTCGGCAGCCATTTGTAGAGGGCTGTACATAGTGACATAAAGTGCCAGCTGACGCGCCAAGGTAGTATTGGCATGCGTATGGCTGTTCGGATTCAACTTATTGATGTCCATTTCAAAGATACCGGGCGTATAGTCCATCGGACCACCCTGCAAACGGGTAAACGGAAGTACCGTTGTGTGGAAGGGCTTGTTACCGGCAAAAGCCTCGTACTCCGTGCCTCGGGCAGATTCATTGCCTATCAGATTGGGATAGGTACGGCATAAACCAGTCGGACGTACCGCTTCATGGGCATTGACCATTATCTTGTGTTTGGCAGCTTCGGTCACGGCGTATAGGTAATGGTTGTTCATCCATTGTCCATAGTGATGCTCGCCACGGGGAATCATATTGCCTACGTAGCCACTCTTTACCGAATTATATCCATATTTATTCATCAGACGGTAGGCAGCTTCCATGTGCCGCTCATAGTTACGGACGGAAGCCGATGTTTCATGGTGCATCATCAGACGGACACCCTTGGAATGAGCATATTCATTCAGATACTTGATGTCAAAATCGGGATAAGGAGTCACGAAATCGAAAACATAATCCTTGGAATTACCGAACCAGTCTTCCCAACCCGTATTCCAACCCTCCACCAATACCTGGTCAAAACCGTGTTCGGCAGCAAAGTCTATGTACTTCTTCACATTAGCCGTGTTGGCCGGATGAATGCCGTTCGGTTTCACCTTGGAATAGTCCGTATCATCCAGTTTCACAGAAGGGAGGTCAAAAGTATATGCCCAGGGCTTTCCCCCTGCAATCATTTCCCACCATACGCCGACATATTTCACCGGCTTAATCCAGGAGGTATCATCATACTTACAAGGCTCATTCAGATTGAGAATCAAATTGGAGGCCAGTATCTCGCGGGCATCATCACTGACTATGACCGTACGCCAGGGAGTATGGCAGGGAGACTGCATATACCCTTTATTTCCTTGAGCATCCGGAGTCAGCCAGGATTCAAAAACGAGGTTCTTGTCATCCAGGTTGAGATGCATGCAAGAGTAGTCCACCAAGGCTGCCTCGTGCAGGTTAAGGTACACTCCATCAGCTGTTTTAAGCTGTATGGAAGTCTGGACACCTGTCGGCGAAAAGACAGTTTGTGACGCATTGTCACTCACAGCTCCCTGCAGCAGTCCACGGATTTCAGAGAGTTTGGACTCCGTGTAATCATATTCCTGGGTATCATAATCTCCCGGAATCCACCAGGCAGTATGGTCGCCGGTCATGGCAAACCGGGAATGCTCTTCCTTTATCACAAAATAAACCAGATTCTTCTGTTGCGGAAACTCATAACGGAATCCCACGCCGTCATCATATACCCGAAAACGGATATTCATAAAACGAGTGGTAGACGGTTGTTCAAGTTCTACCAGCAATTCGTTGTAGTGGTTGCGGATATCTTTTGTTTCCCCCCACACCGGTTGCCAGGTTTCATCGAAAGTGGAAGTAGAAGTCTTTACTACTTTGAAACCATCCATCAGGCTGGTAGCTCCTTTCAGTTCCAATCCCAACGTACTGGGATTGATGACGGGAGTCCCTTTATAATCCACCTGATAGGCTAGTCTCCCGTCTTTTGTCAGTTCAAAATCCAGCTTCACCATGCCCGAAGGGGATGAAATGCCTTCAGCATTCCCCGCCAGGGCAGAAAAAAGCAAAGCTGCGCTAAGTACAAATTTCTTCATAATAATGATATGTTTTTTGTGTTAATAGACAAACTCAATGATATGTTCCTTTCCATCATCCGGCAACCTCAGCAGGCAGGTCCCCTGCTTCTTGTCGGGACACCAGGCAGTTATCGTAAACTCTGTCTCCCGATTTTCTTCCAGCTTTCCGACATTCGTTTTCTTGATTTTCTGACCGTCCAGCAAAGCTGTTTTCGGCATCTGTTCCGTATAGATGCAGAACATCAGGTTTCGTTGGCCGGGTAAGCTATATTTCTCACCGGTCCGTGTACCTACTTTCAGCGTATAGCCTGTGTCGGTAGTCTGGCAAGTAATAGGAGTGCGCATGAACTCTCCACGCAAATATCCTAAATCAGTTCCTGCATCTTCATAAAGCGAGAAGGTAGTTTCACTGCCCGCTGCAGCAGGAAATATCTCAAACGTAACCGGATAGACCGGTTTCTCATCCGTATAGTTCATGACCGGCATTTGAGGTATGATACTTCCCTGCTTTACAAACATAGGAATAGTATTGAGGGGAGCATCCACCGTCATCCATTGCTCACCGCTATATGCTGTGTGTTTGTTGTTGTAGTCAATCCAAGTTCCTTCAGGAAGATACACATTCTTGTTTCGCGCTCCTTTCTTTACCACCGGAGCAACCAGCAGTTCGCTGCCAAACATGAACTGGGCATCCGTAGAGAACGTTTCCATATCTGCCGGATATTCCAGAAACATCGGTCGCATGAGAGGCAACCCCGTTTCGTGTGCTTCGCGGGCATACGTATAGATATAAGGCAAAAGACGATACTTCAATTCGATGGCTGCCTTGGCATTCTTCTCGGCCTCTTCGCCGAACAGCCACGGCTCCACAGCCACGTTGCCCTCATGATGAATGCGGCTCAGGGGATTGAAAGCGCCCATCTGTATCCACCGCGTATAAAGTTCAGCCATCGCAGGATAATCCTCTATATCTCCGCAATAACCGGTAATGTCACAAGTAGTAAAAGGAATAATTCCCAAACCGGCAGACAACAGTACCGGAATCTGATTGGCCATCTGTCCCCAACCCTGCGTCACGTCATCACCGTTTCCACAGTCACCGGTCCAGCCGAAAGTATAGCGTTGCAAGCCCGCAAAAGCGGCACGTGTCATCTGAAATACGCGACGGTTAGGATTCCGTTTTTCAAACTGCTCCTTCACCACCTTATCCCACGTAAGACCATAAACATTGTGAATCTCATCATGCATGCCCAAATGGTGTTTCATCACCAGGCGTTCCGTCTGCTCCTCATTGCTCCAGGCAGGTTCACCCATATCAGTCCAGAAACCGGCAATGCCATCATCAATGGGCTTCTGCTGATAAGCTCCCCACCAGTCTGCCACAGCAGGAAGGGTGAAGTCCACTACGCCACAATTACCGCCCCAGGGCCAGGGCATGTCATAACTCCTGCCGTTGGTGGAGTCCTTTACCAGATACCCTAACCTATCGGCTTCCTCCCATTGCCGCTTATTGGCTTGTGAAATGACCGGATCTTGCGAAACCACCACCTTGAAGCCCATATCCTTGAGGTCTGCAAGCATCTTTTTCGGATTCTCGTAGTTCCCTTTCCGCCACTCAAAATCCTGCAAATACTGTGTCCAGCCTATGTCCTGGTAAATAACATCACAAGGAATTCCGCGCTTACGATAGCCTTCAGCTATTTCATAAGACAATTTCTCGCTCGTCAGCAGTCCCCGGCATTGTGCAAAGCCCAATGCCCATTTAGGAGGCATTATGGGTTTTCCCGTCAGGTCGACATATTGTTTCATGATTTCCTTATAATCCTTCCCGAAGATGAAATAATAAATCATCTCTCCCCCAGGAGCCTCGAAACTGTAGTAATCGCGGCTTTCCGTACCAAACTTAAATTCGGTTTTATACGTATTGTCCAGGAAAATACCATAACGATAACTGCTCATAAAGAACGGAATACTCTTGTAGAGCGGGTCCTCAACGGCACTATAACAAGGCTTGTCACTGTTCCACATCTTGTAGGCTTCGCCGCGACGGTCCAGCTTGCCGGTCTTTTCTCCCAAGCCGAAGAAGTGTTCGTCACGACGGAGGGTCTTGTATTCCAATTTGCGCTGCCCGTTACTGATATGCCCCTTATCGGCATAATCACTGAACAGCAGTTTCTGATACTTGTCGAATATCTGTAAGTTAAACGGAGACTTGTTTACCCGGATACGGAGTTTAGGGGTAAAAATCTCGTAGCAGGCATTCTGCTCGTCCACATGGACGGTACCGACATCCTCCAAGTCCTCATTGACGACGGCAAAGGAAGGATTACTCCGCTGGAAACTACCGTCGGGAGAAAACCATATACGTACCGTAGACTGGCTACACAGACGTAATTGTATGGCAGAACTGTCATTTAAATAGAAGGTCACACTCCGGTCATCACTGGTATAGGAAGTGCAGTCTCCGGTGCGGTTCTGTGCATTCGCATATACTGAAAATGCACAGACGGCAAAAAATAAAAATATATATTTCTTCATTACTATAATCTGTTTGTTCCTTTATTGGATACTCTTATTCCATCACAAGCATGCTCCAGTACTTCAGCAAAGGCAAGATAAAGGTAACCGTGCCGTCCTTCTGTTCGAATGACAGTTCCTGCGAAGCACCGGCATGGAAATCGGGCGATGCAACCCATATCTTGTTCACTTTACCGGAAACATTCATCTTCAACGGCACGTCGGACACCAGACGCGGTTCGGGCATTGTTCCGTTCAAATCCCTCCAGCTTAAGTTATCCGCATTGAGGAAGTTGAGCAGATGAATGACTTGCCTGCCATTTACATTCTTGGCATATACAGTGATGGCAGACTTCTGCGGCGGCCATGCATTCAGAGAAAGATTCCGCGCAGCATCCGTACAGTTCAGAGAAACGGAAATCTCCGCCTCCGTATCTTTATCACGAAGCAGGTTCTGATAAGCCGTCATAAAGTCATAATAACGAATCATGGCTGTTTTCAGTACATCGTTCATCTGCAAAGCCGTGCTTGGAAAGTACTCGCGGCATAGCATGTGGTCACCCAATTCCAAATGAGAGCCTCCCAAAGCAAATATCACAGCATCCGTCAGCAGCACACCCGGTGTATTGAACTCACCGGTACTGCTACCTGCCTTGTCATAGTTCATATATGCGGCAAACACCGTTTTCAAGGCATGGTTGCCATACTGGTCGTTCGCTTTGATAATGGTGTGCAGATCCTTGAAGCCTGCCTCATCGCCCCATACTTCATTATAAAGGAAATCCACTTTACCCGTACCAGCTATCTGGGAAGCTCCATAGCTGGAGACGGCATTCATCACCAAACGCTTGTCCGGATGCTTCTGTTTCATGGCTTCGATGAACGAGGCATATCCCTTAGGCAGATTTACCTTATTGCCATCATAGTCATAGCGGTCACCCCGGTTTCCCAGTTGGTCTATCTGATAACCGTCAAAGTCCAGATTGGCATAAACATCATCGTTTTTCTGGGCAATATATGCCTGCCATTCCGTATTGGTGGGATTGAGCAGGAAGATATTACTTTTCCAACTGGAGGGCAAGTCATGCGAATCCTTATCCATGCGTCCCGTGTTCTTGAATATGTACCATTCTTCCTTTACTCCGTCGGAAACGGCATCGTCCAAAGCTCCGAAACATAGATTGTAAAACATGGACTTCATGCCCAGGCTGTGTTGTGTAGAGATATACTTCTTCACTACCTCGGTATAGACCTCCCGGTTGGCAATGTCCTTATAGACCTCGTCCAGATGCTCACGCGTACCGCCCAACGGCCAATGATGCTTGTTGTGCCAATCCTGAAACTGTACCCCGTTAATGTGGCAACGGTTCAGGAAAGCCATCTCCTTCTCTATCACTCCATCCACCTTTTTCGAAGCATCAAAAGTGGCAACGAAACCATAACGTGGAAAACGTGTCCAGTCACTGGATACATCTACGGCAATAGTACCAAGAATAACCTCTGTTCCATTCTCTTTTGTACGGTATACATCCACCAGATAACCGGTATAATCGGTTGCCGGAGCAGTCCAAGTCCAAGTAGTACCGACAGCAGCCTGCTCCGATACAACCTTGTCCATTGTCCGGTAGCGGATTTTAGCTCCGGCAGGAAGGGCGTCAGCTGTAAAAGAAACACTCTCGCCCGGCCGGTAACATGCCTTGTCGGTAGTGAGATTGACCGTCAAGTCCGAGGTGACTGGGGTTACTTCCGTAACCCCTCCACTCTCTCCGCCTCCACCGGTACCGCTACCGGTATCATCACTCTCCTTGCTGCATGCAACCAGCAGCAAGGCTACCATTGTTGTATAAACTATCTTCTTCATCTATTGTAGATACCTATTGTTTCACGATTGAAATTGTCTCTTCCAGCTGATTCAAAGTAATCAGATAGGAACCTGCTGTCGTAATCTTCCACTTCTGGTCGATGCCGCCTACCATCACGTCCAGATATTGCGCTTTGAACGCTTCGTCTGATTTATCAAGGAAAAGCATCGGTTCTGTTTCTCCTGCAGGCTGTTTGTCTGCTACAGCCGGCATGAACCAAGCTCCATTCCAATCTTCCTGCTTATCACAAGTAAATTTCAACTCACCGGCATTCAGCGTACCTTTCCAAGTAAACACATACGGATTATCCGTTGTCTGCATCGGCGTAGCATCACCAATCGTCCAACCGGCCGGAGTAGCATCACCTACCATATAAATCATCTCATACGGAGTAAATTCGCTCATCATCATGCGTTCCTTACCACTACGGATATCCATGCAAATCTTGTAGGCCTTGCCGCATTCCCCGTCTTTCAGCACCCATTTATTGTCCGGGTCGAACCCTTTCACAAACACCACTTCTGTATCGGTATAAGCAGCATCGGCATTCTTGGCCTTATACATGTTCTCCCAACTTCCATCGGAGGTTCCGAACTTGAATTCCCCTCCTTTGCCCACTTCAAAGAACTTGCCGAAGCGGAACAAGTATGGATCGAGCACATCTTGTTTCATCTTCACGAATCCCCAATCCGTAGCGTTACCCACAAAATAAAGCTGGTCGTAGGCAGGTGCCAACGTCTCTGTCTGGGTCAATGTAAGAACACCGGTAAACAGATTGGCTTCGACGATGTAATTATGGTCTTCTTCGACAACAAAAGGTTCATCCGGCTGGTCATCACTGCTACGAAGAACCAGCAATCCATCTGTTCCTTTGTTGTAAGAGGGCAGGAATGAGCCTAAGGTCGTGATGAACTTAAACTCACCGGCCACAAGCCGGCCCGTCCATGTAAAGATACCATTGTCCTTGCGGGTCATCTCTGTCGCATCATCGGCACTCCAGCCGCCCGGAGTGGCACTACCTATCAGATAAAGGGTGGATGTGAGCGGTTTATAGGCTGTAACACTGAAAGCAGTGGTAGACACCTGTTTTTCGTCCCGTTCTGTTACAGTAGCTGTCAAGCGCGCTTCCAACGAAATGTTCTCCCCGGCAGTTGCCCCAAAATGGTTGCGTAGGATGTCATTCAATTCCTCCACGCTCTTTTTCCATGAGTATTCTTGTACGGCATTCTCCACAGCTACATAAGAATCTGCAAAATCACTGCCGGTCTTGGTCAATTCCAGCGTATAGGAAATTTTATTACCCGTCCCATAATTGGTTCCCGTAGTCCAGGAAAGCTCCAGGGCATCATCGGCATGTGCCTGCTCATTCAAAACAACTTCCGTCTTGCTGGCCGTCAGTACAAGTTCATTCTGTCCTTTATCCAATTCCATGAATCATCATCTACACAAGCAGATAAGGCTGCACAGCCCAGTAAGGCAAATACAAGGTGTGAAATATATTTCTTCATATTCTTCTGATTAAATTAATTAATAACCCGGGTTCTGCACCATTAAGGTATTAGCATCCATCTCCGTCTGCGGAATAGGGAACAGCAAGCGGTTCTTGTTCACGTTGCTCTTTCCAATGGAATGCAGGAATTTAATGGCATACTCTCCATTGTTGACACGAATCATGTCGAACCAGCGATGCCCTTCGAAAGCTAGTTCCATGCGGCGCTCATGGATAATCTTTTCACGCATGGTTTCCTGTGACAAGCCCGAAACCTCCGGCAGTCCGGCACGCTTACGTACAATATTCAAAGGCACGGCAGCCTGGTCAGGGCGTCCCATTTCATTCAAAGCTTCGGCCTTCTTCAGCAGGACGTCCGCATAACGATAAATCACGAAGTTGGCAGGATTGGTATTGTATTCCGGAGAAACCGTTTTCGACACCAGAAACTTGCGTACATTGTATCCCGTATTGGAATAAGAGCTTTTGTAAGCCTTACCGTCAAAATCCGGACATCCGGCATAAAGCACGGTCAAATCCTTATATTGACCCACAAATTCTTCTGTAGGCTGGTTCCAGCCATAACTGCCGGCAACAAAGTCCGAATTACGGGGACCCATGAAAGTAGAAAGCCAGGAAGACTGCGGATTGTTTCCCCAAAAATCATATTCCGTATTGCCCGAATACTGGACCTCGAACAAAGATTCCGGCCCGTTATTGACCAATGCATCGAAATTGTCCTCATACTTGCAGGAAGAAAGGTCATACCCCAAATTTGTTATCTCATCACACAAATCAGACACCTCCTGATAATATTCCGTATGATTAGGAGCCAGCGTCAGATAAATATCTGCCAACATGGCCAAAGCTGCATCTTTGCAGGCACGTCCCACGTTCTCGTCGTCGTAAGAAGACTTGGCAGGAAGCAGGTCAACCGCATTCTTACAATCGGAAATTATCTGGGCATAAGTCTCTTCGACTGTAGCGCGTGCAATGTCTGTCGGTTCTCCCGGATTATAAGGAGCCAAACGCAGTGGAACACCACCGTACAGACGTACCAATACATAGTAATAATGTGCACGGAGAAAATAAGCCTCTCCCAGACAGCGGTTCTTGATTCTCTCTGACACAGCTTCAGCCTCCAGAAGACTATTCAACACAATGTTGCATTGTCCTATCCCCACCCAGGGAGAACGCCACATGTACAATGCCATGCCATTGTCGCTCTGCGTTATGAAGTTAGAAGCTTGTATCGTTTCAAGGCCGTCGGTACCGCCACCGGCACCCACCAAACTGTTACCCGCCACAATATCCAGTGTCCAGATACGCTGGTTGTACATATTGGAAGACTGAAGGGTGCGATAGCAGGCATTGGTCAGAGCAATGGCCACATCATCGGTCACCGTCGTTTCCGGGTCAACCGTATTTTTAGGAGACTTGTCCAGAAAGTCGCTGCAGGAAGCCAGCAGCAATACTGCCAGCATATATAGTAAATTTGTTATCTTTTTCATATCCGAGTCAATCATTAAAAGTTAAAGTTTAATCCTAAGCTGAACGTACGGGAAATGGGGTAACGGTTCTGGTCTATTCCGTTAATACCCACTTCAGGGTCGAAACCGGAATATCCGGTGATGGTAGCCACATTCTCACAAGATAGGGAAAGGCGTGCATTTTCAATCTGGGCTTTCTGTAACCACTGCTTCGGGAAAGTGTATGAGAGTGTGATATTCTTCAAACGCAGATAAGAACCATTCTCCACAAAGCGGTCTGACACGCGTGTATTCTGATTGGGGTCGCCGAACACGGCACGCGGCATCGAATTGCTGGTCCCCTCTCCTTGCCAACGCTTCAGTACGTCGGTAGTCTGGTTATAGGCAGCTGCCATACCGGTATTGTCGATATTGTTGGCATTGTATATCTTATTTCCGGCTATACCTTGTAAGAAAACAGAAAGTTCGAAACCCTTATAGGAAAGGCTATTGTTCATGGAGAACAGCCAACTTGGGTTCGGGTTACCGATGACGGTACGGTCACTATCATTGATGACACCATCGTTGTTCAAATCCCTGAAACGGATATCACCCGGCTCAGCTCCCGGCTGCACGGCATGTGTATTCACTTCAGACTGGTTCTGGAAGATTCCGTCCGTAACATAGCCGTAGAAGACATTAATGGGATAGTCCTTTGCCAGCATCGTTACATAGGAGTTATTGATTTGGTTAATGTAATAAGGAACGTCGCTGTTCAAATCCTTAATTTTATTCTTATTGTAAGTGGCGGTCAGGTTCGTTTCCCATCCCAGTTCACCGGTAAGATTGATGGTATGCAGACTCATTTCAATACCTTGATTACGTACTTTTCCGGCATTGGTATACGTGGTTGTAGTATCTTCAAATCCCGATGTGATGGGGATAGACGCCTTTACCAGCATGTCTCTCGTCTCCTTCAGATAAGCATCGAACGAGAACATAACGCGTGAATTGAACAGTGAGGCATCAAAACCGATGTTGGTTTGTGCCACCTCTTCCCAATGGATATACGGGTTGGCGAGAGTAGAAGAAACCAGCGCTGTCTGATTGCCGCTCGAAATGCCGAAAGGATATACACTGGTATTGTAGGATGCCAGATAGCTGTAGTTTCCAACACTTGCCTGGCTACCGGTCACACCGTATCCCGCACGCACTTTCAGGTCATTGATATAGTCGTTTTTTGGAAACCACTTTTCCTGAGAGGCACGCCATGCCACAGATACGGAAGGGAAAGTACCCCAGCGATGTTTCTTACCGAAACGGCTGGAACCGTCACGACGAATGGTTGCAGTCAGCAAATAGCGGTCTTCGTAAGAGTAGTTGACACGTGCCATGTAAGAGAGCAATGCCCACTCTGTCTCGTTTCCACCGATGGCATACATTTCCTCGCCATTATCCATTTCGTGCACATTGTCGAACATAAACACATTCTTCTGCGCATTCAGGTAGTCGTTGGTGTTCCATTGGGCAGACATACCGGCCATCAATCCCACACGATGTTTTTCTGCAAAAGTATGGTCGAATAGGAAATAGTTGTCCCACAAATAAGTGAACGACTTGTTATCGCTCTTATAACGTGAAGTCTCCTCTGTGGGAGTGGGTTTCCAGTTATACTTGGGGGTAAAGTTGTCTATGAACCAGAATTTGGCATCGTAGCCGAAAGTACTTTTAAACTTAAGCCATTTGGTAAAAGTAAGTTCTGCCGTCAAGTTGGCCAGGAAGTTATATCCATCAGTCTGACTCTTGTTCAGTTCCGTCGGTCCAATGGGGTTGCGCGTGCTGCCATACCATTCCGAGTTACCATCAGGGCCACTCCAACTGCCATCTTCATTCTTCACCGGATAAATGGGGAGCGCTTTCAGCGCATCACCTATATTATAGCTGCCCGACTTCTTCGTATCGGCACTGAACGTAATGTTATTGGAGAACTTCAACCATTTCAAGACTTGCGCATCACTGTTGGACTGGAATGTGAAGCGACGGTAATTCACACTCTTCACGATACCGGACTGATCCAGAAAACCACCGGACACATAATAATGGGATTTCTCGTTACCGCCGGAATAACTTACCGTATAGTTCTGCATCACACCCGTACGGAGCAATTCATCCATCCAGTCGGTACCTGCACCCAATTCAGAAGGATTGGCCCATTCCGGATTAGGATTGCGTCCACTGTTCACCATCATGTCATTACTCAACTCGGCATACTGCGCCGCGTTCAATAAAGAAGGTACGTTCGTAGCATTCTGGAAAGAGTAATTGGCAGATACAGCAAGTTTTCCTTTTCCTTCCGTACCGCGTTTGGTGGTAATCATCACAACTCCATTAGCTCCCCGGGAACCGTAGATGGCTGTGGCCGAAGCATCCTTCAATACATCCAAACGTTCCACATCGGCCATATTTAAGGAAGACAAGCCCAAGTCGGTAGGCACTCCGTCAATCACGACCAGCGGGTCGCAGTTGTTGATAGAACCCAAACCACGAATCTTGATGGATACATTGTCTCCCGGTTTACCGGCATCTACAATCTGCACACCTGAGATTTTTCCCTGGATGGCTTGTCCCAAATTGGATACGGGGGAATCCTTGATATCCTTGTTACCGATGGAGGACACTGCTCCTGTAAGGTCGCTTTTCTTCATGGTGCCATACCCTATCACCACCACTTCATCCAGCATTTCGGCATCTTCAGACAAAACTACCTGAAGCTGTTTCTGTCCCTTCACCTGCACCTCTTGAGTCTTATAGCCTACAAATGAAACGACAAGAGTACCGTTCGGAGACATGTTCAAAGAGAAATCACCGTCAATACCGGTTATTGTCCCATTTGTGGTTCCTTTTTCCATTACACTGGCGCCAATAACCGTTTCACC
>ENA-UERC01001635-UERC01001635.1-human-gut-metagenome-genome-assembly--contig:-NODE-1635-length-12497-cov-4.478583_pt1 | contig 12497 bp, 12 predicted proteins | sample MGYA00242955_ERZ507955 | MGnify/ENA primary metagenome ERZ507955 (study PRJEB26167, sample SAMN06115394) | human gut metagenome | host: Homo sapiens | place: China:Hubei | collected 2016-04-27... | reverse complement strand
AAGATAGACTGAATTAATTATTGATACGGAACAGGTGAAATCAAACAGGCTATATGAATAAGATTTCGTCTCCTTCGCACGCAAAAAGGTGAGGGTTGGTGAGGGTACTTTTGCAACTTTTCATTTTTAGTTTCACTTGTATTCACCATTATTTCTCCAAAAATAAAAATGTCTCCCCATGGGACACATCACTTGCGTGAGAGGTGCGGGGAGTCCTGTTAGTGTTATGATATGATATTTGAGAGAAAAAATCAACCATTTTTTATATATTGCCCTCAAAAATTCCGGCAAGACTTTTTTACTTCTTCTTCCTTTCCATCTCTTCTTCCATCGCCTTCTGTTGCTGTGGCTGTCCTTTCCCTTGACTGGCTATCTTCTTCTGATGATTTCGGAGCCGTTTAAGTACCGATCTCCGTGGAGCGTTCTTATCCTTTTTCTTTGGAGTGTTATTCATCAGTCCGTCAATCATATTATAGTTGGCTTCTTCTGTCATCTCTGCACTACGAAGGTATTCTCCATTATCCATGACCTTCTGCCAGTTCGCCAGCTCTGGTTTCTTCTTTTGTGTTTCTCCAGGTTGTAGCTGTCCGGTCTGGAATTGTGCCTGCATTTCCTGTTGTTTCTTCTGTTCCTGTGCCTGCTCTGCCTGTTGCTGCATGAAGTTCTGAATATTCCGTCTGGCTTCTTCATCAAAGCCATTATAACAATCATTCATGACTACGGTGCCTTCTTCACTAAGAATCACATAAGCGGCTCTTGTCCCATACTCCTCATGTTCCATCAGAAACCATTTCTTTTCATTCATCAGGATGTAATCCTGTGCAAGCCATGTTCCTTTCTTTCCTTCGATTTCATATCCGGTCGTATCAATGGAAAGTCTGGTATCGGAGGAACTTTTGATAAAGCAGCACTGCTGGCTAAAAAAGCACTGATGCGTCCGATCGATTCTGAAAATCCAGATCCGTTCTATGCAGACCTTGAAAAAGAAATGCTGGAAAAAGTAAACAAACTGGGTATTGGACCGCAGGGATTTGGCGGAAAGACAACAGCAATTGGTCTGAACATCGAAACCATGGCTACACATATCGCAGGTATGCCATGTGCGATCAATATTAACTGCCATGTAACACGCCATAAAACGGAGGTGATTTAAATGGAAAAACATATTACACTGCCTCTTACAGAAGAACTGGCAAAAACACTCCATGCAGGTGATACAGTTTACCTGACAGGAACCATTTATACATCACGAGATGCAGGACATAAACGTATGTGTGAAGCATTGGCAAGAGGAGAAAAGATTCCATTTGATCCGACAGATGCTACGATCTACTATGTAGGTCCTACACCGGCAAAACCAGGTCAGGTTATCGGGTCTGCAGGTCCGACAACCAGCGGACGTATGGATGCTTATGCTCCGACTATGATGTCTGTTGGAGCAAGAGGTATGATCGGTAAAGGTGCAAGACTTCCGGAAGTTGTAGAAGCTATGAAGAAATACCACGGCGTTTACTTTGGTGCAATCGGAGGAGCAGGTGCACTTCTGGCAAAATGTATCAAGAAAGCAGAGCTGATCGCATACGAAGATCTGGGTGCAGAAGCACTGAGAAAACTGTATGTAGAAGATATGCCTTTATTTGTTATCATCGACTGCGAAGGAAATAACCTGTACGATGAAGGAAAAGGCATTCTTGCCCGCGAAACGTTGCACAAAGCCCTTCTGGACGCAGAAGACCAAGTCATCTCCCACGACATCATCCCCGACGAACCTATCAGCAGTGCCGCCTCAGCTGAAAACTAAAAAGCGCGGCGAGCGCAGCAATGCCGCGCCCGCAGGCAGTCTGCCGCCGTGCTGCCGTCACACGCGCCTCATGATAGTAAGGCGCGGTTGCAACCGGTAACAACTTGCAGGGACTCATGGCGAAGCCATGTACACCGCACCTGATTACCCGCAAGGGGTATGCCACATCCGTAAGGCAGCAGAGCTGCCAACGGCTGTGCAATGCGCAGCGCGTGCAGTTCTTCAAGATAAAAACTGCCAATGTGCGGGGTCAAGGGGCAAGGCCCCTTGCGTTCTCTTGGGGGATCTAAAGGGGGCCATTCTCTCACGCGAGAGAATGGCCCCCTTTACCGCACCCCTGCGGGTACGCAGGGAAAAGCACGCATCGCTGCCGCGCTGCATCACGCGCAGCGGAACGCTTCCACAGCCTCCCCATCCGCGCAGCGATACAGCCGCCCGCCCTTGGCGTAAAACGTCTCATTCCCCTCGTCGCATTCGACGTTCCAGCGCAGACGCCACACTGTCTCGGCTCCGTTTTCGTCATAGCCCTGCCAGCCGAAGCAGCTGACCTCGTTCAGCGCTTTCACGTTCCTCCCAAGCCGCAGTGTCACCGTGCAGTCGACGATCTTCGCGTTCGGATAGTCCTTTTCCGCGTCCGCCGCAACTTTCTCGTCACCGAAGACGACCTGGGTATTCCATATCTCCGGCGCGTTCAGCGCAAACGCCGTCGGCACACCGCGGCCGATATACCCGCCGAGCGCCGTCACCTTGTAGCCGTGCACTTCATCGGGAATGACGATCACCGCGCCGTCGCTCCCGTCCCAGTCAACGTCCGCCGCAAAGGCTTGATGCGTCACCAGGTTGCGGTAGTAGCGCTGCCCGTCTGTGTCTGTCCAGTCCGCCGCGCGGTATCCCTGCGCACCGGTCAGCATCCATAAGAGGACTCCGACCGCCGCGGCGATCAGCGCGACCGGCAGCGCGATCGCGCCCATCTTTCCGGAATGTTTCTTCTGCATGACAATACTCCTTTCTTCATCCTTGCAAAGGGTCTTTTCATTTCCATCCAAGTTGATTATAATAGACAGACACCGCATTTGTAAAGGGGGGCCTCCGCATGGCGACGCTCAACACCGATATCCGCTATATCAAGGGCGTGGGCGAAGCGCGCGCCAAGTCGCTCGCCAAACTCGGCATCACCGACCTGCGCTCCCTCCTTTCCTACTTTCCCCGCGCCTACGACGACCGCCGCGCGTACAAGAAGATCGCCGGCCTCATCCCCGGCGAGAATGCCTGTGTCTGCGCCGTCATCGCGGGCGAGCCCAAGCTCTCGCGCATTCGCAAGGGGCTCGACCTTATCAAGCTCCGCGCCGTCGACGAGACCGGCGCGCTTGAACTTACCTATTTCAACCAGTCCTACCTCAAAAACACCCTCCACACCGGCGACGCCTACGTCTTCTTCGGCCGTGCCGAGGGTACGCCGAGCCGCCCGCAGATGACCAATCCCCTCTTTGAGCGCGAGGGCGCGCACCAGATCACCGGCCGCATCATGCCCATCTACCCGCTCACCGCGGGCATCAGTCAGTCGATGCTCTATAAGGCCGTCGAGCAGGGGCTCGCCGCCTGCGTCGACGAACTTCCTGACATCCTTCCTGAGGACGTCCGCCTCGTCTACCAGCTCTGCCACACCCGCTTTGCCTACGAAAACATCCACTTCCCCACAGACGACGAAGCCCTCTCCGCCGCGCGCCGCCGCCTTGCGTTCGAAGAGCTTTTCCTGCTCGCGCTCGGCCTCAAGCTCCTGCGCGAGCGCCGCACGTTCGTCGCGGGAAAACAGTGCAAAAAAGTCGACCTTTCGCCCTTTTTCACCTCTCTCCCCTTTTCCCTCACCGGCGCACAGCGCCGCGCCATCGGCGATATCGCGCGCGACCTGACAGGTCAGCGCCCGATGAACCGCCTCGTGCAGGGCGACGTCGGCTCTGGCAAAACGATGGTCGCCGCCGCCGCCATCTACATGGCTGCGAAAAACGGTCTTCAATGCGCCCTCATGGCCCCGACAGAAATCCTTGCCGAGCAGCACTATCGCTCGCTCGCTCCGCTTTTGGAGCCTCTCGGCATCCCCTGCGCGCTGCTCACCGCCTCGACCAGGGCCAGGGAGCGCCGTGCACTGAATGAACGTCTCCGGTCCGGTGAACTCTCCCTTGTCATCGGCACGCACGCCCTGCTCTCGCCCGATGTACAGTATCAAAATCTTGGTCTCGTCGTCACCGACGAGCAGCACCGCTTCGGCGTCGACCAGCGCGCCGCGCTGTCCGCCAAGGGCGACGACCCGCACCTTCTCGTCATGTCCGCCACGCCCATCCCGCGCACGCTCGCGCTGATGATCTACGGCGATCTCGACGTGTCCGTTCTCGACGAGCTCCCCCCCGGACGGCAGAAGATTGACACCTTTGCCGTCCCGTCGAGCTATCACGAGCGTATCTACGCTTTCTTGCGCAAGCTCGTCGCCGAGGGCCGTCAGGCCTATATCGTCTGCCCCATGGTCTCGGAAAACGACGAGCTCCCCGATGAGCGCAAGGCCGTCACCGCCTACGCAGAAATGCTGCAAAAAGAGGTCTTCCCCGACCTTCGCATCGCCCCCATCCACGGCAAGATGAAGCCTAAGGAAAAGGACGCCGTCATGCGCGCTTTCGCCGCGCATGAGATCAACGTGCTCGTCTCCACCACCGTCATCGAGGTCGGCGTCGACGTGCCGAACGCCGCGCTCATGCTGATTGAAAACGCCGAGTGCTTCGGCCTCTCCCAGCTCCACCAGCTGCGCGGCCGCGTCGGCCGCGGCCGGCACAAGTCCTACTGCGTCCTTGTCTCCGACAACAAGGGTGAGGAAAACAAGCAGCGTCTCAAGGTCATGTCCTCCACGAGCGACGGCTTCGCCATCGCGGAAGAGGACTTGAAGCTCCGCGGCCCGGGCGACTTTTTCGGCTCCCGCCAGCACGGCCTGCCGTCGCTGCGCGTCGCCGATCTCTCGTGCGACTTATCCCTTCTGCACGAGACGCAGTCCGCCGCCGGGCAGCTCCTCGCCGCCGACCCCGCGCTCAAAAATCATCCGCTGCTCAAAGCCCGCGTCGAGCTTCTCTTCGAGCTCAACGCCGATGCCATGAATTGAAATAAAAAAGTCAGGCCTGCTGGCTTGACTTTTTTACGCTTTGTAGTATGATTAGTATGACTAATCATACTTTAGGAGGTTGATTTTATGGAAGTACCTCAGGGCAAGCACGCCTGGATGGTCAAGATCGGCGAAAAGGGCCAGTTTGTCATCCCCAAGGAAGCGCGCGACATTTTCGGCTTTCACCCCGGCGACGAGCTGCTCGTCCTCGGCGACGACGAGCGCGGCATCGCCATCCTGCCCAAGGCCATGCAGCGGGAATATATGCTGCGCATCTTTTCCGAAATGGACAACGGGGGCGACAGCAAATGAGCAAGATTGTCTTTTTCTGCATCCCGGCCTACGGCCACACCAACCCGACGCTCGGCGTCGTGCGCGAGCTCACCGCGCGCGGTCACGAGGTCCGCTACTACTCCTACGAACCCATGCGCACGCTCATCGAAGCCGCAGGCGCGCAATTCGTCGCCTGCGACCCGTATGACTGCGAACAGCACCTCACGCCCGCCGACGGCGCGCGCGTCGGCAAGGACATCGCCTTTTCGACGCACATTCTGGTCGAGACCACCCTCGCCCTCGACGAAATGGTCTGCGCCGACATGCGCGCTTACGCGCCCGACTGTATCGTCGCCGACTCGATGGCTGTCTGGGGCAAGGCCGTCGCCAAAAAGCTCGGCATCCCGTTCATCTCCTCGACCACGACCTTTGCCTTCAACCGCTATTCCGCCAAAGTCATGAAGCAGAGCGGCGGCCAGATGCTCAAAATGATGCTCGCCATGCCGAAGATCAACCGCGATCTCCAGCGCCTGCGTGACCGCGGCTATCCCATCAAGAATATTCTCGACATCATCCAGAACGACGACCGGACCGACACCATCGTCTACACCTCGCCCGAGTTCCAGCCCTGCGCCGACACGTTCTCAGACAAGTACGCCTTCGTCGGCCCGTCCATCCGCCCCGCGACAGAAACTGTCGAAAAGGCCCACGACGTACTCATCTACATTTCGATGGGCACAGTCAACAACGACCTCCTCCCCTTCTACCGCGCCTGTATCGCCGCGTTCGCGGACTCGCCCTATCAGGTCATCCTCTCCACCGGCGAGCAGATCGACCGTTCCGCCCTCGGCACACTTCCCGACAACATCACCGCCCTCCCCCACGTCGATCAGATCGCCGTGCTGCAAAAAGCCGACGTCTTCCTCTCCCACTGCGGCATGAACAGTGCGAGCGAGAGTCTCTACTTTGGCGTGCCGCTCGTTCTCTTCCCGCAGACGAACGAACAGGGCGGCGTCGCCGCCCGCGTCGCCGAACTTGGCGCGGGCCTCAAGCTCGAAAAAGCCGACGCCGCCTCCATCCGCACCGCGGTCGACGCCGTTCTGCAAACACCGTCGTACCACGCGAATGCGCAGAATATTCGTGAGAGCTTCCTCCGCTGCGGCGGCGCGAAAGCAGCGGTGGATAGAATTCTTTCTGTCGCTGACAGGAAATAAGTTCCCCATGCCGCATGGGGAACGGGGCAAAGGGGGGTATTCTCTTCGGAAAGAGAATACCCCCTTTTATTCGCGCCCCTGCACGGTGCAGGGATTTACCACCCTGCATGGTGCAGGAGAAACCTTATTTCTCTTCCTGAGCCTTCAGCTTAGAAAGTTCTTCTTCCTCCAGCTGGCGATACGCCACCTTACCAACCAGAGTCTTGGGCATATCCTCCTTGAACTCGATGTCATACGGCATGGCGTACTTCGCCACATTCTTGCGGCAGTAGGCCATGAGCACCTGCTTGGTCTCCTCGGTCGCGGGCACGCCCTGCGCAAGCTTGACGAACGCCTTGACCTTCTGCATCTTGTAGGGATCGGGCACGCCGATCACGCAGCTCATCTGCACGTACTCGTGCGCGTCGAGGATATTTTCGATCTGGCCGGGATAGACATTGTAGCCGGACGAAATGATCATGCGCTTGGCACGGCCGCGGAAGTAGATAAAGCCCTGTTCATCCATCACGCCCAGGTCGCCCGTGTAGACCCACGTCAGGCCGTCGGCGTGCGTGCGAAGCGTCTGCGCCGTCTCCTCGGGATTGTTCATGTACTCCTTCATCACGGTCGGGCCCGCGAGCAGGATCTCGCCCTCCTGCCCGTAGGGAACCTCCCGGTCAGTGTCCGGCTCGACGATCTTGATGTAGGTATCCGGGAACGGCAGGCCGATGGAGCCCTCCTTGAACATGTGCGGCGGTGTCAGGCAGCAGGCCGTGACCGTCTCGGTCGTGCCGTAGCCCTCGCGCACCTGAATGGACGCCTTATGGTCATAGAGGAACTTGTCGAACTTCTTCTTCAGCTCGATCGACAGGCTGTCGCCGCCGGAGAATACGCCCTTGAGCGAGCTGAGGTTCGCCCCGTCCATGCTCGGCAGGCGCAGCAGCGCTTCGTAAAGCGTCGGCACGCCGGCGATGAAGTTGCACTTGTACTTCACGATCTGCTTGGCGTAGCTCTTGGCCGTAAAGCGCGGGATCAGGATGCAGCGTCCGCCCTGCGAGAGCATCGTGTGCACGCACACGCCGAGGCCGAAGCCGTGGAACAGCGGCATCGCCGCGAGCATGCGGTCGCCGGGGCGGAACATCGGGTTCGCCGCGATGACCTGCTGGCCGAGGGCGTTGAAATTCTTGTTCGTCAGCACGATGCCCTTTGTTGTGCCGGTCGTACCGCCGGAATAGAGGATCACAGCGGGGTCCGCGCCCTCGCGCTTGACCTTATAGGTCTTATAGTAGCAGGAGCGGGAGAGCTTCATGAAGTCCTTCCACATGATGACCGGCGCGTCCTCGGGAATCTTCTCGATCTTGCGTCCCTCGGTGAGCATATAACCCGCCTTGATCGTCGGGGACAGCGCGTCGCGCACGCTTGCGATGATCATGTTCACGACCTTCGTGCGCTCGCGCACCTTTTCAAACTTGTTGTAGAACTGGTCGAGCGTCACCGCCGCCACGCTTTCCGAGGCGTTCAGGTAAAACTCGATCTCCTTCTCTGCCGACAGCGGATGGATCATGTTCGCAATGCCGCCGACGAGGTTGACGGCGTAGAACATATAGATGGCCTGCGGGCAGTTCGGCATGGCAATGGTCACCTTGTCACCCTCGCGCACGCCGATGGTCTTGAGCGCCTTGGCGCACTGCTCGATCTCGCGGATCATCTGGCGGTAGGTCGTCGACTTTCCCATGAACGTAAAAGCGATGTTGCCCGGATATTTCTTAGCGATCCGCTCCACGGCCTCGAACATTGAGCCGTCGAAATACTCAAGGTGCATCGGCACCTCGCCCATGTAATCCTTCCAGGGCGTTCTGACAATGGAATCACTCATATTCTACTTCCTCCGATAGCGGTCGTTCCAAAAGGGCGGGGTGTTCTAACAGATATTTGAAAAGGCGCACGCTCTTTGCGTAATAGTAGCCGTCGGCAATGCGCTCATCCACGGTGAGGCCGAGGTCGACCGTCTCCTGCATTTCGACAAGGCCGTGCTCGTCGTACAGCGGCGTCCACTTCTTTTCGCCGATGATGCAGAACAGCGAGCTCGTGCCCCAGTTCGTCAGGTGGTGGTAGCCGCTTTTGAGATGAATGGAACCGAGGTTGGAGATGAACACCGAACTGTAGTTCGGGTCCTTGCCGATCAGGAAATCGGGGCACCAGCCGTGCTTGTCGAGCCAGCGGATAAATCGCACCGCCGCCTTGGACAAAAAGCGCGGCAGGCTGTTGAGCACATTCATGCTGTTGTCGGTCGTGTTGACCTTCTTCTGCTCGCGGCAGGCCGCAACCTCCTGGTGGATCTCCTCGTGGATCGTTTCGATGGTGCTCTCAGGCTTTATCTCCAGCAGAGCCATGGCCTCTTCGCTGCCGTCGGCAAACTCCTTTTTGATGACAAAGCCCGCTGTCACCTTATTGCGCTGATAGTAGTTTTCATTCGCGTAAAAGCGGTTGAGCTTCGGCCGTAAAATGACCGTCTTAACGAGCGCCGTCAGGATCACGTGGAAAAACGTGTACTTGAATGGGATGCCCTCATAGTTTTTCGTCGCAATGTACTCCTTGAATTCACGCGCTCTGCGATATACGCCTCGTTGTCCGCGCGGTTGGGATAGATGATGCCCATGATAAAGTGCAGCGAATCCACATCCCGCAGCAGTGTTGCGTCGCGCCGGTCGCCCCAGCGTCTTTTCTGTTCTGCCATAAAACCTTCTTCCTTTTCTTTCGGTTTTGCTTCTTTTCCCCCACCCTTCCACAAGTGGGACCCCTCTTTAGGGAATGAACCGCTCAAAAATGGCGATCGCGCCCTCGCGCTCCGCCGTCTCCAAGTCTTCTTTCGACCGGATGGTCCAGTAAACACCCTGCGCGCCGTAGAGCTTACGGCATAAACGCGGCGCCCAGTTTTTCTTATCTTCAAATTTGTAGGCGACAAAATCCGGCTGTGCCATGATGTTGCCCAGCAGATTCGTCGTCGCAAACGCCATCGGCAGGCTCAAATTGCCGCGGTCTTTCAAAAAGTCGCAGCTCAACTGCCCGCGGATGACCTCTGGCCGGTGCTTTTTCAGCCACACCACGCACCGCGGGTCGAACGACTCCACGCAGTACTTGACGCCAAACTTGTCGAGTTCCGCCATCGTGCGCTCGGTCAGCTCGGCAAAGTTGTCGCGAAAGCTCTTGACCTCCACAATGAGCGGCAGGCCCGTCCCCGCAAACAGCGCGAGCACATCCTTGAACTGCGGGATGGCCTCCTTCGTCCCGTCCAGCGCATAGTCCTTGAGTTCGTCCGCGCTCAGGTCTTCGAGGTATCCCTCGCGGCCCGTCATGCGCTTCACATCGCTGTCGTGGAACACGGCAAGCGTCCCGTCGCGCAGCAGGTGCACGTCGAGCTCCGCGCCGAAGCCCCGCGCGATCGCGCGCGAGAATGCCGGCAGCGAATTTTCGGGAATGCCCGCCTCCTTATCGTAGAGCCCGCGGTGCGCATAGCGGAATTTCCGCAGCGCCGCCATCGACTCCGTCCCGCGCCGCGCGCGCAGTAAAACCGCCCACGCGACCGCCAGAATCAGGCAAATTCCGACAACGATCCGTAAAATTTTCATTTTAGATCACTTCTTGTATTCGATTTAGTCCGCATCCATGTCCTCGAACGCCGCAAGCCCGGCCTTGGCCTCCACCTTGCAGTCGCCATGGCGCACAAAGCACATCGTCACAAAGCTGCACGCCACGAAGAACGCCGCATACGGGAACAGCATGCTGTAGCTGATGTGCTTCAAGAGCGTGCCCGCCAAAATCGGCGTCACGACCTGCGCCGCCATCGAAAACGTGTAGTAGTAGCCCGTAAACTTGCCGATATCGCTGCCCTTGCACATTTCAACGACCATCGGCAGCGAGTTGACGTTGATCGCCGCCCACGCAAGGCCGACGAGCGCAAACACGACAAACATCACGGCGTTGATGCTCTGATAATGCGTCGTCAAAAAGTACGCCGACGCAAAGCACGCCGCAAGCAGGATGACGCCGCCCTGAATGGTCTTCTTGCGTCCGATCTTCGACGCCAGCTGCCCCACGGGGATGTACGACACGATGGCCCCGCCCGTCGCGACGAGCAAACACGTCGACGCGCCGCCGAGGCCCTGTCCCATCACGCGTCCGACATACGTCGTCCACCACGTCGTCACGCCGTTGTAGCCGATGTACCACAGCGCGATCGAGCACAGCAGCATCACAAGGCTGCGCTTGACTTCTTTGGGGAGTTCCTCGCTGCCGTCCGGCTCCTCCTCCACGAGCTGCTGCTCGGGATGCTCGGCCTCGTATTCCTTCTCCGCCGCCGCGAGCTTCGGCTCGTTTGTCGTGAAGTACAGCACGATGACCGAAACCGCCATCAGCACCGACACGACGACAAAAAGCGGTTGGTAGTTCACATGCGCGGCCCCCGCTGTCTTGCTGTTCGGATACAGCACCGCCGCCACGATCAGATACGAAATGCCGCCGACCGCCCCCATCAGGTTGATGATCGCGTTCGCGCGCGATCTTATGGGCTTGGGTGTCACGTCCGGCATCAGCGCCACCGCGGGCGAGCGGTAGGTCCCCATCGCCACGAGCAGCAGCCCCAGCGTGACGACGAACATCGCGAGCTTACCCGTGCTCGCGCCATTTGCGTAGCCGTTGTCAAAAAGCGGCAGCAGATTCATCAGGATCACCGCAGCCGCCGTGCCGCCGAGGATAAACGGCATCCGCCGCCCGATCTTCGTGCTCGTCCGATCACTCAGCGCGCCGAAGAACGGCAGCAAAAACAGCGCCAGCACATTGTCCGCCGCCATGATCGCGCCGGAAATGGTCTCGTCTAAGTGGAACGTGTTCGTCAAAATCAGCGGGATGATGTTGTCGTACATCTGCCAGAACGCGCAGATGGACAAAAACGCCAGCCCCACCAGCACCGTGCGCTTGTGGTCAAGCTTCATAGCCGTTCTCCTTGCAAAGAAAAGTCGATTTCCTTAGAATCACAGTAGAATATCATGTTTTCGCCGAAATAGCAAGCGCCCGTCGCCCGCCGCTCTGTCAAATCCCTGTAAAATGCCAATATTCCTTGCCTTTTCGTCCCGTTTTCGCTATAATGGAAGAAAAATTGCGAAAAAGGAGCCCCCATGCTGTTTTGGAAGAAGAAAACGCCCCCGCTCGTCCAGTCCTCCGCCTCCGCGTGGCGCGAGCAGTGGCGCGCGATCGTCCCGCCCGAGTGCCGCGATGTCCCCGTCACCGTCGACGGCCGCACCGTCACCGCCTACGTGCAGATCAACCATTTCGTGATGATGCTCCAGGACGGCTTACTCATGGAGGAGCACTTTTTCGACGTCTGCTCCCACTTCCAGCGCGCGGGCTACCATGTCATCTGGCTCATGCGCTGCACGCAGGACATCGAAAACGGCTATTTGAAGCTCAAAAAGCAGCGCGGCGACAAATGCCTCTGGAAGTGGCGCAAGCCCACGACGAACTTCGGCCGCTGGACGTCCGACAACCGCTACGTGACCATCCTCCTCCAATATAAGCCCGCGCCCGACGGCCCGCTCGAGCACTGCACCGAGCACATTTTGCAGCGCGTCCAGTGGGCGGAGAGCTCGGACAACGCGCAGATGGTCCCCTCGCGCACGGAATTTGCCACCGTCGGCGTCCCCGGCACCCCCGCCGAGCTCGCCAACTGGCTCCGCGGCGGCTTCATGTCGGGCGATTTGTAAAATTTGTCTGCATATTTAGTCATAATTTGACTTGTGAAATCAGTCATAATCTCACATAATCTCAGTTATTTAGGGTTATTTTGCTTCGTTGTACCGTTTCGCCCTGCATCTTTTTTCATGTTCGCGAAACATGAAAGCACTGCTTCGGCAGTGCTTTTTTATTTCTATCATAACGGAGGATTTTGCATTGAAACGTACAACCAACTACGCTCTCCCGAACAGCACCCCATTTGTTAGACAGTATGATATACTATGTATTCCAGCGCTTTGCGGGCCAGTCGTGGTAGCGGTTTGGTAGCGGTCCAAAAATTTAAAGTGCGGTTTTTCCT
>ENA-UERC01001631-UERC01001631.1-human-gut-metagenome-genome-assembly--contig:-NODE-1631-length-12524-cov-5.778099_pt1 | contig 12524 bp, 9 predicted proteins | sample MGYA00242955_ERZ507955 | MGnify/ENA primary metagenome ERZ507955 (study PRJEB26167, sample SAMN06115394) | human gut metagenome | host: Homo sapiens | place: China:Hubei | collected 2016-04-27 | study... | reverse complement strand
GATCTCTGCCACCTTGCGCTTGATGGTCACCTCATTCTCGCCGGTCGTGTTTTTAATGACCTGCTGGGTGATCGTCGAGCCGCCGCGGGTCGACGTGCCGGTAAGCTTGCCGACAATGGCCTTGGCCGTGCTCTTCCAGTCAACGCCGTGGTGGCTTTCAAAGCGCTCGTCCTCAATGGAGATCAGCGCCTCCCGCACATGCTTGGGGATGTCGTCGATGCTGACGAGCGTTCGGTTCTCTTCACCATGAAGCTTCGTGAGCTCCACCCACTCCCCGCTTGTTTTATCCTGATAGTAGACTGTCGAGCTCTGCTTGAGCGTGTAGGCCGAGATGTCCACATTCAGATCGAGCGACGTGTGCACGTAGACCATGAAGATGGCGAAAAACATCAGGCAGGTCGTGAGTCCGATGGCTAAGATGGTGCCGATGACCGTTTTCGCCGTGCCGGACTTTTTCTTCTTGTGTGCCTGATGCGTGGGGTGCTGGGTGTGCTGTCTTCGGGGCGTCTGGTTTTCTGCGCGGTTTTCTTCCATAAAGCGCCTCCTCCTTTGCGATAGAAATATGCGCAAGCGCGCATAGCCGATTTTCAATAGTGATACAGAATACAGTATAGCACGGCTGTCAAGTGGTACGTATCTTGTCTTGCATTTTGCCGCAAGGTGCGGTATAATGCGAGCACAAACTTTCAGGAGGTGTTCCCCCATGAACGATGAGTTCGGCCCCAATTTCGTCACGCTGACCGATGACGAGGGCAACGATATAGAGCTGGAATACGTCGACGCGCTCGAGCATAACGGCACGACGTATATGGCCTTCTTCCCCGTGGTCGAAGAGGACAGCGAGGACGAGGAAAACGAAGAGGAATACGGTCTCGTGATCCTCAAAAGCCAGATGGAAAACGGCGAGGAGTTCCTTGTCACCATTGACGACGAAGAGGAGATCGACAAGGTCTACGACCTCTTCATGGAGCAGATCCTTTCCGACGAAGAGTAAAACTTCGATTGCGACGGATTTTTTTCGAAAACTGAGATAAACTGAACATGCCCTGCGGGGTGCGTGATAAGTTCTTTTTAAACCCACATTTCGTCATACGGGACGCCGGTACGCTCCGGTGGTTTGCAGGCCTCCCGGCTGCCGTCTGCGGCTGGACGTTGGAAGCAATAAAGCCGGACAGAGGCGACCCACCTGTCCAGAATGGTGCAGGTTTTGACGGGGCTTACACGGCCGCTGCGGGGCATCTTTTTATCTTTCCACGGATTGCACAAAATTACGTTTTTATTTTCTACGTCAGTTTAGACGAAAAAAACGTGCATTTTGTTCGCGATTCCTGTAAAATATTTTTACAAACTAAATTACCGTTTGGTAGCTGCAACGTAGTGCTTCGCGCACGGGCTGTACGGTCTCCCCTTTCGGGGAGATGATAAGGTCTGTGTGAGGAGCGCTTTTTTCTTTCCCCTTGCGGTGCCGCTTTCGCGGCGGGGAAAAGGCAAAAGAAAAAGGAGGAGCAAACTTATGAAACTTGTCACCAACGGTCGTCTCATCACCCGCGACGCGAGCGCGCAGGGCTATTTCGAGCACGGCGCCGTCGCCTTTGAGGGGACGAAGATCGTCGAAGTAGGCGAGGAAGCGATGCTTCGCGCCAAGTATCCCGACGCCGAGATCATCGACGCCAAGGGCGGCGTCATCATGCCCGCGTTCATCAACGCGCACACGCATATCTACTCTGCCCTCGCCCGCGGCCTTTCCATCGTCGGCAACAATCCGACGAACTTCTACGAAGTGCTCAACGGCACATGGTGGGCCATCGACCGCCACCTGATGATGGACGGCACGCGCGCCTCCGCCGCCGCGCTGTACATGGACTCCATCAAGCAGGGCGTGACGACGATTTTCGACCATCACGCCTCTTACGGTGAGATCCCCGGCACGCTCCACACGATTGCCGAGGAGAGCAAGCGCCTGGGCCTTCGCTCCTGCCTGTGCTATGAGGTCTCAGACCGCGACGGCGAGGAGAAGTGCTTACAGGCCATTCAGGAGAACGCCGATTTTATCACCGAATGCGAAAAGAATAAGGACCCGATGCTCGCGGCAATGTTCGGCGGCCACGCGCTGTTCACGATCTCCGATAAGACCTTCGACCGCATGGTCGCGGCCAACAACGGCCGCACGGGCTATCACATCCACGTGTCCGAGGGCATGAACGATGTGTACGACTCCCTCCAGAACTATGGCCGCCGCCCCGTCCAGCGCTTGCAGGATCACGGCATTCTCGGTCCCAAGACCATCCTCGGCCACTGCATCCACGTCAACACCGCCGAAATGGAGATCATCAAGGAGACCGGCACGATGGTCGTGAACAATCCGGAATCCAACATGGGCAACGCCATCGGCATCTGCCCCGTCCTCCAGCTCCACAAGCGCGGCATTCTTCTCGGCATGGGCACAGACGCCTACACGAACGATATGCTCGAGTCCCTCAAGGTCGCCCTCTGCTCCCAGCGCAGCCAGAACTGCCTGCCGAACGTCGGCTGGTGCGAGGTCACGGACATGCTCTTCAAGAATAACGCGAAGATCGGTGAAAAATACTTCCCCGACACGCTCGGCGTGCTGAAGCCCGGCGCCGCGGCGGACATCATCGTCATGGACTATAAGCCGTTCACCCCGTTCTCCGACGAGAATATCGACGGCCACATGATCTTCGGCATGACGGGCCGCCAGTGCCAGACCACCATCGCCGCCGGCAAGACTCTCATGCTCGACCGCGAGCTCGTCGGCATCGACGAAGAAGCCGAAAACGCGCACATTCTTGAAGCCGCCAAGAAACTCTGGGGCGAGCTGAATCACAGAACCTATTAAGCAAGCGGGAGGAAAAACAATGTCTGAAAAAATGTATCCCATTCCGTTCGACTCTCTGATGAACTGGGTGACGAGCGAATACGCGCAGTGCGGCGATGTGTTCGGCGTTCATAAGCACTATCACGCAAGCGGCAAGAGCCTGCCGATCTTCGGCGAGCGCATCGAAACACCGTTTGGCCCCGCCGCCGGCCCCAACAGCCAGCTTGCGCAGAATATCATCGCGGCCTATGCCGCCGGCGCGCGCTTTTTCGAGGTCAAGACCGTGCAGAAAATGGACGGCGCGGAGCTTGCCGCCTGTGTTCCCCGCCCCTGTATCCTCGCCGCTGACGAGGGCTACAACCAGGAGTGGTCGACCGAGCTGACCGTGCAGCAGGCGCAGGACGAGTACATCAAGGCCTGGTGCGCGCTCAAGATCATGAGCAAGGTCTACGGCTTCGGCGATCCCGACGGGTTCGTGTTCAATATGTCCGTCGGCTACGACCTGGACGGCATCAAGGGCCGCAAGGTCAACACCTATATCAACAACATGATGGACGCGGGCAAGACCGCGCAGTTCAAGGAATGTAAAAAAGTCCTGACCGAGCTCTTCCCCGAGGAAAAGGACTTCATCGCCTCGATCTCCCCCAATGTTTCCCGCTCCGTTACGCTCTCCACGCTCCACGGCTGCCCGCCGCAGGAGATCGAGCGCATCGCAAGCTATCTGCTCACAAAGAAGCACCTGCACACCTTCGTCAAGTGCAACCCCACCATCCTCGGCTACAAGACCGCCCGCAGCATTCTCGACTCCATGGGCTATGACTACATCGTGTTCGACGAGCATCACTTCAACGAGGATCTCCAGTGGGAGGACGCGGTGCCCATGTTCGAGCGTCTGCAGAAGCTCGCGGACAAGGAGGGTCTGGAGTTCGGTCTCAAGCTCTCCAACACCTTCCCCGTGGACACCACGCGCGGCGAGCTGCCGAACGACGAGATGTATATGTCCGGCCGCAGCCTCTTCCCGCTGACCATCGAGATGTGCAATCGCATCTCCCGCGCGTTCGGCGGCAAGATGCGTATCTCCTTCGCCGGCGGCGCGGAATACTTCAACTGCGATAAGCTCTTTGCCGCGGGCATCTGGCCCATCACCGTCGCCACCACCATTCTCAAGCCGGGCGGCTACAACCGCCTGCTCCAGATGGTCGAGAAGGTCGAGCCGATGGAGTACCGCGCCTTCGCCGGCACCGACTCCGCCGCCATCTCCGACCTCGCCGCCTCCGCCCGCACGAATTACCATCACCTCAAGCCCATCAAGCCCCTGCCCAGCCGCAAGTCCACCGAGCAGGTGCCCTGGCTCGACTGCTTCATCGCCCCCTGCAAGGGCGGCTGCCCCATCGAGCAGGACATTCCCGAGTACCTCGAGCTGTGCCGCAAGGGTCTTTACGGCCCTGCGCTCAAGCTCATCACCGAAAAGAACGCCCTGCCCTTCATCACCGGCACCATCTGTGCGCACCGCTGCCAGGGCAAGTGCTCCCGCAATTTCTATGAGGAGAGCGTCCATATCCGCGACACCAAGCTCCTCGCCGCGCAGAAGGGCTACAATGCCCTGATGGCGTCCATCAAGCTGCCCGAGCGCGTCGAGGGCAAGCGCGTCGCCATCATCGGCGGCGGCCCGACCGGTATCGCCGCGGCGTACTTCTGCGGCCGCGCCGGTATCGAGACCACCATCTTCGAGCGTGAGCGCAAGCTCGGCGGCGTGCCGCGCTACGTCATTCCCGCCTTCCGCATTTCCGACGAGGCCATCGACAAGGACATCGCCCTGATGCTGCGCTATGGCGTTGAGGTCAAGTGCGGCAAGAGCGCCCCCTCCGTCGCGGAGCTGAAGGAAATGGGCTACACCCATATTCTTCTCGCCACCGGCGCGTGGAAGGCCGGCAAACTCGACATCGAGGGCAACGTGCAGGGCGTCATCGAGTGGATGAAGAAGGAAAAGAAGCAGGTCAAGCCCAACCTCTCCGGCAACATCGTGGTCGTCGGCGCGGGCAACACCGCCATGGACGCCGCCCGCGTCGCCAAGCGCATGGGCGCGCACGCCACCATTCTCTACCGCCGCACCAAGAAGTTCATGCCCGCCGACGAGCACGAGCTGCAGCTCGCCATCGACGAGGGCGTGGAGTTCATCGAGCTGGCCGCTCCCGTCAAGCAGGCCAAGGGTATGCTGCTGTGCGACAAGATGGTGCTCGGTGAGCCGGACACTTCCGGCCGCCGCAGCCCCGTGAAGTCCGGCGAGCAGTTCTCCATCCCCTGCGACCTCGTGCTCTCCGCCGTCGGCGAGCAGGTCGATTCCGACCTCATGGCCGCAAACGGCATCGAGATGGAGCGCAAGGGCCCCGCGTTTGAGACCAATGTCGAGGGCGTGTACTGCGCGGGTGACGCGCACCGCGGCCCCGCGACCGTGGTCGAGGGCATTGCCGACGCCGCGCGCTTCGCCGAAGCCGTGGTCGGCGCGCCCTACGAGTATGAGATCCCCGCGCAGGCCTTCATCACCGAGTCCGACGCCATCGCCAAGCACGGCATCCTCAAGATGTCCGGCAAGTGCGAGGGCGAGCGCTGCCTGCAGTGCTCCACCGTCTGCGAGAACTGTGTGGACTCCTGCCCGAACCGCGCGAACGTCGCCGTCGTCATGCCCGACGAGAGCCACCAGATCATCCACGTCGACAAGATGTGCAACGAGTGCGGCAACTGCACGCAGTTCTGCCCCTATGCCAGCGAGCCCTGCCACGACAAGTTCACCCTCTTCCAGACGGCGGAGGATATGGCGGAGAGCAAGAACCCCGGCGTCCTCTTCCTCGACGCCGACCACGTCCGCGTCCGCATGGCGGAGGAGCGCGACTACGATCTCACCACCTCCGACAACGATCTGCCGGTGGACATCGAGGCGCTGATCTTCACCATCCGCGACAAGTACAGCTATCTGTTCGCGTAAGCGCAGACTTTCTTACAAAATGCAGGAGCGGCTGCTTTTCAGCAGCCGCTCCCCTTTTCTTTCATACGAACAGTCCCCGCAGGCCGCCGCAGTCGCGCAGGCTTTCGGCGCGGACGGCGACCTCGCGGGCGCAGCTGCTCAGATATTTTCCAGCGCCGCGTGGGAGGGCGAGCCGCTCCGCGAGCGCATCCGCCGCCGTGAGCAGGTCGTTCTCGATCCGCTCGGGCCGCGCGTGCTCCCAGCGCTCGCGGAGCGCGCCGATCTCGCCATCTGAGAGCGTCAGCCCCTCCCCGCCGAGGAGCGTGCGGGCGAGCACGTTCGCCGCGGCCGGTGCGTAGAGATTCACCAGCAGCCCGCGCCAATCCGGGCAGGAGCGCTCCAGCACCGCGCGGACCTCGCCCTGCGGCAATCGCGTGAGCAGACTATTTTCCGCCGCCAGACGGGTCAGATATTGGTTGACATAATTTATCCCCAGCAGGCTCTCCGATACCGAGACGGCAAGCTGATAGTCAATGTCACAATCAAACCGCTGCGGGAAAAAGCGCGTGTCATAGCAGCGGAAGCCCCTGCCGATGCTCCGCAGCGTATCGCGGAGCGAGCGGTTCTCCAGCGGCGGCAGCGTCTCAACGACCTTTCGCCAGAGCGTGATCGTCAGCGCGGCATCCCGCTGCGCACGGCGTTGCCCGCGCGCCAGCTCGTCCGCAAGGTCGCACGAGAGAAGTGTACGGATACGCGCCGCGCGATCCGCTTCGCCTCCGCCGTCCGCCTCCTCCGGCACAGCAAGGAAAAACAGCACGCCGCGCAGCAGCTCCCGCGCGGCGGCAGCCGGCACGGAGCTGCTTTCATTCGCGGTGTAGAGCGCGATCTGCCGCACGAGCAGCGCGGCAAGCTTTTCCTGCCACAGCCTCTCTTCGGCGCCCGTCAAGGGGCGCGTCAGCTCATTCATCATCGTCCCCCACCCTTCCCGTGCGCGCAAAGCGCAGCATCGCGCGGCCATCGAGATCGGCGATGCGGTCCGCGCAGCCGCCCGCCCAGCCGTTGTATAGCCGCACCAGCGCGGCGAGCAGCTCGTCGTCGCCGAGACGTTCGCCGCACGCGCCCTTGAAGTGGTAGAACAGCTCCGTCAGCCCGCCGAGCGTTTCCTCCCAGTTCTCCGGTCCAACGCAGGGCGAGTCGCACAGCGCGACCGCCAGCTTCGGCAGGATGCCCTCGCCCAGCTCGATGCGCTCCGTCTCCCGCAAGGCCGAAGCGCGGCGCTCCAGCAGACGTCCGCATTGTTCCGGCGTGAGCGTCAGGGCGAAGCGTTCCGTCACAGCGTTCCCGCGCAGCAGCGCCGCCTCGGTCCGCTGCGCGGACAGCGCACTGAATAACATCAATTCATTCATCTCTTTTTCACCTCGCCATGTTATCTACACCCCCGGCAAGGAAAAGACAAGACTTGAAAAATTGCCCGAAATGTGGTAATATAGGACTCGTAAAAAGCAAAAAAGCGCAGAAGAAAGCCGCCCAAACGGGCGGCTTTCCTAATTGTGCGGTTTTTTACTTGGCGGGAACGGTCAGGATCTGGCCGATGTAGATGATGTACGGATCGGCGAGCTTGTTGGCCTCGGCCAGCTTGGTGTAGAGCGTGCCGGTGCCGTAGAGCTTGTAGGCGATATTCCACAGGCAGTCGCCCGCGACGACGGTGTAGGTATCGCCCTCGGTCACGGTGGTATCGCGGCCGGCGATGACCTTATCGCTTTCGTTCGTCGGGACATCGGAAGCAGCAGTCTTGATGGTGATGCGGCCCTGCGGGGCGGCATACTGCTCGCCGACCACGCCGCCGAGATTATTGACGATGTAGTTGATGAGGACCTGGTTGTCAATCATCACGCCGTCCTTGAGGAGCTTGACGTTCTTGGTGCCGAACATGGTGTAGCCGTCGCCGGCATCCTTGAGCATGTAGTTATGGGAAGCGAGGGTATAGGTCTTGTTGACATCGAGGGGCTGACCGCCGACCATGATGTCAGACACACGGTACGCGCCGTCGACCTTGACAAACTCGGACTTATCGTTCTTCACCACGGAGCTGGGAATGTCCGCATTGATGGTGTAGGTCAGGCCGGAAACCTGCAGGAAGCCGCCGCTCTCGCCGGGATAGGCCGCGGAGCCGAGCTCCAGAGCATCCTTGATCTGCTGACCGGTGACCTCAACGAGGCAGGCCTCGTTGCCGAAGGGATGGACCTTGATGATATCGCCGTAGGTGATGTCGCCGACCTTGATGTTGTCGCGCACGCCGCCGCCGTTGACGAAGGCGATGTCAGCGCCCAGCAGGATGCGGTAGGCGTCCGCGCACAGGTCGCCGAGGTTGGTCTCGGCATTGCGGACCGCGCGCTTGCCGTCCGCGCCGTTGATGGTCAGCTCCACGCTGGTCTTGGCAACGACCTGCTTCTGCAGGGCGTCGAACTTATCGGTGATGGTCTGGATATAGGCCGCCGCCTCGGCGTCGGGCTCGACCGTGTTCAGATCAACGTTCTCGTGGGTGATGGTACCGTCGGCCTTAATGATGATCTTGCCGACGTTGGCGAGCTTGGTGCCGGTCTGCTCAAAGACGACCTCCTTGCCGGACTTATCCTTGATCGTTTCGGAGAAGGTGGAGTGGGAGTGGCCGTCGATGAAGGCGTCAAAGCCGGTGGTGTTGGCAATGACTTCCTTGCTCGTCCAGGGAGAGGACTGCTCGTCGATGCCGAGATGGCCGAGGCCGATGACATAATCGGCGCCCGCGGCCTTGGCCGCGTCGATGGCCTTCTGCACCGCCTTGTAGAGGTCAGCGCCGTTATTGCCCTCGCAGAAGCCATAGATGTAATTGCCGTTGGCATCCTGGAAGTAGGTCGGGGTGGACTTGGTAAAGGTCTCCGGCGTGCAGACGCCGACGAACGCGACCTTCACGCCCTTGACCTCGAAGATCTTATAAGCGTCGAAGTAAGGCGTGCCGTCCTTGCCGGTGAAGTTGGCGGAGAGATACGGGTACTTGGCCAGATCCTTGGCAATGTGCAGGAACTGATCCATGCCGTAATCGAACTCATGGTTGCCGGGAACGGCCGCATCGTACTTGATGTAGTTCATGATGTCAACGATATACTCGCCCTTGGAGAGCGTACCGATGACATCGCCCTGAACGTGGTCGCCCGCATCCACGAGCAGATCCGCGCTCTTGTGCAGCGTTGCGACCTTGGCATACTTCTCGTAGTCGCAGTGAACATCGTTGGTGTGCAGAATGGTGATGTCTTCCTTGGGGGCGGCGGCATTGACCGTCACGGCAAGGGAAAGGACCATCGCCATCGTCAGCAGCAGGGACAAAAACTTGCGCATAGCTTTTTTCCTCCTGAAAATTTTTGCCGGAGCGCTTGTCCGTATCGGGCGCACAGCTTCGGCAGGATATGTTTATTGTATCTTCTTTTCCGCTTTTTCCCAAGCCGCATTCTCTCGCCATAATCACAGATTTTCACCGCGCTTTCTTGTCGCTTTTGCCGATTTCTCTTTTCCTGTGGAAATCGCGGCAAAAACGTGCTATGGTAAAGGTGTATGAATATTTTCAGACAAAGGAGCTGAATGGATATGAAAAAATTGCTCAGGGGCGGCTTTGTCGTTACGCCCCGCGGCTCCCGCCGCGCGGACGTCCTGCTCGACGGCGAGAAGATCGCCCAGGTCGGCCACATCTCCCCCGCCGAGGCAAAAAGCGCCGAGGTGACGGACGTTTCCGGCTGCTACCTCTTCCCCGGCTTCATCGACGCGCACACGCACTTCGATCTCGACGTGTGCAACACGACCACCGCCGACGATTTCGCGTCCGGCACCCGCAGCGCCATCCGCGGCGGCACGACCACCATCATCGACTTCGCCTGCCCGAACAAGGGCGAGACGCTTGCCTACGGTCTTGGTCTCTGGCACAAAAAGGCCGACGGCAAATGCTCGTGCGACTACGGCTTCCACATGACCATCGACGACTGGAACGAGGGCATCGAGGGCGAGCTGGACGATATGTTCGCCGCAGGCATCACGTCCTTTAAGATGTACCTCACCTACCCCGCCATGATGATTGGCGACGGCGCGGTGTATTCCGCGCTCAAGGCGCTGAAAAAGCGCGGCGGCATCGCGGGCGTCCACTGCGAGAACGCCGGTGTGATCGACGCGCGCATTGCCGAGCTCAAGGCCGCCGGACGCGCGGCGGACGTTTCCGCCCACCCCGAGGCAAGGCCCGACTATCTCGAGGCCGAGGCGGTCGCGCGGCTGCTGCGCATCGCCGAGGCGGCGGACGCGCCGGTGGTCATCGTCCACCTGACCAACCGCGAGGCGCTCGACGAGGTCGCCTTTGCCCGTGCCCGCGGGCAGAGGGTCTATGTCGAGACCTGCCCGCAGTACCTTGCCCTCGACGACGGCGTGTACTACGACGCCAACTGGTCCATGGCCGCGCGCTATGTCTGCGCGCCGCCCATCCGCGCCGAGGAAAATCAGCGCGCGCTCTGGCGCGGTCTGCGCCGCGGCGAGATCCAGACCATCTCCACCGACCACTGCTCGTTCACCCTCGCGCAGAAGGACATGGGCCGCGAGGACTTCACGAAGATCCCCGGCGGTCTGCCCGGCGTGGAGACGCGCGGCGAGGTCGTCTACACCCGCGGCGTCGCCGCGGGCAGAATGACCGTCGCCGGAATGTGCCGCGCCCTGTGCGAAAATCCCGCGAAGCTCTACGGGCTCTATCCCCGCAAGGGCGTCATCGCCGCGGGCTCCGACGCGGACATCGTGGTCTACGATCCCAAGGCCAGCCACATCCTCACCGCGCGCGACATGGTCACAAAGGCCGGCTACACGCCCTTTGAGGGTCTGCGCACCGAGGGCGGCATCGCTAAGGTCTACCTGCGCGGCAGCCTGATGGTCGAGGACGGCAGGATCGTCGGCGGCCCCGAGGGTCAATACCTCCGCCGCGGGCTCTGCACCCTCTGAGCAAAACAAGAGAAGAAAAGAGGAACGCTTCCATGAACCTTCGTACCATTCTGTTTTCGCAGTATCCCGCGCTGTTCCTGCTCGCGGTGCTGTTTCTGATCGCGCACCTGCGCGTGCGCAAGACCTCCGCGGTCAAGTCGGTGCTGTGGGTCATTCTCTTCGGCGCGGCGCTCGCCGCATCGGTGGTGTGCTGCTTCCTCGGCATCCAGGCCGAGCTGTGGACGCTCAAAACGCTCATCACCCTCGGCTTCTGGAGCTGGTTCGGCGTGGGTCTCGTGCTGCTCTTCCTCGTACTGCGCGTCGTGCACGGCATGGAGAAGCGCTCCAGCCGGCGCAGGCTCGACAAGGCCATGAAGCAGGCGGAGAAGCAGAAGGAAGAGGAGGTCTCCCGCGCCCGCGCCGAGGGCGCCGCCGAGGAGCGCGAGCGCGCCGAGGCGGAGGCCGCCGCGCGTGAGGCGGCTCAGACTCAAGCTCAAGCACAGGCACAAGCTCAAGCGCAGGTACAAGCTCAAGCGCAGGTACAGTCCGCTGCGTGTGCCGCACAGGAGGCTGTCGAGGCGCAAAATACTCTCGCAGAGGAAGCCGCCCCCGCCGATGCGGCCGAAGCCGCCGAAGCGGCAACGGAGGAATAGCCATGGAACAGACCGGATCGCAGCGCGTCGCCTGCTATGACGTGCTGCGCGTCGCGGCGACCTTTGCCGTCGTTGCACTCCACCTTTCCGCGCAGCATTGGGCGGACACCGATATTTATTCAACCGCGTGGCAGGCCTTTAACCTGTATGACAGCCTCGTCCGCTGGACCGTTCCCGTCTTCGTGATGATCAGCGGCGTATTCTTTCTCGCCGGCACGCAAAGCCTGCGGCAGATCCTGCGCAAAAACGTCCTGCGTATCGTCACAGCCTTCATTTTCTGGTCTGCGCTCTATGCCGCTTACGCATACTTTTTCAACAAATGCGCCCTGTCCACCGCGGTCACGCTGTTTTTCTCCGGTCACTACCACATGTGGTTTCTGTTTATGATCGTGGGACTGTATCTGATCGTCCCGCTGCTGCGGCCCATCGCGCAGAACGAGACGCTGCTGCGCTATTTTCTGCTGCTTGCGCTTGTTTTCAACTTTCTGCTGCCGCAGCTCGGCGCACTTCTTTCTCTGTTTTCCTGGCCGCTCTACAGCAGCTACCTCTCGCTGTCTGGAATGCTATACTACCACTTCACGCTCGGCTTTGCCGCCTATTTTATGCTGGGCCGCTATCTCAGCCGCAAGGAGCTTTCGCCCAAAGCGGCCCGTTGGTGCTATGCGCTCGGCGTAGCCGGTCTCATCGTCACCGTCGTTATGACGTCCTATGCTTCCCGCCGTCTGGGCACCGCCACCGTGCTCTTCTACAACTACGACTCGGTCGGTGTGCTGCTGATGTGTCTCGCCGTCTTTGTATTCGCCCGTAGGCATTTGAATTTTCCCTCACTCGGCGAAAAGGGACACGCGCGCATCCGCGCGCTCTCCCGCTGGAGCTTCGGCGCCTACCTCGTGCATCCGCTGTTCATCGAGACGTTCGATCAATTTCTCGGCGTCAACACGCTCTCCTGCAACGCCTTTTTCTCCGTGCCGCTTCTGACGCTGCTCATCGGCACGCTGTCCTTTTTGGTCTCCGCGCTGCTGAGCCGGGTCCCCATCGTCAACAAATACTTCGTCTGAGCGCAAGAGGAGCGCGGGCCAACGGTCCGCGCTCC
>ENA-UERC01001615-UERC01001615.1-human-gut-metagenome-genome-assembly--contig:-NODE-1615-length-12612-cov-3.983327_pt1 | contig 12612 bp, 13 predicted proteins | sample MGYA00242955_ERZ507955 | MGnify/ENA primary metagenome ERZ507955 (study PRJEB26167, sample SAMN06115394) | human gut metagenome | host: Homo sapiens | place: China:Hubei | collected 2016-04-27... | reverse complement strand
GGAATGAATATATGCAAATGAATAACTCGATGAATATGATGAATAATTCCGTGTTGGAGACCGACCTTGCTCTGCTCCGGCGTAACGCAGAGTCCATCGTGCGTGCAATCCCCGCAGGGACGAAGCTGCTGCCGGTGCTCAAATGCGACGCCTACGGACTCGGCGCGGCGGAGATCGCGCGGGTGCTGGAGCCGCTCGAGGCCGTGGCGGGCTTCGCCGTGGCGCATGTGTCCGAAGGGCTGGCGCTGCGGAACGCTGGAATTACAAAGGATATTCTGGTCATGAGCAGCGCGCTGCCGTGGCAGCTCTCCGCTGCGGTCGAGGCAAATTTGACATTGGCGTGCGGCCGGGCGGGCTTCGCCTCGGAGCTGCAAGCCGCCGCAGAGGCTGCGGGCAAACCCGCCGCCATCCATATTAAAATTGATACCGGGCTGCACCGGATCGGCTTTGCGCCGGAGGAGCTGGGCGGCTTGCTGGAAGAACTGAAAAACGCGCCGTCACTGCGCGTGACCGGCACGTTCTCACATTTTTCCGACACTTCAGACGCGGCGCTCTGCGCGCGGGAGTATGCGGTATACCTGCGGGCGCTGGACGCGCTGCGCGCGGCGGGCATCGAGCCGGGCCTGCGCCACGTTGCGTGCTCGGCGGCGAGCGAGCAATACCCGGAATACTGCCTTGACGCGGTGCGCGTCGGGCGGCGGCTGTTCATGGATGCTCCGACGGCTCCGCGCGGCGATATTCTTGAAGTATCAACGTGGCGGAGCTTCGTGACGATGGTGCATCCGCGCCGCGCGGGCGAACAGATCGGCTACGGCGGGGCGGTTACGCTGGCGCATGACGCGCTGATTGCGACCGTTGGCGTCGGCTATGGCGATGGGCTGAACCCCGCGCTGGCCTCCGCTAAGGCTCCCGTACTCATCGGCAGGAAGCGCTGCACGCTCCTGGCGTGCTGCATGGATCAGTGTTTGATCGACGTGACGGGCACGGACTGCCGCCCCGGCGACGAGGTTGTGTTCTTCGGCTATGACCGGTTCGGAAACTGCCTGCCCTCGCAGGAGGTCGCGCTGCTGATCGGCGGCGACGAGGGCTGCGGCCTGACGGCAGCGCTCTCTCCCCGCGTGGTCAGAGCTTACAGTTCCTGATTCCGCGCAACATGGAGCGCAGACAGCTTCCCCGCCGCCATCAGCAGCACCGGCAGAGCGTAGGCCACATACTGCGCCGCGCCGCCATAGGCAATGAGCAGGTTATAGATCGCGTGGAGGGTGATGGCCGCGCCCAGCAGACCGCAGGTTCCGGCGATCTTCAGCCAGGTCTGCTGCCACGCATACGCCAGCCCTCCGCCGACGATCATGCCGCAGAGCACGTGCATGGCGCCCGTGCCAAAGCCACGGAAGAAGATGAGAGAGAAGCGGTCGGCTCCGTTCTGGATCAGATAGCACACATTTTCAAAGGTTGCGAAGGAGAGGGCAATCGTGACGGCGGCGGACTTGATCTTCTCCCCCTCCGGCTCAAACACCAGAAGATAGAACACCAGCGGCAGCAGCTTCATCATTTCCTCCACCACCGGCGCGATCTCCGCCGTGGCGGCAAGGGCGTCCGCCTGACATACCGCCGCGAGGAAGGTGTTGATATAGGCCGAAAGCAGGCACACCCCCATCCCGGCAATGCAGAACAGGAAGAAGCGAAGCTGCCGCCTGCCCATGCACAAAGCGGCCACCAGCAGCGGGGACACCATGCAGATAAAAATATTCTCGATGTAGGTCATGCAGCCACCGCCTTTCTCGTGGCGGGCAGCAGCCCCAGAATCGCAAGCGTCAGCAGCATATCGCACCAGAAGGTGGGGCTTGCCGGTGAGGTATCCGGCCAGAAGCAGCCCACCGTCCAGAGCAGATACTCCGCGAACGCAAAGCACAGCACGCCGATGTGGAAGTACCGCATATTCCGCGCCGCGCCCGTCTGCCCATTGGCGTAGACCAGCCCCCGGATGGCGCAGTAAGAGAGAACGATCATCATGCCGCACCAGATCAGGTTGGAGAGGATGTCCCCGAAGGTGCAATAGAACGCCAGCAGCGGCACACCGAACACAGGCGCAAGCCATGCCCTGCGGCAGCGGAAGGCGCGTTCCTCTGGGGTGGAGAGCGTGGCCTGCAAAATGCGCAGGAAAATGACGCTGGCCACCCAGCCGAACTCCGACACATAAAAGACGCGCGGCGTGGTGTCGAACAGCAGCAGATACAGCGTCCAGTAGAGCGAACCAAGGGCAAAGCAGCCGTAGAAGCACAGCAGCAGAAAATACGCCTGCCTGCGGCTTTTCCGGTAGGAGATACCCGAAAGCAGCGCACCCACGAACGTGACCAGCAGTTGCAGCAGGTTCTCAATCAGCTCCATGCGCATCCTCGCTTTCCTCGTTCTGCCCGTCCTCACGGCTCATCTGCCGCAGCCGGACGCACAGAACGGTCACGCACACGCCCAGAAGAAAGGCCAAAAGCCCGATGACGATGTAGCCCAAGGCCGCGCCGCCGCCGTACATGCTGGCTGCCGTTTCAAAGCCCGCGTAGTCGCCGGCCTGTGCCCGCGCAGCAATGCCGGGCATGGCGAGGGACGCGCCGATGAGCAGCACAAGACACGCCGCCACGGCAGAAGCCATGGTGATCGTATTGCGCCGCAGCCGTTTTTCCCGCTCAATTTGGGCGATGCGCCGCTTCGTCTCCGCGACGCGCTCCTCATGACTCCGCATTTGTGATTCCCTCCCGTTCCAAGAGCCTTCGCAGGCTCTCTTTTCCACGATACACCATGTTGGTGATCTGCTTCACCGTTTTTCCCGTGACCTCCGCCGCCTGCGCGTAGCTCATATCCTCAAAATAGGTGAGATACAAAACCTCCCGATAGTCCGGGTTCATTTCGCCCATGCAGAAGTGCAGAACGCGGTTTCGCTCCTCCGTCCGGATGACCTCCTCCGCCAGCAGCCGCCCGTCCGGCTCGCCGGTCAGCGTATCGAGGCTGAACAGGGGCTTTCGCTTGCTCTTATGGCGCAGCGCCATGTGGCGCGCGGCCTTATAGAGATACGCCTTGAAGCCGCCGTCCCGGATGCGGGGCTTTTTCGTGAACAGATAGGCGAAAACGTCCAGCATCAGCTCCTCCGCCTCGTGAACGTCGTGCAGATAGCCGTCGATATACAGGGTCAGGGGGTCGCCGTATTTTTTCATCAGGGCATTGAGCCCTTCGTCGTCGCCGCTCAGATATTGGCGGTATAAGCTCTCGTCGCAGGTCATAGCGTTCACTTCCTTTTTGCGGCTGCTTCACATGCAGAGAGGTATCCGTCAGGTGCTTGTCCTGCCGGGATCGCGGTGCTGCCCCTGAAAGCGCGGGTCGGACGGCTTTTCCGCGTCCTCCGGGATCGCCCATGAACGCCCGAACCGGGACGCGCCGGGGATCCGCCCCTCGGCGCAATATTGGTTGACCCGCCGCTCTGACACGCCCCAACGGTAGGACGCCTCCCGAATGGAGATATAGCCCTTGATCCCGTTCATACCGCACCTCCGCATGGATAATACTCAACACAATACATTATATACGAATATCCGAAGAAACACAAGGCATCTGGCGAAGTGTTCAGAGAAAAGTTACCTATGCAGGGAAACACAAGAAGCATCGCTGCGAAGGACGGGAGAAAACGTGGCAAGCAGGGCAAAGAGGTACCCACTTTGCTTTTCGGGCAATTTCCGCCGCCGCGAAAACTGCCCTCTGCTTGTCAGGGGCAGCGCCCCTGAAACCCTTTGAACACACATAAATGTGTGGCTGCGCGTTTCTGCGAAACGCTTGGGAGCATGGCCGTTACTGGCGGTCATGCTCCTGTTTCTTTTCCTCGCTGCGCTCATCCTTGCCCAGCATACGATCCACGTTCTGCTTGTGGAGCAGCAGCTCGCGCATCTCATCGCGCGAACGCCGGTAGGCGGCATACGCTGCCTTTTTTTCGGCAAGCAGCTTGGCATATTCCTCCTGCAAGCTCTTGACGGAGGGCAGCTTTTTCACGCCCAGCTCGTCAAAGGCTTTCTTCGCCGCCTTGTGCAGCAGAATGTCGCCCTCATGCTCCGCGAGATACTTTTTCGAGTAACCGGCCTTGCGGTAGCCCGCGTAAACGTCGCGGGTCTTGGCGTAGTTGATGATATGCGTTTTCAGCACGGCGATCTCCGCCATGCGCGTTTCCGCCGCCTTGATCTGCGCGGACAGCGCGTGAAACTGCTCCGTGGCGGCAGAGGCTTTTTCCTCCAGCTCCGCATAATCCAGCAAGCCATGCTCCCGCAGATAATTGTAGGTCTGCGCCATCTGCTTGACGTTGAATACCTTCGCCCAGCGCTCGTAGCCGCCGCCCTTTCCCGCTTGCAGCTTCGCCTCGATGTCGATGAGCAGCGTGTTCTTTCTCTGCGCGGTCTGACTGCGCTTTTTGCGCGGCGTATGCTCCTTTTCCCCGGCAAGGACAGCGCGCAGCTCGTCCTTCGTATAGCCGTCGATGGAGGAAAGACGGATAAAGCCCTTTTTGCCGGGGTGGCGCAGGGACAGCGTATTCCCGCGCCGCCTGACCTCGCAGCCTGCCTCCGCCAGCAGCTTCAAAAGCGTGTCGAAGCTGTCAGGCTTCTGCAAAAGCGCCGCGTCAATGAGGCCGCAGAGCAGCTCCCGGTGGGAGGGCTTCGCGTTGTTTCCCAGCCACTTACCGTAGTGATTTTTCCCGCGCTTGGGCGCTGCGATGACAGACAGCCGGTGCTCGGTGCAGATGGCGTCGCTGAGCCTTGCGACCGCCCTGCCGGAGCCGAGAAAATCCCGAAACTTTCGCTTGTAGTCCAGCGTGGTGGAGTTCCAGATGATGTGATTATGAATGTGCTTTTTGTCGGTGTGCGTGGCAACGAAAAAGGCGTGTCTGCCTTTCAGAAACCGCTCGGCAAACTCATAGCCTACGCGGTTCGCGTCCTCCGGCGTGATCTCACCGGGCTTGAATGACTGGCGTACCTGATAGGCGATCACGTCATGCCGCTGCTCCCGCCCGGTGATGGTCTGGTACTGCCGCTTGGAGTAAAGAAACTCCGCGTCGGCGGTTTTCGGGTCGCATTCGTAGGCGGAGATCAGCTCGCCGCCCTGCGTCTTATCTGGATTCTTGGAGTAGTCGATGCGGTCTGTCAGGCAGTCGGCAATCGTCTTGCCCTGATTAACGTGCATGGAAATGATGCGTGTGGTCGCCATGGGGCGCGGCCTCCTTTCGGTGGGATGGATTTGCAACTTTTTTCTGAACAATGCGCCGCTCCGATTGTAAAAGCGCCTAACAGGTGTTATACTATGCAAAAGGAGCGTGGAGTGTATGAGCTTTGCAGACGCTATTATCAAGCTGCGCAGCGAGCGCAGGATTTCGCAAAAAGAGCTTGCGGAGGATTTGAATGTGAGCTGCGCAACGGTAAACCGTTGGGAGAACGGAAGAACCGTTCCGAATAAGATGACGATGTTCGTTATTCGCCGGTACTGTGAAGATCACGGCCTTACGTTTTCTTATGACGAGGGGGTGCGGGTATGAGCTGCAAAATGACGATTGAACAAATATGTGGTGCGGTGGAATCGCTGCTCTTTGACCGCAAGAGCGCGCGGATTGACGCGAAAGCCCTTGCCGTTCACCTGATTGCATTTGCCAACGCGGACGGTGGCGTGATCGCTGTTGGCGTAGAGGACGACGGAACAATTACCGGAATTGACAGCTACGCAGAGAATATCAATGAGCTGCTGCGCGCGCCGTTTGACTTCTGCAAGCCCTCCGTGCGGGTGGAAACGGAGCGGCTGTCCTGCACCAACAGGAACGGAAAGGCCGACCACATCCTGCTGATCGAAGTCTTGCAGAGCAGCGACCTTCACGCGAATCAGGCGGACGAGGTTTTCTTCCGCGTCGGGGATAAGTCCAAGAAGCTCAATTTTGAGGAGCGCTTGCAACTTATGTATGCAAAGGGAACGCGGTATTTTGAAGACACGCCGGTTCCCGATGCAGGGCTGGACGACCTTGACCTCGGCTTTGTCAGGGAGTTTACTTCAAGGATCGGCTATCGGAAAAGCCCGGAGGAATACCTCCGGGAGAACAAGGAATTTCTCTCCGAAAGAAGCGGAAAAGAGGAAGTCAGCGCGGCGGCCATGCTGCTGTTCGGCAAAAATCCGAAGCACTTCTTTCCCCGCGCCCGTATCCGCTTCGTGCGTTACGAAGGAACGGAGGCAAGGGTCGGTGCAAGGATGAACGTCATCAAGGACGTGATGTTTGAGGGGCGCATCCTTCAGGTGACAGAGAAAGCGCTGGAGTTTGTGGGAAGCCAGATCAAGGAGCGCACCTACCTCGGCGCGGATACGCGCTTTGTCACGGAGCCGGAATACCCGGAGTTCGCGTGGAAGGAGCTTATCATCAATGCCGTTGCGCACCGCGATTACAGCATCAAAGGGACCGACATCCAAATCAAGATGTTCGACGACCGGATCACTGTGGAAAGCCCCGGCACTCTGCCGGGAATCGTGCGGCTGAACAATATGCGTCACGTTCACTTTTCCCGCAACCCGAAAATCGCGCAGTTTTTGCATGAGTACGAATATGTGCAGGAGTTCGGCGAGGGTGTAGACCGGCTCTATGAGGTCATGGAGGCCGCCGGTCTGCCGCAGCCGGAATACAAAGTAGAGGCGTTCATGCTCTATGCCACGATTCGGAATACGAAGTTAGGCGGCAACTGTGGTGGCACCACACCAGTCACCACCACAGATAGCACCACAGACACCAGCACAGTCGCAACGATTTTGGCTTTCTGTGCGCAGCCTAAAAGCCGTGAAGAAATCATGACCATGTGTGGACTGAAAAACAAGAACCATTTTATTAAAGCACACCTGAAGCCCCTGCTGGAAAGCGGGCAGCTTCGCATGACCATTCCCGACAAGCCCAACAGCCGCAATCAGAAATATGTTGCGGTTAAATCGGAGGACTGATATGTTCACCTATATTTCCATTGAAGAATTTGCGGACGGTGTGGTGAAAAACAACAAGGATACCAACCGCAAGGAGCTGATCGCCTCGCTGCGGGAGGCCCTTGCCACCAAGAAAAGCGGCGCAAGGTGCATGATCTGCGGCGCACCCATCTGGGCGGCAGGCAGCGGCGTCACAGGGACGTACCTGTGCTTTACCTGCACCACCGGCGAGGCCGACGACAGCGAGGACTATGAGATCGAATAAAGCACAAAGCGCGGAGCATATCGCCCCGCGCTTGCTGTGTAATATGGCGTTTCTGAAATTGCACAAAAATATAGCTTTTCAAAATGTTTTGCGCGTTTCTAAAAATGTATCACCCGTAAATCCTGTCCTGAATCGCGTAGCGCAGGACGTGGAGCTTTGCTAACAGCCACGTCGCCAGCATGGGCAGTCCGTAGGGGCTTATGAGGAACGCGATCACCAGCAGCCCCACGCCGTAGCTGACGGAATCCACGAAGAGGATGAACAGACCGAAGAAGCCGAGAATGGCGGCGGGGATGCAGAGGATGCCGCTGGAGAGGCCGACGACGAACACGAAAAACCATGTGACGACGGCAAGCACCGCGAGGATGGGCGCAAAGAGGATTTTCAAAAGGAAACGCATATCAATATCCCTCCAGTTTTGTTTGTTTCTGATTTCAGCATACAGGAAGCTGCCTTGCCCTGCAAGGATGCCGGACCACAAAAAAGCAGGGGCGGCTTACCTCGCAGCAAGCCGCCCCGCATGGGATAAATACCCCTTTATTTGATGGCGGCAAGCCGGGAAAGGATACCGCTTGCCGCCTGCCAAATCCGCTCCTGATTTTGGAGTATATCCTCCATGTCCGCAGCGTAAACGCGCCCTGTTTCATGCACCCGCCGCGTGAGCTGATTGAGATTATTAGACGAATACCGCAGCAGCGACACCATCTCCCGCAGCTCCGGCAGGTCGAGCTTCACCACATAGCCGTCAATGGCCATTTTCCGAAGATATGCGCCCATGTTCGCCGTGCCGAGCTGCGCCATCTTCGCCTCGATCATCGCCCGTTCCTCCGGCGTCACGCGGACTTTGAGCTGGATGTCCCGTTTCCGCTTCGCCATATCAGCGCTCCGGCTCCCTGCTCTTTGCAGCGGGGAGCCTCTGCGCCTCCGCCGCCTGTTGCAGCTTGGAGCGGACGGAGGGCTTCCGGCTGCGGAGCGGCTGTGTGCGGTCCTCCTCCTTGGAGATGACGGCAAATACGCCCTTGCGGTCCTTCAGGTTGGAGAGGGCGAGGGAACGGAAGGGCAGCAGCTTTTGCAGCTCCGCCGTGTCGCGGCTGTTGGCCTTTGCCGCAAAGTCCGGGGAAAGCTCCGCGATGAAGTGCGTACCGCCGGGGCTGTTGGGCTGCACAGGCTCTTGCAGTTTGCCCAGCAGCCGCACCGCCTCATCTTTGATCTCGTCGGCTGTGAGGGGCTGCTCACGCCGCGCCCCCGTGAGAAACAAATCCGTCAGGCCGGGGTGGGAGCAGACCACAAACTGCACCGAGCGGTCACTATCCATACCGTCTTTGTTTTCGTAGACGGGGATGGTATTCGCCCAGCGCTTGTTGTCACGCGAGATGCGTCCGTCGTAATCAAAGTGACGGACGGTGGCGGCGAGGACGTAGAGCATCCGCTCCTGTCCGAACTGCTCCGCCACCTGTCCCACCGCCGCAGCGTCAAGGCGGTTGTCATGGTAATTGTCCCGGATGGCGGCTTCAATGGCCTCCTTACAGCTCACATTGGCGCGGAAGGACGCGCGGTAGGCGTCCAGCTCCCCATTCTCCTGCGCGTGGTCGGCGGGATAGGGATAGACCGGCAAATCCCGGAGTTTTTTTGCCTCGTCCCGTGCCGTGTCCTCGATGCTGTCGCGGATCGTGTCCATGTAGCCGGTTTCCAGATCGGAGAACTTGTCGTAGAGGATCGCCATGGGCGAGGGAGACAGCAGCAGCGCCCGCGTCTCCGCCTCGCTGAGCGTCAGCTCCTCCATGCTCATCAAAATATCCTCCCGCACGGTGTATTCATAGCTGTGATGGAGGATTTCCTCCGGGGGCTGGCCCTTCAGCCAGTCCCGGTACTTGTCCTGCTCCCGCGAGAGCTTGTCGTATAACGATTGCTGTAATGCCTCGTTCATATTCATCGTGCCTCCTGTTCGTGAGATTTTTTCCGGTCGCCCGCACCGTGGACGCAGGGCGCTTTCAGCTTGCCGAGGACGGAGGGGCGTTTCGCCACCACATTCTCCGCCGCCTGTTCCATGGGCGTCCGGTCGTCGATGTTCAGTTCCGCGTTCAGCTCCGCCAGCCGCGCGGATTTTTCCTTCAGCTCCGCCTCCTGCGGAAAGGGCTTGCCCAGCTCCGCCTTTGCCGTCGCAAGCTGCGCCTGCACATTTTCAAGCCTGCCCTGCACCGTTTTGTACCGCTCCGGCATCTGGGCGAGGGCGTTGTCGATGCGGACAAGGTTGCCCCTCGCGTCCTTGCCCAGCTCTACCCGGTGGCTCATCCGCCCCTTGAGGGTGAGAACGAAGTCCTTGCCGAAGTTTTCAACGGTCAGAGACATGGCAAAGCCACGATAGCTGCCGATGGGAACACTTTCGAGGCCCTTTGCGTCCTTGAACGCCTCCAGCAGCGCCGCGCCCGCATTGTCCTTATCGGTAAGAAGGTCGCCCTTGACCTCCATGCCCGCAAAGCCGTCCTTGGGGTGGGGATGCTGTTCCAGCGTTTTCATATCCGCCTCAAAGCCGGAGAGGAAGCCTTTGTTTTCCTCGATCTGTGCCGGGAAATGCCGCAGGATGTTGTCCTCCAAACGGTACTGCTGGCTCTGGTGATTGGCTTTCATCAGCCGCAGCCGCGCCACGTCCACATCGAGGTCCATTTTTTCACGGATGCGCTCGTCTCCGGCGCACAGCGCCTTGATCTCGGCATAGGAGAGCGCCGCCTCGTCAATGTCCTCACAGCTTCTTACCGGGGATTTGCTGGTCATGATCTGGGAGATGAACTTCTGCTTATTTTCCACCGTCTGCCAGAGGTAGGCGTCAAACGTAGATTCCGTGACATAGCGGTAGATGTGTACCTCCTTGTTGCGGTTGCCCTGCCGGATGATGCGCCCGCTGCGCTGTTCCAGATCGCCCGGCCGCCACGGGCAGTCCAGGTCGTGGAGCGCCACGAGCCGGTCCTGCACGTTCATGCCAGCGCCCATCTTGAAGGTGCTGCCCATGAGCACACGCACCTGCCCGCTGCGGACTTTTGCAAACAGCTCCTTCTTTCGGACTTCCGTATTTGCCTCATGGATGAAAGCAATCTGCTCCCTCGGAATCCCACGGGCAACGAGCTTTTCCCGGATGTCGTCGTAGATGGTAAAGGGCGGATCTTCCGGTTCGGTTTCCGCGTCAATGGCAGCCTCCAGCGCGTGAAGCTCCGGGCTGTCCGTGCCTTTCGCGGCGATCCTGCCGCTCTGCGCCGCCTTGCCCTTGGGAGTGGACAGGTCGCAGAATACGAGCTGCGTCAGCTTCTCCGCCTGCCCGTCCTGCCAGATGCGGTGGATGTTGTTGACGCACAGATTGACCTTGCTGTTCGGGTCGTCCGGCAGGTCGGGGTTGATTACCCGCTGGTCAAGGCCCAGCTTGCGCCCGTCCGAGGTGATTTTCAGCATATTGTCCTCCGTGGGAGCAATCGCGCCGGAATGTACCTTGGCGGCACGTTCGGACAGCTCCTGCACCATCTGCTGTTGCAGCGCCGTGGGCTGTGTGACCTCGGTGTGATAGACGGCGGTGGGCGTGGGGAGGTTAAGCTGGTCGGCGGTCTTGATGTCCGCCGCCTCCCGGAACAGGTTCATCAGCTCCGGCAGGTTAAAGAACTTGGCAAATCGGGTCCGCGCCCGGTAGCCCGTACCCTCTGGCGCAAGCTCGATGGCGGTGGTGGTTTCCCCAAAGGCGGAGGCCCAGCAGTCGAAGTGGGTCAGGCTGTTGCGCTTGAGCATATCGTGCTGCAAATACCGCATCATGGTATACAATTCCGTCATGGAATTTGAGATGGGCGTACCCGTGGCGAAGGTAACGCCCTTGCCGTGGGTAAGCTCGTCGATATAGCGGCATTTGAGCAGCATATCCGAGGATTTCTGGGCGTCGGTGGCGGAAAGCCCCGCCACATTCCGCATTTTTGTGTAGAGGTACAAAATCTTAAAACTGTGCGCCTCGTCCACATAGAGCCGGTCTACGCCGAGCTGTTCAAAGGTCACAACGTCGTCCTTGCGGGCGGCGTCGTGGAGCTTTTGCAGCTTGGCCTCCAGATTCTTCTTCGTGCGTTCCAGCTCCTTGATGGTAAAGCGTTCGGCGCGGCTGGCCTTGAGTTCCGAGATGCCGTCCTCAATCTCCCAGATCTGCTCCTGCAAGAGCCGTTCCTGCCGCTCTCTGGACACAGGGATGCGTTCAAACTGGCTGTGGCCGATGATAACGGCGTCATAGTCGCCGGTGGCGATCCTTGCGCAGAACTTCTTGCGGTTTCGTGTCTCAAAGTCCTTTTTGGTGGCCACAAGGATATTGGCGGAGGGATAGAGCCGCAGAAACTCCGAGGCCCACTGCTCCGTCAGGTGGTTCGGCACCGCAAAGAGGGATTTCTGGCACAGGCCGAGGCGCTTGCCCTCCATGGCGGCGGCGATCATCTCAAAGGTCTTGCCCGCGCCCACCTCATGGGCAAGGAGGGTGTTGCCGCCGTAGAGGTCGTGGGCGATGGCATTGAGCTGATGCTCCCGCAGGGTAATCTCAGGATTCATGCCCGGAAAGATCAGGTGCCTGCCATCATACTCCCGGGGACGGGTGGAATTGAAGCGCTCATTGTAGAGCTGCACCAGCTCCCGCCGCCTGTCGGGGTCGCGCCATATCCAGTCACGGAACGCCTCTTTAATGGCCTGCTGCTTCTGCTGGGCGAGGGTGGTTTCCTTGCTGTTGAGGACGCGCTTTTCCTTGCCGTCCGCGTCCCTTATGGTGTCGTAGATGCGCACATCCCGCAGGTTCAGCGTATCTTCAAGGATTTTGTAGGCGTTGGCGCAGTCGGTGCCGTAGGTCATGCGGGCGTTGATGTCGTTGTAGGGGATGCTGTTCTTGCCGGAGATGTTCCACTCCGCCGTGAACTCCGAGTAGTTGACCTCCAAGGAGCGGCGGGCATACAGAGGCGGCTCCAGCAGCTCGAACATGAACTGCTGGATGTACTTCTTGTCGATCCACGTCGCACCGAGACGCACCTCGATTTCCGAAGCGTCCAAATCCTTGGGCTGGGCGGCGCGCAATGCCTCCACGTTGGGCAGATAGCCGGGACTGTCAACGGCGGCTTTCTCCGCCGCCCGCAGCTTTTGCCGGACATTGCCGGAGAGGTATTCGTCCGCCGTCTGCCAGTCGCCGTACACAGGGTCGAGGAAGATGACGCCGTTCAGCTCGTCGATGAGGTCGTCCTCACTTTTGCCGGTGAGCTGGGACATATACGCCATATCCACGCGGGCTTTTTCCCCAATGGACAGGGCGAGGTATTTCTTCGTCTGAATTAATTCAGCCTCATCCTTTGGCTCTATCTTCTCCTTCTTGCCCTCGGCGA
>ENA-UERC01001612-UERC01001612.1-human-gut-metagenome-genome-assembly--contig:-NODE-1612-length-12619-cov-5.795009_pt1 | contig 12619 bp, 7 predicted proteins | sample MGYA00242955_ERZ507955 | MGnify/ENA primary metagenome ERZ507955 (study PRJEB26167, sample SAMN06115394) | human gut metagenome | host: Homo sapiens | place: China:Hubei | collected 2016-04-27 | study... | reverse complement strand
TTCTCTGGGTACACCACCGGTAGCCTTAAATGATGCTATCAGGCAGTCAAATACATCCTGTCTTGTTTTATATAGTTTGTAAGTAAAGACGGGATATCTAGAATAACCCAGTTTATAATCAAACACCTGAAAGGTGAATGGTTCTCCATAACGATTGTGGAGGGTTACATCTTCCTTCCAATCAACCTGCGCTTGTACACCCATATCCGTTTCATAACGGGGATGACCTTTTTCGGTCTTCCTGGGTTTCAAGCCTTTGGATTTAACATATTTATTAAAGCTTGAGTATGTTCCAATACTGGAATCAACCTCATCCTTGATATATTCATAGACCGCTCTGACATTAGCTCCTCTAAGTGAAAGCTTTGTCTTAATAAGGTCATAATGCTCATCGAGTCTGCTGGACTTATTATGATGCTTAGGTTTGCCTTCGTATCCGTCATAATACCTTTTGACAGTCCTACGATCCAGGTCGTACAGACGAGCCAGTTCTGAAAAGTTTGGTTTTATATTGCTCAACTTTAGTATCTGAAGCTGAGTGATTAATCCTTTATCCATGGTGAAAATCCTCCCATGGAAATGGTATCAATCACAAGTGGGATTGTACATTTTTATTTTCCACTTTTTGTACATTTAAATAGTATCATTTACACTTATATATCCAGCCATGCAAAACAGGAAAATCTTTATGCAGTCTATGAGACTACGGAACGAAAATTTTGGCGGGAACTTGCAAAATGTAATCAGGAAGAATTTGCAAAAAGCGGAACAGAAGGAAAATGTATTGAAGCACGAGAACTGATTATTGCTTTGCCAGAGAGTTTTGTGGAATATCCGCCAGATAGATTGTTGAAACTGTTTACAGAGCATTTCAAACAGAACTATGGAACGGAATGTATTGCAGCATTGCATCACAATAAAAGGAAAACGAATTATCATATTCATTTGATCTTTGCAGAACGAAAACAGTTGGATGAACCGATTATTAAGACTGCGAGTCGGAATATGTTTTATGATGAAAATGGGAAACATGTCCGTACTAAGAAAGAAATATTAGGAGAAGACGGAGAAATCCGGGAAGGCTGCCACATTGTAAAGAAGGGCGAGATTTATGAGAAGAAGTTGTTTACCGTTAAAGATGAACGGTTTAAAAGCAATTCCTTCCTGGATGAAGTGAAGTGTTCTTATACTGACCTGATTAATCTTTATGTGAAAGATGAAAATCAGAAGCTACAAGTATTTCAACGTGGCAGTGTTTATCTTGCAACAAAGAAAATCGGGAAACGTAATCCCAAGGCAGTGGAAATCGAAGCGGATAATCGGAAACGCCAGGAATGGAATCGGGCAGTTGATATGGCACTGATCAGCGGCATCCCGGAACCGCAGATTATGGAAGTGAAACAAAAAAGAATTTCAGAACCAATCAAGAGTGCAATTTCCCGGAAAGGAAGAAAACCAAACTTATTTGCAAAAGTTGTTACGATGGCGATTGAGGCACTGGAACTGATGATAGAAACGGTACTCGTAAAAAAGTATAAGGAATCTTTGGAACAGAAAGAACAATTACAGAAAACAGATGCTTCTGAAATGCAGACTGTAATGCCAGAAACAGAGCGGACAGAAGCAGAAATTAACGAGCCAGTGGAAAGATTGCCAGAACCGAAACAGCCGGAAATGACAAGGCTAGCATCAAAATATCCGAGATTTTATAAGATTTATAATGAACTGAAACAGCAGAACAATACAATTTATAAGAAAGAGAAACAACGTTCTGCCAAGAAAAAAGAATTGTCTGAGATCAAAGGCTGGTTTAAAGGAAGAAAGAAAAAAGAATTGCAGGAAGAAATCGATGATTTGACAAGCCAGATCCGAAATATGAAAGATTATCTTCCGAAGATTGTACAGAAAGTCGCCTATAGAAGCGTACAGGAATTTCTGAAAGACTTCAAAACTGCAAAGTCTGAGTATAGTCAGTATCAGAAGGCAATTGCACAATGGAAACAAGAAACAGGAAAAGAGCCAGAGCCGCAACCACATGGTGTCAGGGCAAAACTGGCAGCAAACAGAAAGAAAATAGAACAGGAACAGAAAAATACACAACGTACCCGAAGTCAGAGTAAGGACCGAGGGGCGAGATAGGAGGACAAAATCATGGAGAAATACATTATGGGAGAAAATGGAATCAGCTATACTTGGGGAGAGGATGGCCTGTATTATCCAGACCTGTACCTCCCGGAGGAGACGGAGTATTCGATTGGGAAGTATGGAATGTTACGAAGGACGTATTTAAAAGAACATTGGAAAGGAATGTATTTGGAACTGATACTTGTCGGAAAATTAAATGAGCACTTGCACCAGATCGATGAGGAATGTCATCAGATGATGGACAGGTTGGTGGAACAGATGAAAGAACAGCAGGGAGTGACAGAAGAATTGAAGATGCAGGATCAGATGGCATGGGTTGGGAGAATGAATAATATACGGGCTTGTGCGGAGGAAATTGTGAGAACAGAACTCTTGAAATGATTATTATATGTTGCATCGGAAGGCTGGTTTTATGAATCAGTCTTCCAGTGGTTATATATCGATTTAAGCGTAAATAATAAATTAAGGTAATAAATATAGATGGACAAAGGAAAAAAATATATGGGAGAGATAAACATCTATGGATATATGAGAGTGTCATCAAAGGAGCAAAATGAAGACAGACAAAAGATCGCATTAACAGAGATGGGAGTACCTGAGAATCATATTTATATGGACAAACAGTCTGGTAAAGATTTTGAGAGAACACAATACAAGCGCTTGTTGCGAAAATTGAATGAAAATAGTGTATTGTATATCAAGTCAATTGATCGTCTGGGAAGGAATTATGGGGAATTGAATGAACAATGGCGTATTATTACGAAAGAGAAGAAAGCAGATATTGTAGTTATTGATATGCCATTATTAGATACACGCAGAGAGAAGAATCTGCTCGGAACATTTATTAGTGATGTTGTTCTGGCTTTACTCAGCTATGTTGCTGAAAATGAACGTACTAATATCAAGCAAAGACAGGCGGAGGGAATTGCTGCAGCAAAAGCAAGGGGGGTGAAATTTGGCAGACCGCCATTACCAATCCCTGAAAACTTTTATCAGATGCACAAAGATTGGAGAGCAGGGAAAATCACAATAGAAGAAGCTGCAAATGCTTGTAATATGTGTCCAAAAACGTTTTATAGCAAAGCTGTAAAATATGAAAAATCCACTTAAATAGATCATGTGTTCTAACTGAAATAGTATACATTTCCAGTAATCATATACATAAAACTATTCTTACATATTGTATCATGAAATTAGTCGAAATTCAGTAATTTTCTGTCATAACTTCGTGAAATTTCACAGTTATAAATCCAAATTTTTCTCATGAAAAAAGTATACATTTTTTCCAAGCTGGCTATCAAGGATAGCCGGCTTTAGAAATGGGGATAAAAATGGATAAGTTGATTGATCTAAATGCTTATCCGGTCAGTAAAAACCTTAAAGCGTTGCTGAAGGATAAGACAACAAAGAAAAATATTATATTTGCTACACCAGTATATAGTTCCAAGGGAAATCCTATCAAGGAAACAGAGCAAATGACAGAGGAGATTTTAAATGGATTTGCACAGTATGAAATACAACCGAGGGTATTAAAGGATAGGGAACAACAGCAAGAGCGTACTAGAGCGAAAGCAGAGGTGTTTACGCCATCATGGATTTGTAACAAAATGAACAACCACTGCGATGAGGAGTGGTTTGGAAGAAAAGATGTTTTTAATGTTGAAAAGAATCAGGGATGGCAAGTAAATACAGAAAAAGTGGAGTTTGACACAGAGGATGGATGGAAAAAATATGTCGATTCTAAAAGACTTGAGATTACCTGCGGCGAAGCTCCGTATATCGTATCACGCTATGATGCAGCTACCGGAGAACTGCTAGAGATTAAGCAGAGGATAGGAATTCTGGACAGAAAGCTGCGTGTGGTAAACGAAAATACAGACAATGAATCCGAATGGTTCAAATGGGTGCTTCGAGCATATCAGAGTGTGTACGGATATGAATTTCAAGGAGATAGCCTTTTAATTGCAAGAATCAATTTACTTATTACTTTTGTGGATTACATGCAGGACAGATGGAACAGAGTTCCAACGGATACAGAATTGAAAAAGATTGTTAATGTCATTGTCTGGAATTTTTGGCAAATGGATGGTATATCAGGAGCAATTCCTTTTGGAAAGCCTAAAGAGGAATATCATCAATTTAGCCTATTTGACTTTGTTGTAGCAGATGATTCGGATAAACAGAATACAGATGACCCGGAAGAAGTGTGCTGCCGGATCTATGATTGGCGTAGCAATAAGTCGCTGACGTACAAAAGTGTGAAGGATGGTAAATGACATGAAGTTTGATTTTGCAATTGGAAATCCTCCGTATCAGGAGGAGAGTAATTTACAGCGTGAGTTGGCAGAAGATAATAAAAGAAATTTTGCACCACCAGTTTATAATTTATTTCTTGAAGAGGCGTATAAGGTGGCAGACGTTGTTGAAATGATACATCCGGCTAGATTCCTATTTAATGCCGGCTCTACACCCAAAGCATGGAATGAAAAAATGTTGAATGATGAACATTTGAAAATTTCATATTATGAGCCAGATAGTAATAAAGTTTTTCCGGGATTATCGACTCCTATTAAGGGTGGAATTGCTATTTCGTATCGAGATGATAAGTCAAATTATGGAGCAATTAAGGCATTCACACAGTTTACAGAATTAAATGCAATTATGCATAAAATTATAGATAGGAAAGATTTTCTGAGTTTAAGTAACATTGTATATTCAAGAACAGCCTATAGGTTAACACCTAAAATGCATGAGGATAATCCATGGGCGATTGAAAGACTTAGTGAAGGACATGCTTATGATATGTCGTCTAATATTATAAATCTATTACCAGAGATATTTTGGGAGAATATACCTAATGATGGTGCAGAATATGTAAAAATTCTAGGACGAAAAAACAATCAAAGAGTTTATAAATACATAAAAAGAGAATACATCAATAATCCTGAAAATATGAAGGCATATAAGGTTTTGATTCCCCAGGCAACGGGGAGTGGAAAATTTGGAGAAAGCTTCAGTACACCATTTGTAGAATCACCAAAAACTGGATCAACGGAAACCTTTATCAGTATGGGGAATTTTGATGATTGGGAGTCGGCAAATTCACTGAGAAAATATATATGTACAAAATTTGCAAGAACATTGTTAGGAGTGCTTAAAGTAACACAAAATGGTAATAAGCCAGTGTGGAGGTATATACCGCTTCAAGATTTTACCAACAAATCGGACATCGATTGGTCAGTATCCATAGCAAACATAGACAAACAGCTTTATAAAAAATATGGACTTTCCGAGGAAGAAATCTTATTTATTGAAAACAATGTAAAGGAGATGGAATAGTATGAATAAACCGAATATTCAGACAACCAAACAAGTAGTTCCAATGCTTTATGGCTATTCCACTCCGGAAGTGATTCGTCATAATGGTTGGACTAAGATTGGATATACAGAGCAGGATGTAGAAACCCGTATCAATCAGCAGACACATACTGCCGACATTAAGTGGAAGCTTGAATGGAAAGGAAATGCCACTTTTGATGATGGTTCAGGAGAGACATTTATAGATAAGGATTTTCATGCTTATTTGAGAAAATCTGGAATAGAGCAGGAAAAGGGAAAAAATAATGAATGGTTTCATGTAGATGGTGTTACATCAAAGCAAATGTTTCGTGATTTCAGGGAAGATCATGGTATTTTAAAGACAACAGATACGGTTATTCCATATAAACTGCGTGATGAGCAACAGAGTGCAGTTGCAAGGACTGTCAATTATCTTGCATCTCATGAAAATGGTGAATTCCTGTGGAATGCTAAGCCGAGATTTGGAAAGACATTATCAGTTTATGATTTTGTGCAGAAAACTGGGGCAGAAAAAGTGCTGATTGTAACAAATCGACCAGCGATTGCAAATTCGTGGTTTTCTGATTATTCAAAATTTTTGGGTAGTGAATCGGGGTATCTTTTTGTAAGCGAAGTTGACGCACTGAAAGGAAAAAGAGGTGTGTTGACAAGAGAAGAATATACACATTTTCTCTTAGGTGAAGATAGTGGCAATGTAAAATGTATTGAATTTGTATCCTTGCAGGATATGAAAGGTTCCATTTATTTGGGCGGAGAGCATAACAAATTAGGTGAGGTTGCCAATATGGAGTGGGATACCCTTGTCATTGATGAAGCACATGAGGGTGTGGATACCTATAAAACAGATGTAGCATTTGATCGTATCAAGCGTAAATTCACTTTACACTTGTCAGGTACACCGTTTAAAGCACTTGCCAATAATAAATTTGCTGATGATGCTATCTATAACTGGACTTATGCAGATGAACAAAAGAAAAAGAGAGATTGGGATGCTTCAGCGGAGGAAGAAAACCCGTATGCCACATTGCCACAACTTAATCTGTATACTTATCAGATGTCTGAAATTATCAAGGATGAGCTGCAACAAGGCATAGAGATTAACGGAGAAACGGAAGAATATGCGTTTGATCTAAATGAGTTTTTTGCTGTTACAAATGGCAAGTTTAACCATGAATCTTCAGTTGATAAGTTTCTGGATGCAATGACCAGACAGACGAAATTTCCATTTTCTACGGAAGAACTGCGGGATGAATTAAAGCACACCTTTTGGTTGCTTGACAGGGTAGACAGTGCCAAGGTACTGGCAAAGAAATTAAAAGAGCATCCGATATTCAAGGAATATGAGATTGTTCTTGCTGCTGGCGATGGAAAACTGGACGATGATGATGAAACTATGAAATCTTATGATAAAGTGGTTGCTGCCATTGCCAAGCATGAAAAGACCATTACATTGTCGGTAGGACAGCTTACGACAGGAATTACCATTCCGGAATGGACAGCAGTGCTGATGCTTAGTAATATGCGCTCTCCGGCACTTTATATGCAGGCGGCATTCCGAGCACAGAATCCTTGCCTGTTCAAAGTTGGGACATCATTTCAGAGAAAAGAAAATGCGTATGTATTTGACTTTGACCCGGCAAGAACACTTACTATCTTTGAGCAGTTTGCCAACAATCTGAATCCTAATACAGCAAAGGGCGGCGGTACTGTAGAGGAGCGGAAGGAAAATGTAAAGGAATTGCTTAATTTCTTCCCTGTAATTGGTGAAGATGAACAGGGAGAATTAGTAGAACTGGATGCGGAAAAGGTATTGACAATTCCAAGGAAAATCCGTTCTGTTGAAGTTGTAAAACGTGGATTTATGAGTAACTTTCTGTTTCAGAACATCAGCAATATCTTTGGGGCACCGAAGGAAGTTATTGATATTATCACAAAATTTGAATCGATAGAAGAACCAAAGAATAAGATAAATCTGACGGAGGAAGTGCAGAAAGATTTATCGCTGGATAAAAATGGAGAAGTATCATTAAGTGATGAATTTGTGATTGGAAGAACTCAGGATGTTTTTGGAAATAAAATTTATGATGTGACTTCTCAGGTACAGGAAGCAATGACTCAAATGGAACAGACTCCGGACAAGGCACAAAAAGCGATTGACAAACTGAAAGAGGCGGTAAAGCAGAGTACAGTCAAAGCAGTTGTGGATACTGCGAAGTCCACATATGGATCTGATATGAAAGCAGCAGATAAAAGGCAAATTGAATCAAAGCTGAACCATGAAGCTGATCGGATGATTGATAAATTACATACCAATTATGAAATTGAGCGAAATGTCATAGAAAATCAGCGTGTTGCAGAGCAGCAAGCAAGGTATGAAACTGGAAAAACATCAGAACAGGTTGATAAAGAATTTGAGCAGAAACAGAAGAAAGCTATGGAGAAATTCAATGAAGAATTGACAAGCGCTATTTCTGATTTTGCAAAAGAATCTACAAAAGAGACAGTCAAGACAGTCGAAACAAAGAAAAAGGAACGGGAAAAAGAAACAATCGAGGATGGTGTCAGAGATCACTTGCGTGGCTTCTCGAGGACAATTCCGTCATTCTTAATGGCATATGGAGATAATACGGTAACGCTGGCAACTTTTGATACCATCATTCCGGATAAAGTATTTCTGGAAGTGACAAGTATCACACTGGATCAGTTCAAATTTCTCCGTGATGGTGGTGATTATGTGGAGGAAGAAACCGGACAGACCAAGCACTTTGATGGACAGCTATTCGATTCGGTGGTATTTGATGATTCAGTAAAAGAATTTCTTGCCTTAAAGAAAAAGCTTGCTGATTATTTTGATGAAAAGAGCGTAGAGGACATATTTGATTATATCCCACCACAGAAAACCAATCAGATATTTACGCCAAAGACAATGGTTAAGAAAATGGTGGACATGCTGGAGCAGGAGAATCCCGGATGTTTTGACATGCCGGATAAGACATTTATTGATCTGTACATGAAATCAGGTCTGTATATTACAGAGATTGTAAAAAGGCTATATCAGAGTGACGAGATGAAAAAGCAATTTCCAGACAATAAGGAGCATCTGAAACACATCTTTGAAAAACAGGTGTACGGATTAGCTCCGACGGAAATTATATATAAGATAGCAACAAGTTACATATTGGGCTTTGACGAGGATACGAAAGACATCAAGCATAATTTCAGACAGTTAGATGCTTTGCCTTACGCAAAAGATGGAACGCTGGAAGAGGTGCTAGAAGAACTGTATCCTGAGCAGTAGCAGATGAGAGAATGCACCCGGAAACGGGTGCATTTTTGAAATTAGGCAATGGAATATTGTACAAATATTCGTTGTCTTATACTGTATTTGTCAGTATAATATAAGAAGAATAAGTTATAGAACAGATGAAAATATGGCAGAAGAATAGCTAACGGTGTTTATTGCTATGAGAGCGACAATCCTAGTACCTGATAAATTGAAATGTCTATGACAGAGGGTTATTCACTGAAGTATAAGAGGTAAAATCTTGAATTTTCAATAAAAATACTTGATTATATGAGGAGGAAAATAAATGTCAGAATCACAATTTAATTATACTGTAATAGAAAAAATGCATAAATCCCCAATATGGGATAATCACATTCTTAAGGTTAGGGTTAGAGGAAAAGATAAGATATATGTTTTGAAATTGTATGGGGGTATTAATGAGCCCTTTCAGAAATTAGTATTTAACAGAGAAATGGAAGCTCTTAAAGTATTGAATTCATGCAGTAATATTGTAAAGATAAGGGACACAACAGCATCATTAAAATATAATGGAAAATCTAATTATGGTGCAATACTAATGGATTATGTAGATGGGAAGACTTTGGATTTATATGATTGGCATTCATTCACACAATTGAAGAAGTACGAAATATGTTTAAAAATTTTGCAGGCAGTATATAATGCACATGCAAATGATGTAATACATAGAGATTTAAAGCCCCAAAATATAATTTACGATGATGTAAATGACGAGATTACAATTATAGATTTTGGTTCAAGCAAGATAAAGACAATTATTGAGAAAGAAACTACTATGCCAATGTTTTCAGAAAATTATTCAGCACCAGAAGTTGTAAAAGGAAATGATATTACTGAAAAATGCGATTACTATTCTTTGGGGGTTATTTTCTCTGAATTATTTTTGTGCAAAGAAGCAGAATCAAATGTAGAAACGATTTGTTTGATTGAAAAATCTAGTATGGATGAAGTGTTAAAAGACATGCTTTGTTCGATGCTTCAGGATAACCCATCTGATAGACCGGAATCTATAGATGAAATTACAGATGTTTTTACACAATTAATAGGTGAATTAAACACATCTGCAAATGATTATAGTGTTTTTATCGATTTTGAAAAAATGCGTTATTTGAAACGCAGTATGGTAATTGAAAATAGCATGAACATGACGCAATTTACCAATTCATTTTTAAAAAGGGAATTTTTAGAAGGATACGGATATTATGATGAACACCATGGGAAATATATTATTACAGGGAAAAATATCGTAGTGGAATGTAGTTATGATGAAAAAATAGAATCTTTTGAAGTGATGAGGATTTTTGAAGTCGCAACTGATCGTAGAAATATTAATATTCGTAGAAGTTTTAAAATTGAAGGTAAGCTCTCTTTTTATGATTCTAGATTTAGATATACATGTCATAATGGAAAAGATAATAAAAAGCTATGGATTATGTTTAAAAATAGACGTGAAGAGAACGAACGATACAGGGAACGTGAGGAAAAATTTGATAAGCTATTTGGAAGCTGGCAAGAGGGATTAGAGGAATCTATTATTAGCGAAAAGGACAAAGTTGCAAAAATAGTATATTCTGAATCGTATATTGATAATGGTCAAATTGTTTTAGAAGTAGACGAATGTCAAAATAAGTCAATAGATGAGTTGGAGCAAAATACAAAATTTATTATTGAAGGTGTTGATGATAGAGGACAACCTGTATATTTTGAATTGGGTATTCTAGATGATATTATATGTGATGATGATAGCGTTAAAATAGTTATACAAATGCCTAAAAAAGTGTTAAAAGGAAATGTAAGAACACTGCTTAAGAAGAAAAGCAATGTTATGGAAGACTTTCGCGCAAATACCAGTTCTTATAAGCGTCAGATGAATGCAATTAGATCATTAAAAAGTGAAGAGTATTCTGCACGAAATTTGAAAGATATTTTGTTAAATGTTGAAGAACCAGAGGAGATACCAACGATATTTGAACCCAAATTTATTGCACAAAAGCTAAATACATCACAACAACAAGCGGTCATAAAAGCTTTAAACTCTGAAAATATTGGATTGATACAGGGACCACCTGGAACTGGGAAAACAAAGGTAATAAAGGAAATAATAGGACAAGTTGTTACGAAATCTATAAAAACAGCAGATAGTCCTAGAATACTTATTGTTTCGCAGTCACATACAGCGGTGGATAATATTTTGGAAGGCCTAGATAGTACTATTTCAGATGATTTAGAAATAGTCAGAATAGGAGCTGACAAAAATGTATCACCCAAAATAACTTGTAGATATACGATGCCAGCTCATAGAGACAAGCTTTTTTCTGATGTGAAGAAGAATGTTGAAGAGTATGACAAAAGTATGGAAGAAGTATACCAAGACATATCAGATCAGAGAATTCTTGACAGATGGAAGAAAATAAAAGAAATACAAAAGGATTGGATTGATAGGTCTGTAGAAAAGGACTGCCTTGATTATCAGTTAGTACGAAGTGCTACGGTTATAGCAGGAACATGTATAGGTTTTTTAGCAAATAGTTTTGTTAAAGATATGGAATTTGATTATGTTATTATTGATGAAGCGGCAAAGGCAACAACGCCGGAATTGCTAGTTTCTATAATCAAAGCAAAAAAGATAATTTTAGTAGGAGATCAAAATCAGTTACCAGCCTATGCAGACCAAAGCATATCTCCAAAGATTGCAAAACTTACAAAAAATCCAGAATATAGAATGTTTGATATATTATTCGAAACATTACCAAATTCACACAAGCAAGTTTTAAGTACCCAATATAGAATGATAAGAAATATTGGAAATTTGATTAGTACTGTTTTCTATGGAGGAACAATTGATACTGGGTGCAAGGACGAAGATAAACTTCATGGACTATCGAGATACGAAGGTAATTCTATAATTTGGTTTGATACTTCAGAAAACAGAAGAAGGAAGCAGAAGAAAACCAAAGGAAATTCATTCATGAATGAGGAAGAAAAACGTATTATTTTAGATATTCTTGAGGATTTAAAGAAAGCGAATGAATTAGATAACCAAGATATAGGGATAATTACCGGATATAGTGGACAAAAAGATATTCTTCGAAATTCAGTTAAAGCAATCGGATATGATAAAATTGCACAAATTGATATTAATGTGTTAGATGCATTTCAAGGACGCGAGAATGATATTATTATGTATAGTACAGTAAGAACAGATAATTCAATTGGATTCCAGAAAGAAAAGGAGCGTGTAAATGTTGCTTTTTCTAGGGCAAAAAAATTGTTGATAATCTGTGGTGACTTAAATTTCTTTTATAATTATAATGATCCAAATAATAAATTTATTGAAATAATAGACTACATTAGAAATCAAGATCATTGCAAGATTATTTCATGTAAGGGAGGAAATCTATTTTGAAAAAATTAATGGAAGATTTGTTCCAACACATTATACCTGTAAATGAAGGATATGATTATCTTTTTTCTGATTTAGTTTACGTACCAATATATGAGACATCATTGCTTGTAACCAAAAGAACCATTATGCCAATTAGTCTTGTTGAAGAAAAAGTACTTCAGCTTATTGATGTAGGTGTCTATCAAATTGATGAGATAGCTCAGATATTAGGATTGAAACGAAAGTTGTTAGATGTAACGTTAGCAGATTTGTATTCAAAAAATCTTGTAATGGTATCGACTAATTCTTGTAAGATGATGACAGCAGGTAGAGAGGCGTTAAACAATCTTAATAGAACAGAAAAAAAACAAGATATTTTGAAAAATGTATGTCTTGATGGAATT
>ENA-UERC01001603-UERC01001603.1-human-gut-metagenome-genome-assembly--contig:-NODE-1603-length-12674-cov-9.091688_pt1 | contig 12674 bp, 10 predicted proteins | sample MGYA00242955_ERZ507955 | MGnify/ENA primary metagenome ERZ507955 (study PRJEB26167, sample SAMN06115394) | human gut metagenome | host: Homo sapiens | place: China:Hubei | collected 2016-04-27... | reverse complement strand
GTTCCTTAAAATATCCGTAGCAGAATAACAGGATTGCAGCTCCCATACATACGCTGCAAAATATGATGTAATACACCGTATTTCTAACATCAAGGTTCACTAACACGGTTGAAATCAGTACAAAAACCAAGATACAGGACAAGATACTGCAAAAAAGAAATTTAATTTTTCGGTTTGCCAATATTTTCATCATACACCTCAATCTACTGTATTCCATTTATAGCCCATGCCGCGAACCGTAACAATATGCTTCGGTTCTACCGGATTGTCCTCAATTTTTGTACGGTGCCTGCGGATATATACGGTAAGGGAATTATTATCTATATAATTTTCATTACAATCCCATAGTTTCCCCAAAATCTGTTCTGCGGAAAGTACCTGGTCGGGATTTTCCATAAAGAAACATAACAATTTATACTCGCTTGCTGTCAGTTCAAGTAACTTTCCCTGTTTATAGACCTCGCCTTTCAAAAGCCTTATGCTTATATCGTTGGAGGTCAATTCTGTAACTTCGGTATTAAAATTTTCACTCCTGCGGAGCAGTGCATTAAGCCTTGACAGGAATATTGCTAATTTGAAAGGTTTTGTAATATAATCGTCACCGCCTATATCAAGCCCCATAATAATATCTGTTTCTTCATCTGCGGCAGTAAGAAACATGATAGGTACTTTTGAGGTACTGCGTATCTTTTTGCAGAAATCAAAGCCAGAACCATCGGGAAGCGATACATCTAAAATTGCCAAATCATATTTACTATTTTCCCATAAAGTATCAGCTTCCAGTGTGGTGCGGGCAACATCTATTTCATATCCTTGTTTTTTTACGGCAAAGGAAAGACCGCTGATTAAGCTCATATCATCTTCTAATAGAAATAACTGTTTCATTTTTTATCTCGTTCCTTTCCTTGCTTTGTTCTACCGTCAATCGGCTTTTCAGCGTTCGTAGGTATCAGCCACATATACCCCAGTTTTGAAACGCCCGGTATGCGGTTTTGGCTACAAAGTATCTGTACCCGCCTTTCAGATATACCCCACTTTTCGGCTGCTTCGGGGCAAGACATATATTCCATGATTTACCAGTCCTTTCCTCATACATAATCAGTATAATTATAATCGGACAGACGAATAATAGCAAGTGCTTAACTATGAATTATTTAAGCTACTGCTATGAATTATGTAGACATATCCAAGAGAAAAGAGGAACAGTACAATGTAACTGGGTGAATAATTATGGCAAAAAGACCAGTAGAAAAATATGACTTCAAGGCTTTTGGAGAAGCGATAAAAGCAGCGCGGACAGAGAGAAAAGAGAGCCGCAAGAAAGTAAGCGACGAAATGTTTATTTCTCCTCGCTACCTTGCGAATATTGAGAACAAAGGGCAACACCCAAGTCTGCAAATCTTTTTTGAGCTTATGCTCCGTTATGATATATCCGTAGACCAGTTTCTTTTAGAGAAGCCGGACACAAAAAACACGCAACGTCGGCAGCTCGATACATTGCTTGATACTATGAGCGATAAGGGAATACGGATTGTAACCGCAACGGCGAAAGAAATTAAGGAAGTCGAAAAAGAGGACAAATGAGAACGTCCGTTAAAATTGAATATGGATTTTAGGAAGCGTTGTAATCTTTTTAAGATTACAACGTTTTTCTTTTGTATAAGTTCGGCAAAATGGCTTTTTCTCCGTAGAGGGAAATAAGGGTATAAAAGATAAAAAACTTTCTTAGCAAGCATAGGAAGCGGGTACCACTTCCGTATTTTCGCCCTCCCGCGCTGCGGCGCGTCGGTTGAAAATTGCTTGTTGGGAAGTGTCCCAAACCCTCGGAACGGAAAGGAAAGGAGCGAACACATGGACGGACGCAAAAGGACAGTGCAAATCAAATTCAGAGTGACGGAAGCGGAACGGGATTTAATACTGGAAAAAATGAAGCTCGTACCCACCCGGAACATGGCGGCGTATCTGCGGAAGATTGCCATTGACGGGTATATCATTCAGATAGACCACGCCGATATAAAGGCTATGACCGCAGAGATACAGAAAATCGGTGTCAACGTCAACCAGATAGCACGCCGCGTAAACGCGACGGGGAACGCATACCAAGAGGACATAGAGGAAATAAAGGGGGTGCTTGCGGAGATATGGCGGTTACAAAGATTAAGCCTATTAAAAGCACTCTAAGCAAAGCCCTTGACTATATCGAAAACCCGGACAAGACGGACGGGAAAATGCTTGTGTCCTCTTTCGGTTGCTCCTATGAAACGGCAGATATTGAGTTTGAATATACCCTGTCGCAAGCACTCCAAAAGGGGAACAATTTAGCCTTTCATCTGATACAGTCCTTTGAGCCGGGGGAAGTCGATTATCAGAAAGCCCATGAAATCGGAAAGCAGCTTGCCGACGCGGTAACAAAGGGGCAGCATGAATATGTACTCACGACGCACATTGACAAAGGACACGTCCACAATCACATTATTTTCTGCGCCGTAAATTTCGTAGACCACCGCAAATATAATTCCAACAAAAGGAGCTATTACGGCATACGGAACATGAGCGACAAGCTGTGTCGGGAAAATGGCTTGTCCGTCGTCGTTCCCGGCAAGGGCAGCAAGGGAAAGAGCTATGCGGAGTACCAGGCAGAAAAGACGGGTACAAGTTGGAAAGGCAAGCTGAAAACCACTGTTGACGCGCTTATCCCCCAAGTTTCCAGTTTTGAGGAATTGTTGCAGCGATTACCGTCATTATGCAGGAAAAACCGGAGAAATGCGAAGTTTGCATAACTTTGACAGATGAGAAAAAAAGTGGCATAATCTTTTCTAAACTTGGGGATGATAATAAAAGTATGTTGTTTAAAGGTAGAAAGAGGTGTTGGATTATGTATGAAACTGTTAAAGTAATTCGGTTATCAGATATGGATGAAGTTAAGGATTTTGTACGTGCAGCAGGTGGTTGTGATTTTGATATTGATGTAAAATGCGACAGAACATTCATTGATGCAAAGTCATTGCTTGGTATGATTGGACTTGGCGTAAAAAAGAATCTTCAGGTTTGCTACGGTGGAAAGAATGAAAATTTCGAAAACGTAGTTGCTAAATTTGCAGTGGCATAATACAATTATTATATCGTGACTATGGAACTTTAAGTCCCGCTCCGTATTCCGGAGCGGGGCTTTTTATTGTAAAATAATGGAACAAATAAAAACTCGCTTCATACAACAGGAAAATACCCGCGGGAGAAAGGAGGTGTACATGCAGGAATTACATATCTCTGTGAGAAATCTGGTAGAGTTTATTTTCCGGGCAGGAGATATCGATAATCGTGCCGGAAAGCTGGCGAGTGCAGAGGCCATGATGGAAGGCAGCCGTATCCACCGGAAAATTCAAAAAAGCATGGACACCTCCTACCAGGCGGAAGTACCGCTGAAAATTGAATGGAAAGCCAACGATTACGTACTGGTCGTGGAAGGACGTGCAGACGGAATCGCCTATGGAAAATTTCAGCCGGATCTGCCGGCTGCGACGGAGTCTGTGCTGCAACCGGAGATGGAGTTTGCGGCGGAAATCCCTCCGGAAGAAGAAATCAGCTTCATCGATGAGATCAAGGGTGTATATAGAAACGTTGCGGCAATGGAACAGCCGGTCTACGTGCATAAAGCCCAGGCAATGTGCTATGCGTATATCTATGCGAAACAGAACCGTCTGGAGCGGATCGGCGTGCAGATGACCTACTGCAATCTGGATACCGAGGAAATTCGGTATTTCCGGGAGATTTATACATTTGAGACACTGACCGTGTGGTTTACGCATCTGATCGAAGATTATAGGAAATGGGCAGACTGGCAGATCGCATGGAAAAAACAGCGGCAGGAGAGTATTCATACACTCGAGTTTCCATTTCCCTACCGGCAGGGACAAAAGAAGCTGGTTGCCGATGTTTACCGCACCATTCTGCGGGGGAAGAACCTGTTTATCGAAGCACCGACCGGAGTGGGCAAAACAATTTCCACAATCTTTCCGGCGGTAAAAGCAGTGGGAGAAGGGCTGGCAGACCGGATCTTTTATCTCACGGCAAAGACCATCACAGCAACTGTGGCAAAAGAAACGTTCGCACTGCTGGAAGAACAGGGATACCGTGCCAAAGTCATCCAGATCACAGCCAAAGAAAAACTCTGCCTGTGTGAGGAGATGGACTGTAACCCGGTAAACTGTCCATATGCAAAGGGACATTTTGACCGGGTGAACGATGCGGTGTTTGATCTCTTGCAGAAATCCAACCTGTTTACCAGAGAGGAAGTTTTAGCGCAGGCGAAAGAATATCAGGTGTGCCCGTTTGAGATGAGTCTGGATGTGGCAACCTGGGCAGACAATATTGTCTGTGATTACAATTACGTATTCGATCCGAATGTATATCTGAAACGCTTTTTTCAGGAGGGGATAAAGGGAGACTATCTGTTCCTGGTGGATGAGGCACATAACCTCGTGGATCGCAGCAGGGAGATGTACAGTGCCGATCTGTACAAAGAAGACGTGCTTGCAGTGAAGCGGATCATGAAAGCGCACAGCCGTACGATCTGCCGTATCCTGGACAAATGCAACAAAGCCATGCTGGAAATGAAACGTGAGTGTGAGCACTACCAGATTCTGGACAGTGTGGGAACGTTGACCTTCCACCTTATGCGGCTGGCCTCCCAGATGGATGAATTTTTGGAAAAACCGCGGGAATTTCCGGAGAAGAAAACGGTGCTGGATTTTTACTTTGCGCTGCGCAATTTCCTGAATATCTATGATCTGGTGGATGACCATTACGTGATCTACAGCCAGATGACGGAGGAAGGTCAGTTCCGGATCCGGCTCTTTTGCGTAGATCCGTCGGTCAATCTGCAGAAATGCATCGATAAAAGCAATTCCACGATCTTTTTCTCCGCAACGCTCCTGCCGATCGGATACTACAAGCGGCTACTTTCCACGGACGAGGATAACTATGCCATTTATGCGCAGAGTACGTTTGCCCAGACACAGAGACTTCTCGCATTTGGCCGGGATGTGAGCACAAAATATACGCGGAGGAACAGAAAAGAATACGAAAAAATCGCGGACTATATCGGTGCAGTCACAGAAGCACAGCAGGGAAATTACATGGTGTTTTTCCCGTCTTACCGGCTGATGCAGGATGTATATGAGGTCTTTGCCGGGAAGGCGGCCGATTCGTGCGAGATTCTGATGCAGCATAGTAATATGAAAGAACACGAAAGAGAAGCGTTTTTGGAAGAATTTGAAAAAGAGCGCCAGGGGACACTCGTTGCGTTCTGTGTGATGGGTGGAATTTTCGGGGAAGGCATTGATCTGAAAAACGACCGGCTGATCGGTGCCATCATCGTGGGAACCGGACTTCCGCAGGTCAGCGATGAACGTGAAATTTTAAAGAATTATTATGATGAGCGGGGATTGTCCGGATTTGACTATGCGTTCCGCTATCCGGGAATGAACAAAGTCCTGCAGGCAGCAGGGCGCGTGATCAGGACCAGCGAGGACCGCGGCGTGATCCTTCTGCTGGATGAACGTTTCCTGCAACGCGAATACGGAGCGCTTTTTCCGAGAGAATGGGAAAAGAGAAGCGTCTGTGGTCTGCCGCAGCTGCGGGAAGAAGTGAGCCGGTTCTGGTCAGACGTCCGGGAGGAGCTTTAAAAACTCTTCGGTGGAGGCAGAAACCGGAAGGGTAGGGTTTAACGAAGCCACCAGCTGCCGCTGCGGGATCGTTTCCTGCGTGCGGACGAGGAAGAGATCCTCCGGCTTGTGTTTCAGACAAAAATCCGGGATAAAAGCAATTCCAAGACCGATGCGGGCCATGTCAATGAGCAGATCGTTGCTGCTGAGCTCTACCTGAGGCAGCAGTTCCAGCTGATGCTGCAGGAAAATGTGGTGCAGAAACTCACTCGTTGTGCTCTTGCGGTCTAACATCATGAGCGGATAGGTGCCAAGCTCCGAGAAAGGAACGATGCGGTCCGCCAGATCAAAATATGCAGGATTGGCGACGAACACATCCGAGAAAGAGCCAACCGTTTTCTGAATATAGGAAGGATTCAGATGCGGGTTTGGAAAATTTGTGATAATCAGATCTACCCGGCGCTGCTCTAACAGGTCTACACAGCCCATCGAGCTGGCATTGGTGATTTTAATCGGAACATCCGGGAATTTCCGATGGAATTTCTGCAGATACGGCAGAAGAAAATAGCGGCAGATCGTGTCGCTGGCACCGATATGCAGCTGTCCTAAACCAAGAGAGCCGGATTCTAAAAGCTGGCTTTCGCCGCGTGAGATCAGATTCATGGCAGGTTCCACATGTTTCAGAAGCAGAGCACCGGCAGGAGTCAGCTGCACTTTTTTTGTGCTGCGGATAAAAAGCGGCTGTCCCAGCTTGCGCTCTAATGTTTTGATAGACTGGCTTACCGCTGACTGGGAGATAAAAAGCTTCTTACTTGCATCCGAAAATGAGAGAGAGCTTGCAACATAATAGAAAACCTTGTATAATTCATAATTGATATCCATCGATCATATCCTCAGTAGTATAGTATAGTATAGGATATATTATATACCTTTCACAAAGGAGAGAAAAGGAGATTATCATGAAAAAGGGAATTTTGAAAACCTTATGCGGATTGATGGCGGCACTCATGCTGCTTGTGTTCGCAGGAACACCCGTTATAACTCAGGCAGCAAAACTGCCATATTACATTAAAATCAATCGTCAGCAGAACTGTGTGACCGTATATGCACTTGATTCCAAAGGCAAATATACCAAACCGGTCAAAGCATTTGCCTGCTCGGTCGGTGTCAACAATGCTACCCCGACAGGAACATTTTCCATTCCGGCAAAATACCGCTGGCATACACTTATGGGCGGTGTGTACGGACAGTATTGCAGCCGTATTCACGGTGGTGTGCTGTTCCACTCTGTGTTTTACAGTGCACAGGACCCGAGCAGGCTGGCATACAATTCTTATAACCGTCTGGGACAGACGGCATCCCACGGATGTGTCCGTCTGAATGTGGAAGATGCCAAGTGGATCTATGACAACTGCCCGGTAGGAACCAAAGTAACCATCTATGACAGCAAAGATCCGGGACCGCTGGGCAAGCCTACCCCGATCCGTATTGATGTAAACAGTCCGTACCGCGGATGGGATCCGACCGATCCGGATCCGAGAAATCCATGGCTGAAACTCCGTCCGACGATTAAGGGAATCAAGAATAAAACCATCGAGAGAACAAACAGCAAAGTAGATCTGAAAAAGGGTGTGAAAGCTACCGATTACAGAGGTAAGACACTTAAATTTACCGTTTCCGGAAAAGTCAATGCGGCAAAGACCGGAAAATATAAGATTACATACACCGCAAAAGATGCCAAAGGAAACAAGACCCAAAAGAGCATCGTAATTACCGTAAAAGATACGAAAGCACCATCCTTCAGCCTGAAGCGAAAGACACTGACCTACAATAAAGCCGTTTCCAAAGAAAAACTGGTTTCTGCAATTAAGGCAGATGTAGTGGCAAAAGATCTGGGCAAAAAACTTGCGTCAAAATATGTTTTCGTGGATGCCAGAGAAGCACATAAGGCAGTTACCGCTATGGAAAGAGGAACCTATGGAACTTATAGCGTGACCGTATATGTCAAAGATACGGCAGGAAATAAATCCAGAAAGCTGAAAGTAAAGATTAATTTTGTAAATCCAAACCCGGGTACCGATCAGCCGGATCAGCCGGAACCGGACACTCCGGGCGTTGTAACGGACAGTGCAATTACCGTACAGTAATTTCATAAGAACAGGTAATAGATATCGTAAGCGATATTAATTTTACTTAATTGTCAACCCATGATACAATAACATAAAGATCAATAGAATGCCCCCGAATACAGGGGGCATTCCGTTTCGCAAAAGAAGGAGGTAAATCCAATGGGCAATGTACGTCGTGTGTACGTAGAAAAGAAACCGGATTTTGCCGTAAAGGCAAAAGAATTAAAACATGAGGTAAAGCATTATCTCGGAATCGCTGCAGATCAGGTGCGTGTTCTGATCCGTTATGATGTGGAAAATGTATCGGATGCCACTTACCAGAAGGCATTGCAGACGGTATTTTCCGAGCCACCAGTGGATGATATTTATGAGGAGAACTTTGACGCAGAAGGCGGAAACGTATTTTCCGTAGAATTCCTGCCGGGACAGTTCGACCAGAGAGCGGATTCCGCAGAGCAGTGCGTGAAGCTTTTAAATGAGGATGAGGAGCCGATCATCCGCAGCGCGACGACCTATGTGATCAAGGGTGACATCACAGAGGATGAGTTAGAGGCGATCAAAAAGTATTGTATCAATCCGGTAGATTCCCGTGAGACCGGTATGGACAAGCCGGATACCCTCGTACAGAATTTCGATGAGCCGGCAGACGTGGCAGTTTTCGACGGATTTATCGACATGGCAGAAGCACACTTAAAGGAACTGTACAGCTCTTTAAATCTTGCCATGACCTTTAAGGATTTCTTACATATCCAGAATTACTTCAAAAATACCGAGAAGCGGAATCCGTCCGTGACAGAGATTCGCGTGCTTGATACTTACTGGAGTGACCATTGCCGTCATACCACCTTTTCGACAGAACTTAAAAATGTGAAGTTTGATGAAGGATTTTACCAGGCACCAATCAAAAAGACTTACGAAGAATATCTTGATACCCACAAGAAACTGTATGCGGGACGCGATGACAAGTTTGTCTGCCTGATGGATCTGGCACTGCTTGCCATGAAACGTCTGAAAAAAGAAGGAAAACTTGCAGATCAGGAAGAATCTGACGAGATCAATGCATGTTCCATCGTGGTACCGGTGGAAGTAGATGGAAAGACAGAGGAGTGGCTTGTAAACTTTAAGAACGAGACACATAACCATCCGACCGAGATTGAGCCGTTCGGTGGTGCTGCTACCTGTTTAGGCGGAGCCATCCGTGATCCGCTTTCCGGAAGAACTTATGTGTATCAGGCAATGCGTGTGACCGGAGCCGCAGATCCAACCGTATCCGTAAAAGATACGATTGAGGGTAAGCTGCCACAGAAGAAGATCGTGCGCGAGGCAGCCAGAGGTTACAGCTCTTATGGAAACCAGATCGGACTGGCAACCGGATATGTCAAAGAAGTTTACCATCCGGATTATGTAGCAAAACGTATGGAGATCGGTGCTGTCATGGGTGCCGCACCGAGACGTGCCGTACAGAGACTGACCTCTGATCCGGGAGATAAGATTATCCTTCTGGGCGGACGTACCGGACGTGACGGTATCGGTGGAGCAACCGGATCTTCCAAGGCACATAACACACAGTCTACGTCTGTATGTGGTGCCGAGGTACAGAAAGGTAATGCACCGACTGAGCGTAAACTGCAGCGCCTGTTCCGCAGAGAAGAAGTCAGCCATATTATCAAAAAATGTAACGATTTCGGTGCCGGCGGTGTATCTGTAGCCATCGGTGAGCTTGCAGACGGACTGCGCGTGAATCTGGATAAAGTACCGAAGAAATATGCTGGTCTGGATGGAACGGAGATTGCAATCTCCGAGTCTCAGGAGCGTATGGCAGTGGTTGTCGCTCCGCAGGATGTCGAGCAGTTCCTTGCTTATGCAAAAGAAGAAAACCTTGAAGCAACCGAGGTGGCAGTTGTCACCGAGGAGCCGAGACTGATCTTAGAGTGGAGAGGAAAAGACATTGTCAATATTTCCCGTGCATTCCTCGATACCAATGGTGCGCATCAGGAAGCAGATGTCGAAGTCGAGATGCCAAAAGAGGAAGACAACTTCTTTAAAAAGATCGAACTTCCGAAAGTTGCAGATGCATTACAGAAAAACGACAACAAATCAGCATGGCTTGCCATGCTTGCGGATCTTAATGTATGTTCCCAGAAGGGACTTGTCGAGATGTTTGACGGTTCCATCGGTGCGGGAAGTGTCTACATGCCATACGGCGGCCGCTATCAGCTGACCGAGACACAGAGCATGGTTGCCAAACTTCCGGTTCTGAAAGGAAAATGCGATACCGTAACCATGATGTCCTACGGATTTGATCCGTACTTATCCTCCTGGAGTCCATACCACGGATCGGTATATGCCGTACTGGAATCCCTTTCCCGTATCGTGACCGCCGGTGGTGACTACAAGAAAGTACGCTTCACCTTCCAGGAGTATTTCCGCAGAATGAGTGAAGATCCAAAGAGATGGAGCCAGCCGTTTGCAGCACTGCTCGGTGCATTTGATGCACAGATCGGTTTTGGTCTGCCGTCCATCGGTGGAAAAGATTCCATGTCCGGAACCTTCAACGATATTGACGTGCCTCCGACACTGGTTTCTTTCGCAGTCGATGTGGCAAGAGAAAAAGACGTGATCACACCGGAACTGAAAGAAGCAGGAGATAAGCTGGTACTCTTTACGATCGAAAAGAACGCGTATGATCTGCCGGTATATGAGCAGGTGATGAAACTGTACGACAAGATTCATGAGCTGATCGGCAAGGGAGCAATCCGCAGTGCCTATGCACTTGACGGAAAAGGTCTGGCAGCAGCAGTCAGCAAGATGGCATTCGGTAACAAATTAGGTGTAACAATTGCCGATGATGTCACTGCTGAAACCTTATTTGCACCGGGATTTGGTAATATCGTAGCAGAAGTAAAAGAAGAGTTTCTTCCTATTATAAAAGAAGCATCCGCAGTCGTTGTCGGAGAAGTCAACGATGCACAGAAATTCGTATACAAAGACATGGCTCTTTCCATGGATGAGGCACTTGATGCATGGCAGGGAACACTCGAGCGTGTATTCCCAACCCGCGCAACCGAGGATAAAGAAAAAGTACAGAGTGACGTATACGATACAAAGAACATCTATGTATGCAGAAACAAAGTCGCAAAGCCGACCGTATTCATTCCGGTATTCCCTGGAACAAACTGTGAGTACGACAGTGCGAAAGCGTTTGAGCGTGCAGGTGCCAATACAATTGTAAAAGTATTCAAGAATCTGAGTGCAGCAGACATCCGTGATTCTGTCGATGAATTTGTCAAGGCAATCGATCAGTCACAGATCATCATGTTCCCGGGCGGCTTTTCCGCAGGAGATGAACCGGAAGGATCTGCAAAGTTCTTTGCAACGGCATTCCGGAATGCAAAGATGACCGAGGCAGTAAGCAGGCTTCTTTCCGAGCGTGACGGACTGGCACTGGGTATCTGTAACGGATTCCAGGCACTGATCAAACTGGGACTGGTTCCTTACGGACAGATCCAGGCACAGAGTGCGGATTCCCCGACACTGACCTACAACACCATCAACCGCCACATCAGCAAGATGGTATATACCAAGGTCGTGACAAACAAATCCCCATGGCTGCAGCAGGCAAAGCTTGGTGCAACATACTGCAACCCGGCATCCCATGGAGAGGGACGTTTCGTAGCTCCGAAGGAATGGCTGGACAAGCTTTTTGCAAACGGACAGGTTGCCACCCAGTATGTCAATGAAGCCGGCGAGCCAACCATGGATGAAGAGTGGAATGTCAATGGTTCGTACATGGCGATCGAGGGTATCACCAGTCCGGATGGACGTGTACTCGGAAAGATGGCACACAGCGAGCGCCGCGGTGAGGCCGTTGCCATGAACATCTACGGAGAGCAGGATATGAAGATCTTCGAATCCGGAGTTGCTTACTTTAAATAGAATTGTTTATCTTCACGCGTAGTTTCACTCGAACTACGCGTGAAATAGTTTTAATAATAGAAAAAAGTGAAAAAACTCTTAAATGCTTAAGAAAATATTAAAGAATTTTTTCAATAAAATGTAATTTTGGTGTTGCAAAGATACAATACTTGGTGTATGATTGTCACGTAGAGTAGTTAAAAGAGTACTATAAATAGTACGACAAGTGATGAACTACTATCGAGGCTATGGAAACTGGAACTTGTTCCAGACAGACCTTACAATTACAGATACATATTAGAAATATAAGTCATCGGAACCTCAGCTTGCTGATCTTGATGCTGGACAATCAACGTTGATATCACACTCTACGCCGACGTCTGATGTGCGAAAGTTTCTGGTCATTTATGATTTGTGTGTCTGTAGATGAAACTGACGATGGACTTAACAGTAAGACCGAGGAAGGTCAGTGGAGGCAATTAGCGAGAACATTGGATTGGAAAAATCGTCCGCAGCGGTTTGAAAGAGAAGATGAAGGAACTTAAACGTGCAGGGTTAAACGAGTAGAAGAGATGGAAGTTAGTCAAAAAGAAAGAGAGGAAAAAACATGAAATCAAGCAAAAAAGTGTTAGCTTTTGCTCTCGCTGCAGCTATGGTTGTAACAGCAGTTCCTGCTACAAACGCACAGGCAGCTTCTACAGCAAAGCTTAGCGCAAAAAAAGCCACAGTTTATTCTGAGGGCTACAAGACAGTTACAGTTAAAACTCCAAAGTCTTGGAAGTCTGTTAAAGTAACTGCAACAAGCAGCAAGAAGTCTGTTGCAACTGTTAAGAAGACAGCAGCAAAGAAGATTAAGGTTACAGGTGTTAAGCCAGGTACCGCTAAAGTTACGGTTAAGGTAACTTACAAGACTTCTACAAAGAAGAATGCTAAGGCAAAGACAAAGAAACTTACTTACACACTGAAA
>ENA-UERC01001602-UERC01001602.1-human-gut-metagenome-genome-assembly--contig:-NODE-1602-length-12683-cov-13.871966_pt1 | contig 12683 bp, 10 predicted proteins | sample MGYA00242955_ERZ507955 | MGnify/ENA primary metagenome ERZ507955 (study PRJEB26167, sample SAMN06115394) | human gut metagenome | host: Homo sapiens | place: China:Hubei | collected 2016-04-27... | reverse complement strand
AGACACACACATTATAATATTCGCACGCGCGTATAAGGACGGAAAAAAGGAAGGGGCCCATACGAAAACAGCAGACGGAAAACAAGAAAAGACGGAAAAACGGAAGGCAAACTTGCAAACTTGCAAAACTTGCAGCACTTCCACACCCACTAAAAAACAAAACTACCATTTAAGACAAGAACGAAATCAAAGACAATAAATAAGTAAATTCTATAATTCTCTTTATACAAAAAGACAGACCTGTTTTATTCCTCCATTTACAAATAAAAAACTATCCACCTATCAGATGATCCATTAAAAAGACGTATCTTTGCCATTCATTATTTTTAATGCTAACATGAAATACGGAGTAACAAAAAATACATTACTTATTACAGCAGGCATAGTTTGGCTCTTAGCCGGTATCAACATCTTACGTATTGGAATAAGTTGCTGGATAAACGATTCTCATTATTGGTTCTTCAAAGTCTGTGAAGCTACCATAGTATTTCTGTTATTCTTTGGTCTGATATTTCATAAACTTTACAAGAAACATACTCATCGCATATCTCAAAAGAAAGCCAAGAATTGTCCATTCTCTTTCTTCGATGTAAAAGGGTGGATTATCATGGCATTCATGATTACCATAGGTATTTTAACACGCACCCTGCATTTACTACCGGAAGCATTCATTGCTGTATTTTATACAGGATTGTCAGTAGCCCTAATTACAACTGGTACCCGATTTATATGGTACTGGTGGAGAAACAGGCATCTACTAGTCTGATAAGTCATTCGGTCTACAGGGATTTCCACGACGGATGCTATTTTTCCCTCGCACGATGGCAGCGAAACCTCCCCAAAAGAAACGACAGTATCACCAATCACTCTTTCAAATCGCATGTTTCAAGAAATCTACAGGCTACCATACAGGTTGATACCACTAGCAGAGTGAATCGAAGAAAATCATATCATGCTACGCTAAGGTTTCCGCATCGAGCAGATTAATCATACCTGATTGCAAATTGTTATAAGCTCCCGAACAGTTGTTGTCATTGTATGGATTCCTCAACATACAGTTCGGCAACCTCAATGCGGCATACATCTACACCGGTAAACTCCACAATACACTCGCCCACAACCTGCGTTATCCTTGCGCGAAGAAGTAAACCACAAGTATCTTACCTTTTCAGCCGGATAGTCGAAATCACCCCGGTTCTCTCCACTTCCTAGCTTTTCGGGTATTATCAACTGTTCTGTTTCTAGCGTAGAAATATCATTAAGAAAACATACTGCCACGCTGAACAACGGAAAGAGCAATAGTTAAATAATAAATAACCTTTTCATCTTCTATCATTTTTTTATTGGTTGTTACATTCTTCATCTGTCACAACATGGGATGGAGATAAAATAGCACTACCGTAACGACGGTTCAACAGTTCTGATTATGTAGAATCAACACAAGACGATGAGCCAACTGGTTAAATCAAACTAATAAAAAACAATCGCCGCAGAAAGAAATGTATAACTCCCTGCGACAATTGTTTTATTGTAATATCCAAGTACATCGATCTATCAATTGTTTTTTACTATCATTGGCACGTACTTCTATTTCATTCCTTCCTTTTCTGAGAGGGACATCCTTGAACAAACAAACTTTCAAACTGTCTGGTTTCATCTTTCCACACTGACAGTCATTCACGATCAATATCACTTCTTCTACATTCGAAAAAACCTGTACATCAACGAGTGGCTTCACTCGATTCACATTACGACGCCCCGCGATATAAATCATAGGTTCCGGATTCCAATTGGCCCGATAAAAATAATAAGCATCCTTTTTAATCTTGCGATCATGGGTTACCAGCCCTTTGTCATTAATGCCCGGACGATCACCTTCCGTACGATGAGCCGCACCGAAATCAAACATATTCCACACAAAACTAGCCCACACATACGGACGTTCGTTTATTATTTTCCAATTCTGAATGTGATATTCTGTTTGCCAATTCTCTGGATGCCACCAACTTCCGGGAACAGTTTGTACCAATGAATCCTGCTGATGATAGATACTAGCACCCGCACCATATTCGCTGATGGCAATTTTCATTTCGGGATGGTTCTTATGAGTAGCATCCAACCATGTGGCAAGCGTAGCCGGCGTAGCCCCATACCATCCGTCATAGCGATTCCAAGCTATATGATCAGTAATGAAATTCAACGCACCCTCCTGATTACTTGCAGAAGTAGTAGGACGAGTAGGATCCTCTTGATGCGCTATAGCATTCAACTCCTTTATATACTCTACAGGATTGTCTCCCTGCTCTTTTAATTCATTGAACAACCCCCAAAAACAGATACTAGGATGATTGTAATGCTGGCGTATCATCTCTTTCAACTGCTCTTTACCATTTTCACGGAAAGAAGGCTGATCAACAAAACCTTTATCAGCGTATCCTCCTGGCCCCACAAATGGAATCTCAGCCCAAGTAACAATACCATGTTTATCCATTAAATCATACATATAGGTAGCTTGCGGATAATGTGCCAGACGAACAGCATTCACCCCCATATCAAGCATGATACGAGTATCTTCCTCGTGATGCACCGGACAAAGAGCATTACCCACTTCCGCCCTCTCCTGATGACGGCATACACCATGCAGCGGCAAGTATTTTCCATTCAAGAAAAAACCTTTATCGGGATCCGTAACGTAATAACGTAACCCTAACGGCTGTTCCACTTTGTCCAATTCTTTTCCGTCTTTAATCAAAGTCACCACCGCCTGATACATGAACGGATCCTGCATACCGTTCCAAAGACGCGGATTCTTCAGTATGAACTCTATATTCTCTACCTGTACATCTGTATGAGGAATCATACTTACTTCCTTCTCCGTTTCATACACAGTCTTTTTCCCGTCATTAACCTGCAACCGGAGCACTACTTTCCGGAGTTCTCCCGTTCCATTAGAAAGATTTACGCGTGCACAAATAGTTGCCTGTTTATCCGTAACCTGTTGCTGTATGAGATAAACCCCAGACGATGCATAATCTAACGGAGAAATACACAGGTTATCAGTCAGCAACAGATGTACATCCCGATAAATGCCGCCATAAAAATTAAAATCACCGACCAATGGCATTACATCCAACTGCTCGCCATTATTGACACGTACCAGCAATGTATTCTCTTTTCCATATTCCACTTTATCGGTTATCTCGAAGACAAAAGCTCCATAGCCTCCCCGATGCTCACCTATATGTTTACCATTTACAAAGACGTTGCTCACGCAATTCGCCCCCTCGAAACGTAAAAAAAGCCGCTTGCCTTGCCACTCGGGACGGATGAATATCTTTTTAGTATAATTACCTATTCCCCGCTTGTAATCGTGCTTACCACCCAAGGCATCCTGCGCATTCCAAGTATGAGGCAAGTCTACCCTACGTGCAGCACTAGCATTTACTTGATGGGAAAAACGGAAACTCCAATCCTGATTGATAAGCTTATCTTCTCTTTGTGCCAACACCTGCATGCTGAAAGCTGCGGCAAATAATACGGTGAAAGTTCTTCTGAGGTTTTTCATATGTATTTTTATTATTATACTTTGATTTATGTTCCAACAGCAAAAATAGGCAAAAAACTTGAGAGAGCAACTAAAACACAGAAGAATAGTTGAATACGAAAAAGGTAAAAGTCAAAACCGCCATGAATAACTTTTCTTCTGATATTCACAGCGGCATATATTATAAGCAAAATAATAAATCAACACATATCCTCTCAAAGATTTTTCCAAGCATTTCTTATAATATTTCGTATAGAAGCATGCTAAAAAATACCGATATAATTACAAATATAAAATCCAACGATATATTATCTTATTGTTTTACATTTAGCTTATAACCAACAGAGAGGGTTAAACTGTTATAATTCACACCTATATTATCATTTTTAGATTCTTTCCCAAGTGACATTTCATATTGAAGCTTAACCGTCCACCTCCGATTTTCAATACCTACAGCAGATGTCATTCCCCAGTCGAAATTTCTCGCATGCTGATATAGAAACTGGTTGCTACCACCCTCCGCACTTTCTCCCACACCAGGATATCCTTCAACCCAACCGGAAGAAGGCATAGTTAGATAATATGGATTGCTGTCAATATGATTTTTTATACAATATCCTATATATGATCCTATCTCAAAGAAAAATTTAGTGGAATTGTTGCTATGGATAGAGAATTTAGCTAAAATAGGAACTTGTAAAAAATGCCTTGTCTGAGAAACATTTTCTATCCATGTAGCATCTCCATTACTATATGTTCCGCCATTATTCACAGAGTATCCTCTAAAAGTATAATATAATCCCGACTTCATAGAGAACATATTATTAACATTATAATCTGCAGATATCCCTAAACGAGTGGATGGACGCCAACATTCTCCATACCCAGTTCTTTGTATTGAAGATAACCCTGCTTCGGTTGCCCATGTAACACGCTGAGCATTAGCCCACATGCTACAAGAAAAAACAACAGCAAATAATAATACTTTTTTCATTGAAAAATAAATTAAAGTTAGTAATTCTATAGTTTATACTATCGTGTCGCTATAATCTTTTTCATCATAACAACTTCATTTTTTGACAGAATGACAACAAAGTTCCGTTTTACCCCCATCCATGAAATCATTTTTATTTCAAACTAACATTTTACCAAACCGATAAGATTGAATGTAAGTACGATATAGCGATAACCGATCCACTAAAAAAATACAAGGGGAACAAGCAATAAGTACGGTTTCAGGCTTACAAAAGAAGAAGCTATTTTAAATTAGCACATTGACTGCATGATTTTTTATATATTTCCACATCAACTATAATTCATCTTGATACATTATTTTTCTGAAGCAGCTCATATATTTGGTCAGCGTATTCTGAGACAATTTTCTCACTATCCGCAGGTGCATTTCAAAAGCATCAATAAACTCACCCTTCAACTCGTTGAAGGAAATATACTCTTTCCTGTAGAATTCGTGGATTACAATCTCCAGCAATTCATAGCAGTTCCCATAACGGGAAAGAGTGGATTTCTGATATTCCTTGCCGATTAATGCCGTCCAGTCATCCATGCACTTCTTCATCGTACCCAAAACAATACGACGTTCCTCTTTAGAGAACAGCTTCACCAAAAGATGTTTAGGAATTACCAAAGCCTCCTGACACAAAAGTTCCTTGTGAATCTGGTATAAACGGACTGTCAGCGACTCAATATAGCAGTTCAGTTCCACCGACGCCCGGTCTTTACCTTTGCTGCATCCCTTAACATTATTCCACATCTTTAGAGGAACACTTCTTTGGATACGGGCATCTTCACTTTGCCCGTCAATTGTCACACGAAGAATAATAGGTGCTTCACCATTTTTCAACAATCTGCTCTTCAGAGCGAAGAACAAAACTTTCATTGCACCTTAGTTTCATCCTATTCTGTTTTTAGCGTTACAAACGCAATAAATATGGAGCAAGGCACTTCCTTATAAAATAAGGAAATTCAGAGAAATATCTGCATTTTAGTTGCATTTTTCAGTAGCCCTAAAAAAGCAACAGAATTTGCACCTGACATACTTCTCAGAAACGCTACATTCTGCTTCACCTCAAACAAACAAAAAAGCCCTAATTCCGTTGAGAATCAGAGCTTTTCCTAATTTTGCTTTCTTGAGAAGCGGTGCGTACGGGACTCGAACCCGTGACCCCATGCGTGACAGGCATGTATTCTAACCAACTGAACTAACGCACCAATAATTTTAATAAATCAAAAAAGACTTGCGGTGCGTACGGTAATCGTACCTTCCGCTTATAATATCTTTTTAATCAGTAACTTATGCGTAACCTAAAATTTAATGGTTACGACTTGGTTACGATTTCATCTTGTCAATTTTCGTAGCTTATGACACCACCGTGTCACCTTTCGATTGCGAGTGCAAAAGTACTACACATTTTTGAAACATGCAAGTTCTTGACAATATTTTTTTTCAGCCTTTTTTTCAAGTGCAAGGTGCGAGCCTATATATATAAATAGGCTTGCACCTTGCACTGAACTAATTTTGAACCTATTAACCTTACTCCTGACCGAAACGGATTGACCTCGCATTTTCCCGCAAAAAAAATGCAGGAACAAAAAAATTATGGTGTAGTACACGTATAGTATACCATGCGGATTTTGACTTATCGGGAACTTTGCGGCAAACATTTCAATAATTAGGATTATGACAGAAGTTATCGTAATGGAAAGTGCCGCCTATCAAAAGATGATGGGGCAAATAGCGAAAATCGCTGAGTTCATTACCAAGAATGAACACAAGTTGCAGGATTGCGACTTTGACAACGATGTATGGCTGGACAGTCAAGAAGTGGCCGATATGCTCCATATCAGCACACGCACCCTGCAACGGTTAAGGAGCGACGGACTGGTAGAGTATTCGGTGTTCCGCCGCAAGTGCCTGTACAAGCTCTCAGAAATAGAGAAAAAGGTACGGGAAAAGGTTATCACGTGTGAACCGCACCTGATAGACGTTTACAAGAAGAACCGGTTGTTGGATATAACAAAGGACGAAGACAATGAATAAGGAGGATATTTTGCAGGCGACGGACAGGGGGCTTTCGGTGTTCAGACACTACCTGCCTGTGCCGTTCCGCATCGGTAAGAAGTTCCTGAATCCTTTATATAAGGATACGAAGGCATCGTGCAACGTATATTATGACCGGCGGCATTCGGTGTATAAGATGAAGGATTTCGGCAATGAGGAATATTCCGGGGACTGCTTCGAGTTGGTAGGGACAATGACGGGGCTGAGTTGCAGGAACGCGAAGGATTTCGTTGAAATCATGCGCATCATTGACCATGACCTGCATTTGGGGTTGGCGGACGGTTACGAAAATTGTGTGGACACATCTTCCGTTCAGGTAGTTTGTCCGCCCACGCCGGAACAGGTGATAAAGAAAATACGCCCGTATAATATCGTACCAAGGGCGTTCAATGAAACAGACCGGATATTTTGGAGCAAATCCAGAATCACGGAGCATACATTAAATAAATATAATGTACGGCCTCTGCATTCGTTCAGTTCCGTCAATCAGGAAGGGAAAAGCTATACCTTGACTGAAACGGCACAGGAACCGATGTATGGCTATGTAGGCGACAAATACATTAAAATCTACCGCCCGCGCTCGGAGATGCGTTTCCTCTATGCCGGAGATTTGGGCGACAATTACTGCTTCGGACTTGACCAATTATCCGCCAAAGGGGATTTGTTGTTTATCACAGGCGGTGAGAAAGACGTGATGAGCCTTGCGGCAAACGGATTCCATGCCATCTGTTTCAATTCGGAAACGACGGTCATCCCTACCTCTGTGCTGATGCTGCTCTCCTACCGGTTCAAACACATTGTCCTGCTGTATGATATGGACAAGACCGGTCTGGAAGTTTCCGCCAAACGGCAGGAAGAATTGAAGCCGTTTGCATTGAAACGCCTTTTGCTGCCACTGTCAGGAACAAAAGAAGAAAAGGATGTAACGGATTATTTTGCGTTGGGACACACGCACGACGATTTATTGAAATTGTTCTTAAACCATTTGGATTCATTATACAAGGAAGATATGTCAGCATTAAAATCATGCGAGTTGGATTTCAACAACCCGCCACCTGTGGCACAAATGATAGTATCGGTGAACGATGTGCCGCTGGGAACACAAGGGAACCTGCTCTGCATCACCGGCGGGGAGGGTACGGGGAAAAGCAACTATGTGGCCGCCCTGATTGCCGGTGCTGTGAAACCGGAAAACGCGGAGGGCATCGACACGCTGGGCGTTTCCATTGAAGGGAACCCGAAAGGCAAGGCGGTGCTGTTCTATGACACCGAACAGAGCGAGGTGCAACTATACAAGAACGTAAGTACCCTGCTGCGCCGTTGCGGGCGCGACACGATGCCGGAGTGGTTCAAGGCATACTGCCTGACGGGGATGAGCCGCAAGGAGCGGCTGAAGTCCATTGTGCTCAGCATGGACAAGTTCCATTACCAATACGGGGGCATCCATCTGGTGGTCATTGACGGCATCGCCGACCTGATACGCTGCGCCAACGACGAGGCGGAGAGCATCGCCGTCGTGGAGGAACTCTACCGGCTGGCGGGCATCTACAACACGTGCATCGTCACGGTGCTGCACTTCATCCCCAACGGGCTGAAGCTGCGCGGGCACTTGGGCAGCGAACTGCAACGCAAGGCTGCCGCCATCCTCTCCATCGAAAAGGACACGAAGCCCGCCGTTTCGGTGGTGAAAGCCCTGAAAGTACGGGACGGCAGCCCGCTGGATGTGCCGCTCATGCAATTCGCATGGGACAAGGAGAAGGCGATGCACGCCTATCTGGGCGAGAAACCGAAAGAGGAAAAGGACAGGCGCAAGGAAGAGGAACTCGTGGCGGTAGCACGCGAACTGTTCAGCCGGAAACGCTTCATCGGCTACATGGAGCTTTCGGAAGAACTTCAGGCGGCGTTCGAGGTGAAGGAACGCACGGCCAAGAGCTACATCCGCTTCATGCGGGAAAAGGAAATCATTGTGAAATCACCCGACAGCCCGAACAGCTACATGCTGGGCGAGGTATAAAAGCACAGGAGGAACGGCCATGTTAGTGGACAAGACTGAATTTGAGGCGTGGATGGAGCGCATCATGGGTGAACTTTACCGCATATCGCGCAAGCTGGACAAGGCGGAGAACCGGCAGAAGCACCTGAACTACCTGAACGGGGAACGGCTGTACGACAACCAGGAGGTGTGCCAACTGCTGCGCATCAGCAAGCGCACGCTCCAGCGATACCGGAACAACGGGGCATTGAAATTCCATTCAATATACCACAAGACCTATTACAAGGAATCAGACCTGCACGAGTTCATCCGCAACAACTTCGACGAGAACGAAATCAAGCGTCAGGCACGGAAGGACAAGCTGTCGGAAACTTATCCGATGCCCGAAGAAATGGATGAAAACGGCGGGGAGAAAGAAACAGAAGAAAAAGAACTCTCAGATGATTGTGGATAATGCATCTTGGATGTTCATCGTTCAGGGATACTCTCTACCGCTGTGAAGCAGGAAGTTCCCGCTATTTAAGTTAAACAACCGGCTTCATTCTGTCGGGAGGACAGGGTGGAGCCATTTCTAATAAAATTCCAGTTTTGTGTCGTAAAAACAAGAATATTTCTTATCTTTGCACCGACAACCAAGGACATGGGATTATGATTATCACAAGAGAAGTACAGAAACGATTGGAAGATTTTCAGCCCGATTACGTGTTTACCTACCGGGACTTAAACTTGCCTGCCGAAACGAGCGAAAGCATCATTAAAATGCTGAATCGGCTGGCGGGTGAAGGCTACTTGGCTAAAATATCCAAAGGACGGTTCTACAAGCCTAAAAAGAGCGTGTTCGGAACGTTGAAACCCAGACAAGAAGAGTTGGTGAAGGATTTGTTGGAAAAGAACGGAAAGCGCATCGGATATTTGACCGGTTACTCCGTCTTTAATCGGTTGGGGCTTACTACACAAGTGCCCAACATCATCCAAATCGGCACAAACCAACGCAGGAACAAGAAACAACGGGATATATTCACCGTCTGCTTTGTCCTGCAACCTAACCCGATAACCAAAGACAATATTCCGCTCCTGCAATTATTGGATGCCATCCGCTTCATCAAGGAAATACCCGACACCACGATAGAGGCATCATACAGGCGCATAGCTTTTCTGGTAGGAGAACTTGGCAGGAGGGAGAAGGAAAAGATGGTTGCCTTGGCCGAGGCCTATCCGCCAATGGTACGCGCCTTGTTGGGAACCATCATCGAGAACGATTGCGGTATGGCGAAAGCGCAACCTTTATGGGATTCATTGAATCCAGTAACGGTCTATAAATTGGGAATAAATGAAGATACATTGCCTAATAAAAAGAAATGGAGGATTGAATGATACTGGAAAAACAACCTGAACTGTTAGCAGATGCAATACGCGCGGCTTCCGAATATTACCATATAGCACCGGTCTATATCGAAAAAGACTATTGGATAAGCAAGATATTGCAACAACTCTCCCGAAGCGTTTATATGGAGAACACGGTGTTCAAGGGCGGCACATCCTTGTCAAAAGGGTACGGATTGATTAACCGCTTCTCGGAAGATGTGGATGTGGCTGTACTCACGCAAAAGTTAAGCGGAAATCAGATAAAGACTTTGATTTCCAAGGTCTGCAAAGAAATGACCCAAGGCTTGCAGGAACAGGTTGTGCCTGAACTGACAAGTAAGGGTTCCCGTTATCGGAAAGCCTTGTACCAATATCCGGCAAGCGTCCATGACCCGTTGTTTGATTTTGTCGCCAACCGTGTAGTCGTGGAAATAAATTCGTTTGCCAATCCTTATCCATATGTCAGACGGCAAATAAAGAGCTTTATCACTTCCTACCTTGAAAATACAGGTATGGACTCTTTCATTGAAGAATATGACCTGCATCCGTTTGAACTGAACATTCTGGACAAACGGCGCACCTTGTGCGAGAAAGTCGTTTCGCTTCTCCGTTTCTCCTTTATGGATAATCCGGTGCAAGGATTAACCGGGAAAATCCGCCATTTCTATGATATCTATTTTCTGCTTGACGATAGGGAATGTATGGAATATGTGGAACAGGATTTCATTAAAGACCTGCAAGAACTGGCGGCGCATGACCGACAAATGTTTGACTCACCGGAAAAATGGAAACATACACCCATTAAAGAATCTCCCCTTCTTGGTTCATTCAATGAGCTATGGAAGCAATTGGGCGGATATTATGAACGGGAATTAAATTATCTGGCATATAGCCGGATACCTGATGCGAATCAAGTTGGAAAGAAATTGCACGATTTCATTTCGATAATTGAAAACAAGATATAATTTACAACATACAGGGATTTATGGCTCGACCGATTAAAGAAACGCCGGTAGTTACCGGTAAGGACGCTAAACGCTTTGCGGAGAAGATAGCTCACTTGAAACCTGAAAGCAAGGAAGATGGAAAAGTCCATGAACTGGAGAGGGATGTCATAAAATACTGGAAAGAGAAAAAAGTCGAACTGGCGATCTGCGGGATCGAAAACCAGAGCAATGTGAAAAAATATATGCCGTTCCGTATTATCGGATATGATGGTGCTGCATATCGAAGCCAGCTATTGGAGAACAGAAAAGAGATCCTGCCGGTCATGACAATTGTATTGTACTTCGGTACGGATCATCACTGGTATGGCAAAAAGAATATCAAAGGGTTGATGAAAATCCCGGAAGGACTGGAAGAGTACATCAATGATTATGAAATGAAAGTATTTGAGATCGCATGGCTTACAGAGGAAGAAATAGAAAGATTCCAAAGTGATTTTCGAATCGTAGCAAATTTCTTTGTGAACAAAAGATATGTGAAATCAAGGGCTTGTGCGGCAGCACTTGAAGAAGCCTACAGAAATCTTCTTATGACGGGAAAATTCCCAGCTTGTGTGCTTTATATTGATATCCCACCGAATACCATAGATGTGAACGTCCACCCTACTAAAATAGAAGTGCGTTTTTCAGACGAAAAGCTTATGCACGAGGCTGTGTTCTTTGCGGTGAAAAATTCCCTTATGAAGAATGTCAGACCTAATGAGATGCACCTTGAAAACAAGCGTAATTTCACCGATAGAGAGCTTTTTGATATACCTAAAAAGGATAACAGCGTTCAGCTTAAATTCGCCATTGAGGATAATAGTCAAAAGCCTGCCGTTCAAAAGGCTGAGATACCTGCCCAAAAGCCGCAGACAGAGAAGCAGTACGAAAATTCGTACAGCTATCAGAAGCCTGCACCAACGCTTAAAACTGTGGAGAGCAGGAGCATTACGCCTGAGGAGTAAGAAAAACTCAGCGGCAGTGCCGATATATTTCTTGCAAGCCTTGAACAGCCTGCAAAGAGAGAAACAGCTATCACAGAGCTTTCAGGCCCTGAGCCGAAGCCCCATAAGGTGACAGTGGAGGAGATAAACAAGGCGATAAGCGAGATACCTCTTCCTGACGAGCCTGAGGAGCAGAGCGGAGAAGCTTTCAAGTTTATCGACGCTCAAAGCTTCACAAAGAAAAAGCCTGTTTCCGTTATCGTGGAGGAGAAAGAACCTGAAAAGCCAAAGCCTGTTGTGGTGGGCGAGCTTTTCAAGACCTATGTTGTGGCACAGGTGGGCGACGAAATGATACTTATGGATAAGCATGCCGCCCATGAGAGATATATTTTCGAGAGGATAAAAAGCGATGCCGAACAGCTTGAAACGCAAATGTTCCTAGAACCTATCATGGTGTTGCTTTCCTATGACGAGTATGACGCTCTCAACGCAAACCTCGATAAGGTGTCACAGCTTGGCTTTGAGATAGAGCCTGACGTTGCGCCAACTGTTGCAGTAAAGGGCGTGCCTATCATTCTTGGTGACGATAACCCTGCGGATATAATCAGCGAACTTGCAAAGAATTTTATCGAGAATAAACTCAATCCGCAAATAGAGCTTTTTGACGACCTATACCATTCAATCGCCTGCAAAGCGGCAATAAAGGCGAACGATACCAACAGCGGAATAGAATTGCAGGCGCTCGTGAACGCCGTTTATGGTCAGGAAAATA
>ENA-UERC01001579-UERC01001579.1-human-gut-metagenome-genome-assembly--contig:-NODE-1579-length-12827-cov-22.438667_pt1 | contig 12827 bp, 9 predicted proteins | sample MGYA00242955_ERZ507955 | MGnify/ENA primary metagenome ERZ507955 (study PRJEB26167, sample SAMN06115394) | human gut metagenome | host: Homo sapiens | place: China:Hubei | collected 2016-04-27... | reverse complement strand
TAACAGAAGCACTCTGTTGATCCGATGTGCTTCTCCATTATGGCAGTCATTTTTTCTTTATCCGGCATTTCTACCGGCTCTTTGAACAGCATCTGAATGAGATAGGGACCTCCGGGCTGGGGGCCTTTTTTGTCGTCCAGATTTTGCTGGAAAGCTTTATTGCTCATTTGGGTTCCTCCTTCTTTTCTGGGAACAGTTTCCACCGAAACTCCAGCTCTTTCTGGACAAACTCTTTCGGCAGGCCGCGGGGGTTGGCGATGAGATACCATACCCGAAAGGTGCGCTTCTTCGGATCCGTTTCCTGCCGGTAGAGCTGATAGCCCGCCTCATCCTCCTGTGTCCACTGTCCTGTCTGCCGCTTGGCCTGCACAAAGGGTTCCACCACCTGGTCCAGTTCCTCTCTGGTGCGGCTTGAGGCCCAGGCTTGATCCACATCATTGGCGTGGGAGAGGTGGAACAACATCGAACCCATCCAGTTCTTTGCCTTGTGTCCAGGCGTTCCGCGCAATTCCGCCTGATGGTGGTACTCCGCCAGCTGCTCCGATGTTCCGTACCGTTCCACCATCTGCTCCCGCACATGAATGCACCAGCTGTAATCCTCCGGCTGGATAAAGGGGGTGCAGACCGGTTGGAGCGCCTCTGCTGGGTCCACCTCAAAGCGAGAGATAAAGTCAAGGTAGTGGGCTTGGATCAGGGGCAGGAAGGTGTCCAGCAGCCCGGTGTCCAGCCGCAGATCCTCTGTCAGCATCCGAAAGAACGAACCGCCTGTTGTCGGTTCTATTTTGAAAGAGTAGAGACAATCATCTCCCTGCTTTATGATACAGGTGAAGCCCACCTCCACATTCCCATGGCCGATTTCGTAGTCTATGTAGTTGTAGCGGCTCCGGTCAAACCAGATCTGATAGGTCAGCCCGTTTTTCATTTTCTTTTTGAAGTCGCCCTTTTTCAGACGCTTCCAGCCCTTTTCCTCCAGGCCCAGGCCGTTCCACAGGTAGTCCAGAAGTTCCTGAATTATATCTGCCGGCCGTTTTTGTTCCACGGTCTCCACCCCCTGACGAATTCTCTTTAATAGTCAAGCAGGATAGGCACCTGCTGCTCCTCGGCAAACCGCATGGCCCGCCAGAACATGGAGAAGGCAAACTTGGCAAGGGATTGAGTGTCATACTGGGTGTGTTCCGGGATGTCTGCCTTGCTGTACTGTCCATCTGAGTCTACGGTTCCGTCTACCGGGTATCCCTCCGTGTCTGCCCAACCAAGGATAGTGTCCTCATCGGCCTGCCATGCCAGCTGGTTCAGCTTTTCCAGCTCCTTCCGCAGTCCGCCCAAGGTGGCGATCATCGTCTGATCATCGGTGGGCAGAGGGCCTTGGAATAGAAAGCTGTCGGTGAGGGGAAGCCACCAAGTCGCGCCCCGAAGCAGGGACCACACCCGCTCCTCGTCCGATGCAAGGCGGGCAATCAGGGGATGCTCCCCGAAGTCCCAGTCCTTCTCCACGGTGAGAGGCACCGGTTCCTCGTATGTATGACAGGCGGCCACCAGCAGCATAGCGCCAAAGGCATCCCAATCCGGCTTATCGGTGTAATAGGGCCGCTCGTTGTCCTCCGGCCATGGAGTGTAGTGCGGCTGGTTCGGCTGGGAAATGGCGGCTAAGATCTGATCCCGCCAGTCCTCCACTGCCGCCTGGATCTCAGCCGGGGACAGCTCCTCCTCGTTGTCGGCGGGTTCTCCATCCGGGGTGATCCGGTTAAAGGTGTATCCGTTTTCCTCCGCCCACTGCTGAACAACAGTTTTCCAGTTGTGAGAATAGTACCGGGTCAGCGGCCCGGCGTAAATATCAAGTCCCATAGCAATGTCTCCTTTTCTGTTATGCAGTCATTCTTTTGCTGGAGCGAACATCTGGTCAATCTTCTCCAGATCGTATTCCAAAATCCAGTCATGAAATTGATGATAGAGAGGCAATAGCAGCTTCTGTGAGCCGCCCAGCACATCCAGCCCACGGTCATCGTACAAATGGTAGAGGAACGGCCCCGGCCCAGCCAGATAGACGCTGGACACAAAGCCGTTCCAGCCGCCGATGTCCCCCAGAATGATTTCCCGAAGAAGCAGCTCTGGTTGAAAGCTGATCTTGCTGAGATCCCAGTAAAACTGCACTTGTGCATGGGTATCCCCATCTTCATCCTGCTCTGTGGCCGAAAGTTGTTCATCGGGAACTGGGAGGCCCACTCGCTGCCGGATAACGGTCAGCAGGGACTCGGCGGGTTCTTCATCGGGATACCCGTCGATCCGCAGAAGGTCCGGCACCGCCGGAAGTGCCCGATAGATCGCGGCGGCTCGGTCCAGCGCCCCCTGAACATAAGCGGGGTTGGTTTTCAGCTTCGCCGCACGCCTATCCAGATAGATTGGTTCCTCCCCGCCGATCTTAAAACGAATGCCCACCGGTGCATGGTAGAACAGAGGGTGTTCCAGCCCAGCCATGCCCAGATCATGTAAAATGTGTTCAAACCGCTTTGCCAGCATGGTATCCCTCCGTTCTCATGTCATTTCATACAGCAGAGCAGCATCGCCCTGCACCAGTTCCAGATGGGAGCGCAGCGTATTAAGCCCGCTTTGCACCGCCTCGGTGGGCAGATCCCAGTCCGGGGCAATTTCAGCGGCCAGCTCCGGGAGATCCTGCTCCCGCAGAGCTGCCAGCAGTTGAGACGCCAGCTCTCCCTCCAGCAGAGCGCAGTCCAGGGTGTCTTCCGTCTGGGGAGCAGGAAAACGGACATCCAGATCCAGTTCGCTCTCACACCAGTCCCAGATGGCCATATAGACCGCGCCGGAGCAGTCACCGTCGGACAACTCCTGCCGCTGGTTATTTTTTATCAGATAAAAGGACGCGATCTGTGACATGGTGGTTCCTCCTAAATGTTATTCGCTTCCATCAGCCCTTCGGCCTGCAACCGGATCACATAGAAAGCCCGCACCCAGTCCAGTTCCTGCTCCATGGAGTCCTCCAAAGCCAGCAGGCGGCGCTTGCCAAGCCTGCGATCCAGAAGGGCAAAGATACGGACAAGGGGATTCTCGCTGACAAGGCTTTTCTCGATGCTCTGGTTGTCAAAGATCCCAAACGCCTCATAGAACACCTTTTGGTCAAAGGTGCCCTGCTCCAGCGCATAGGCATGAGCCTGATTGATGGCCTCTTTTGCGGAGTCGTGATCTTTCAGCGTGGTGGAGCGCAAGTGATGAAATTTCGTCCACACATTTTCAAAATAGGTGTAGTAGTTGCTCCGCAGCACTTCCACGCCGTCCACACGAATGGCGGCCCGGCCCTCATGGTCGGCGCTTTTGCTGTAACTGGTGGCAAAATACTGGATGTGGCCCCGGAGTGCCGGGCACAGGTAGTCATTCTCCAATTTGTTCCGGATTCCACTCCAAGTGGATACTCTACTGTTTGACATAGGTGTTGTTTCCTTTCTGCTGATTCCTACTGCTTTTGGAGATACTCCCGGAAGCATTCGATGAACTCCCGATTCCGCTTAGGGACATCGAACCCCTTCCGATGGGGGAAGAACCCCTCCTGTTCCACATCGTCCAGCAGCTTGGGCAGATTGGAAAACCGGGCAAAGAATGGTAGTGCATAGTCCTGGATCTGCCCGGAAATTTCCTGGATAGAGCGTTCCCGCTCCAGCAGAGTAGATACCTCATAGCGGGGGAAGTCATCATACCGGTGGGTCAGCCGGGCGATGGAGGTACCCACGATACCATCATAGGTTTCCTCCGTCCCTTCCTGCTCACTGCGCCACTGGGCAATCACCGGGGAACTCACATCGAAGAAGGCAGTAAAAGTGGTGGAGCCAAAGCGGATGGAGGGGGAAAAGTAAAAGGAGAACACAAAGATGCCGTCTTTTTTGTAGATGTCATTTTTGCTCTTGCGGTATTTGTAGCCCAGCGGGTTCAAAGGCTCCGCGATCCGCTCACAGGTATAGACGAAGATCTCACGGGGCTTGGTTCCCTTGGGAAAATCCTTCTTCTCCATGTTGCCACCTCAATCAAAATCCATCCAGACCAGGTGTTTTCCGCAGTGGAGGCACTGGAACAGATAGCATTGCAGATGCCCGCCATTGACAGATTCCCGGATCATTTCTTTTTGCTCATCGTCCCACATCGGATCGTCCAGTACCTCCTCCAGCACACCCAGGGCCCGCAGTTCTCTGGCACCCACATGGCCCAGGTAGGCGCAGTAGTCGCCGCAGTGGGCGCGCCAGTATTCCTGCTGCCAGCCGGAGTAGCCGGGGGTGCGGTGGATCAGCTCGTCCAGCTTCTCCGGATCGTCTACACCATCATCCACAGAGAAATCATCTTGAAAACTACCGTCATATTTCCGGGCTGCTTCGCCGTTGGCGATGCACTCTGGGCACAGATATGCAATATCCTCCACGGCGTAAAAGGGGGCTGTATAGAAAATATGGGTCGTCTTGCCGCAGCAGTCGCAGACAACGCCGTCTGCGGATTCCTCAAAAGCCCCAGTTTCCAGAGGGTTTGGGTGATACCGGAAGGCGGGCAGGCCCAGCTGGGCCTGCCGTTCCTTTTCTTTCTGCTTTTCCTCCGGCGTTTTGGGCTTGGGGAGAGCATAATGATTGCCCCAGTTTTCCGCATAGTCCTTCAGCGTGCCCAGCCGCTTGAGGGTCTTTTTATCGGAACGATTTCCGATTTGGCAGAGCAGTTCATAGGCATCCTTCTTGAAGTCCAGTAGATCATACATATCCACCAGCACTTCCTTGGCCTGCTGATCCTCACTCTGCTCAAGTTCTTCCTTGAAGGTATATAGAGCGCGGACATTGTCTGGACCTTCATTGGTCGCAACAAACTGTTTTTTTAGTTCGATATAGGTTTTCTGATATTCTGTCATTGGTCGCACCTCCCATCAATCCCACCAGAAATACCAGACGGTGGACTGCCACAGGACATCTGCCAAGGAGCCAATGCTTCCATCCTCATTCTGATCCAGATCTGGGCAGAAACCATATTGCTCCACAGCCACCTCCATAGCTCTTTCCTTGGAGATCGGAGTTGGAAGTTCAAACTCCAATTCATCGTGGCTCATGGCGGCAGGGATGGCACCATGTTGCTCGAACCAGTATTTCGCCACTGCCATCAGGTCCGGTGTGTCGGGACACTCATTCCAATTTCCAAAGGGCAGGTAGGCGAAGATCTCCCAGGGGTTCTTTACCGGAATTTTAGCCAGAATGAGCGGATATGTCATTCCGGTATCATCGTTCCAATAGTTTGCGAAGCGGTCGTTGGGTTCTCCGCCCTCCATCTCGCCCAGGACTTCCTCCTCCCAGTCCAGATCATCGTCCTCGGCTTCTTCCTTGCGCTGGCCGGTCAATTCCTCCAAAATCGCCTTTCCGTCCTTAACAGGAGCGGAGAGCATCTTCTTCCGGTACTCCTCTACCGTTTTGAGGTCAAATTCATAGCAGTCCGCATCATGCTCCGGGTCGGCGTTCATTACCAGACATTCCAACAGCGTTTCATCATCCGCCTGGATAAGTACGGGAACAAAGCCCTCCCGTACCCCCAGCCGCTGGGCGTAGCTGTATGCCGACATGATGGGGTCATCATCTGCCATGGATGGGAAATAGGTACACTCGCAGTCCAGATACTCCATGATGGCCTGAGCAACCTCGGAAGGCTCCAGCGTGTCCTCGTCGAAGTCCTGTCCCTGCCAGTTTTCAAAGCGTTCCTCAATCACTTGAGCCATGGTCTGATAGTATTTCTCATCAAATGGGATGAATAAGTATGCCTCCTGTTGAAATTCATTGGAGTGGTATCGGGACGGACCAAAATATTTCAGGGCATAGTCATCAATGTCGGCAGGATAGTAGGGACTGTCGCCCTCTCCGTAGTAATAGCCTGCAAAGGCACGGCCTTGCTGATTGAACAGCACAGAGAACAGACAGCCGTCCAGCTCATCCCGGATAAACTCCCGCAGATCCACGCTGGCAGGGTCGGCTTTGACCTGTTTGGCCACTTCGCTGTATTCTTTCAGGAAGTCCTCGCCCATCAGGTCGTGCTCCATGCACCAGCGCAAGTAGATGGCCATGTGGTTATAAGCATTGATGGGGTCAATAGGCAGTTCCTTCTCCTCAATGCTCTCGATATGATAGGAGGCATCGTCCATCTCACCGTCAAAATCATCATTGGAAAGGGTGCCACGGGTGATAGCATCCTGACGATCAGGCTCCACCACAAAGCTGATGCCGTTCATTTTGCCCAGCAGGGCGTCCGCGTCATGGGCCAGCTTATATTCCAATTCATCCCGGTAGAGAGGAATCACCTGATAGAAGTTGACCTCCTCGCCACTCGGCAGGATGCAGACCTCGCCGCCCTCCTCTGTACTTTGGGGGCCGGTGAGAATGGCGGCACACAGCTTCGTATTTTCCGCAAAGTTCTCCTTGTTATCCATGGTATGTCCAAAGCCCAGCCAGGTATCGCTGGCAATGGGAAGGCGGGCCAAGGATTTCAGCAGGCGGATGGGCCAGTACCACTTTTCGTCTTTCATGGACTCCTGATCCAGCTTCCAGTCCGCAGGCAGGGCAATGGCCAGCTCCGCCCGCTCCAGCTTATATTCCGCCAGTTCCTCCGGCACATTCATCCGGTGAGCGCCCATGCCCATGGTGACCAGGGTGCAGTAGTCCCGCTCCTCAGAGGGCGGCACCACGCAGATGTCCACATGGATGTCGGGAGAAACCAGCTCATGGAACACATTCTCGAACTTGCCGAAATACTGCTCAATGTGCCCCTCGACGGCTTCCATCTCCTCCTCGGTGTAGACTTCGGGATTACTGAATTCTTCCTCATCCTGCGTGTCATCATTGTCTGAGTGGTCGCAGCTGTCATCCTCCGGATCTCCCTTTATAGGCTCGTAACCGATCTTCAGGGTCATCTGTTCCTCCGGCAGGGAGACGCCGGGGCTGCGGGTGATGGTGTGCTTATCGTCCGCAGAAAAACCGATGGTCTCGCCGTCTTGCAGTGTCACATCACACGCCAGCACATAGGAGGCAAGGCTGGCCAAAAAGTCCCGCAGTTCCTCCGGCTCAGCGTCGGTGTTCAACACCTCCATTTCCTCCTTGCCAAACACATCCATGCCGTAGGTGTAGCCGTTTAGGCCCCCCTCGCTCCGGTACAGGCCGAACCAAACCCAGTTGAAGATGGGCAGTTCGTCCTCTTTGAGCATATCGGCAAGGCCCTCATAGAAACGAGGCTCAAATACCACGCCGCTGGTGTAGACACCGGTGGCATATTTCTGCTTGCAGCACACTGCCATCGCCTTAGTGAACAGCTTACCCCGTTCCAGCAGTTTTTCCTCCTCGCCCAATACAGCCACCACGATATGGGCCTTGTGCGCTTTGGCCACCTCTACGGCCTCTGGCCACATATAGTTGTTTTCGGCGTTGATCTCCGCTTCATTGTCCGGGATGTGACCGTGGAAGAGTGTCACGATCAGCATCATGCCGCCGACCCGCATTACCACAGCGTCATCGCTGTTCTCATCATCTTCGTCGCCCTCATCCGGCTCCTCATCTACGATGCCCCATTCTTCCCGTAGATTCCGGATCAACTGCTCCTTGTCCCATTCCGCTTTGGAGAGGAGCACAGACCCGGCAAAGGAGCCCTTACGGTCAGTTTTCTCCTCGTCGGCGTCATCCTCAAGATCCTCTACATCTTCATCCGGATCATAGAGGGATTCATGCTCCAGTCCGCGGACAAATTCCTCAAAGCTGTCTGCCAGATGGGTAATCTTGTAGTCGTTTTCCTGATCCACATGGACTACCGCAGGCTCTCCCTGGGGGCCGCAAGCTCGGTAGTCCAGGAAAATCATATCGTGTCCGGCGCTTGGACAGTCACAGATGGCCACACCGATGGCAGGATACTCCCACTCATCGATCATAAACTGGCTGCCCAGCTCTCCGCAGAGGGAGCAGCTCTTTTCTCGTCCGATGCCGAAAATGCCGGTGATGGCCACATGGTCATCTGCCCAGCAGGTAGGTTCATCGCAGGGATAGCAGGTGTTCACCGGAATGCCGCCGTTGTGCTGCTTCATCAGCCAGATGTAGGCGGCGGGCAGCTTGTAGCCCAGTTCCTCCTCCACGCTGGCGATCAGCTCATCGGAAGGCGGATCACTGACATATTCTTTCAGTGCATACCAATTATCATCCCAGAAGTTGGTGAGGTCGAAGCCCTCAAATGGAGTATCACCGGGCACGAATTTGGCCTTCTTCTTCCGGCTGCGCTGGCGTTTCCGAATCTCCGCCTTACACTCCCGAATTACTGCCGGGGCATTTTCATCCTCCGGGTCCAACTCTGCCCACCGCTGAGCGTAGGGAATGGCCTTTTCCTCCTGGCCGTAGAGATACTGATAGCCATAGGCCATCCGCATATTCCACTCCGCCTTGTCCTGGCCTTCCTCCCGGACGGACTCCAGCACCTCAATGGCCCTCAGAAGGGCTTTGTCTCCCTTGGATTTCAAAGTACCTTCGTCATGGTCCCCGATGATGGCGTAGTTCTCCAGTGCACGGGCCAGGGCGTAGGCGGTGCGGTAGTTCCTCCAGTTCTCCGGGATGGCATTCAGTGCCTGGATACAGCGGGTGTACTCGTCTTCGTCGTTCCACTGCTCCAGCTGAGCGAAGAATGCTTCGGCGTTCTGTTGGGTGTAAGGAATATAGTCCATGCCCGTCAGCGTTTCGTCCAACTCGTCATCCTGATTCTCAGTTTCTGTCCCATCATCTTGTTGCTTTAGGGATACAGAACCGGCTTCACGGCGGAAGGTGTGGAAGATGGCCCATGGGATGTCCGTGCCTTCAAAGAACTCTTTCGCCATGTTCAGCGCCTCTTGGATGTCCCAGGCGATGAAGTCCACATAGCCACAGTAGAGGCCGGTAGCCCCGCCGGTGAGAGTGAGCACTTCCGAACCATCCCCGCCGGTGAGCACTTCCTCCAGTTTGTCCCGGAAGTCGAAAATTTTCTGACTGCCTTCCTCCTCCCGCAGGGTATCCAGGGGATAGCAGAAGAAGCCCGCCACCGCGCCGTCGGCATGGAGATCGTCCATAAAATCATTGTCGGCATTCAGATAGCCGTTGATGAGCGGCACACAGCAGGTGGAACCGGCCATTACATCCAGCCGCCAATCGGCGTCCGGGTCCTGTTTGGGTTCCATTTTGTAACCAAGGTAGCTCTCCAGATAGGCTTCCGGGTCGGTGGAGAGCTCCAGGCCCTGCTCCCGCAGTTTGTCGGGCAGCTGGGACAGGAGGAAGGACGGCTCTGCCTTGGGTTCCTCCAGCACATCAAAGCTGTCTATGTATCTCATGTGGGAGATCTCGCCCAGCACTTGGTCGGTGAGGGTAGTGAGCATCCACCAGGCCCGGCCTTCTTCCTCCCGGAGCATAGGCAGCAGCTTTTCGCAGTAGGCGGAGATGGCGAAGCTGTTTTCACCCTGCTCCTCCAGCCAGATCTGCACATCCTCCCCGGAGATGTCCCAGCCATCCTCAGTACGCAGGCCGATGTTCTGGAGAGGCTGACGGCCCACAAGGATATTCCAGTGCTCCAGCACCTCCTTGGGGGCGTGCTTCTGGAAGTAGACCAGCTCAAACAGTTTGACCTTATCCCCCTCCGGGGTGAGGATCAGCTCATGCTTTTCGCCGTTGAAGCCCATCTCGAAGGAAATCTCGTCAAAAACCAAATTCAGGGTTTCCTCCATTTGGGCCACGATCTCCGCACCGCGGGTGTGATCTTTGTCCTCGTCCATCATCTGGCGCAGCTCTGCTTCCATCTCGGCAAAGGTTTCCCACCAGTTCTCTGTCCGTTCCCGGAAGCACTCCCAGAACTGCGGCAGAGAAATACCCTTTTTGCACGAGTCAATTAGTTCCTCCATGTCCTGTCGGGTGTTGAGCTTAGGATCATCACCGGGATGCAGTTCCAGAGCTTTTTCAAAATGCCGCAGAGCGCGGCCCTCCTGATCCAGATAATAATAGGCATACCCCATACGGAAATTCCAGGAATAAGTATCTCCCAGTTCCTCCTCATGGGACTGCATCAGTTCCAGTGCCTGGTGAAGCAGCTTCCTTCCCTCCGGCTCGCTGGAGTCCGCCAGATTGTTGTAGGCGCGGGCCAGCTCCATATCCATTTCCGGGGTACGCTCCTCGGCAGAGATTGCCTCCAGTGCGTCAACGATTTTCTGGTGTTTGTCCTCCTCATGCCACTTCTGGCACTGCTTCAAAATATCCATATCAGGGTCCTCCTCGTCCTCATCTGGTTTCCAGTCTTTGATCTGCTGGAACACGCCATTTTCATCCCGCTCAAAGGCGCAGGGAGCGGGGGTGTTCAGCAAAGGGATGATGTCGGGATCGTCATTGCAGATCGTGTTCAGCTTGTAGATCCCGGCGTTGTTAGGGTCGTCCATGTACTCGTCGCTCTCATCACCGGCGGTAAAGCGCCAGCCGCTGTCCCAGCCGCCGTCCGGCTCCTCCCTGTAGCAGTAGCCCACCTTGCGGCCCTCTACTGTGATGCGGTTGGTGGCGATGCAGCCATCGGCACCCTTCCAGTCAGGGAGCAGAGATTTCACATCCTCCGCTTTCACATGGTAGTCCCGGTTGCGGCCAGCGGCCTCGTACAGTTCCTTCCGCAGCGCCTCCACATCCCGAGCCATCTCCTGGATCTCCTCGTTGTCCATCATCTCACTGAGGTCATATTCCAGCGGATTCTGGGCAAAATCCGCCAGTGCCTTGTTCATGGCATCATGCTCCTCTGGCGTGACGGTGATGCGGATGCGGCGGGCAGGGGTGTTGTACTCGTCCAGATCCTGAAGGTTTACACTGCCGCTGACGCTGCACTCCAGCAGGATGGCGGCCAGATCAGTGACCACATCAATGGCGAAGTGGAAGTCCATCTCCACGCCATCGGAGTGTGTAAACTCCAGATACTCCACGGTCTGGCGGAAGTCCCAGTTTTGTTTGTCCAGCCCAATCTTGGCAAATATCTCGCTGAGGGGGATCTCCTCTTTCTTCTGGTCTTCCAAAAATGCCACAAGGTTCAGACTGTCATCGGAACCGCCAATAAAGTTGCCCCAGTATTTTTTGATATACATTTGTCGTGCCTCCTGTTCTGAATCCAGTCGATCAATGAGCTGATTCAAGTGTTCCAACCACGCAGGAGCGATCTCACCGCTGTCCTCGTTCTTCCAAAGATCCACAATCTCACGGATGCCGTCCTCGTCCGGCACCTCGTTTTTGATGTCGGTGAGCTGCCGCAGCAGGAAAGCAAGGGCTTCTTTGGATGCTGTGAAACCGGTGACTTTATCCCATATAGCTTCTTCATGATCGTAGTCCAGCTTGCCATTATCCTTCCATTGGAAATACAGCTCCGCCAGAGCCATCGCAGTATTGTCAAAGAGGAAGTCGATTTGTGAGAAGTCAGATCCCAGCATGACTTCCTCTTTCATCAGTTCGATCATCTCGCCCAGATCCATTACCGGATGCTCCGGTACATATTCATTTTTGAGGATGTCCAGTACATCCAGCCCTTCGTCACGCTCTAATGCTTTTATGCCCCATGCTCCCATGTCGGCACCTCTCTTTCTTTATTTCGTATCAAGCTTCTATTGTCAATCATAGTTCTCCAACCGAATGATAGGCCGATAAAAGTCATAATCTCCGTTTAGTTCATTGTCCTCCTGCACTTCTGGCTTACAGTGGGGCGAACAGGGTAGGAAACCGAGAAATGGGCCCAGCCCACCGCAGATATTGCATCCGCCGTCACCGCCGCAGGTGGTAAGCCTATCAGCCTGCACCACTTCCCGCATATAGGGATCGTAGGCGATGGACAGGCCGAAGAAGTTGGGTTCCTCCATGTCATAGGGCCGGTTCTCATCCTCATCCATGTCCTCAAACCAGCGCAGACGCATGGAGTAGTCTAACCCATCTCCCCATGGAAACAGGGTCCGACACCCGCCGCCACACAGGTAGGCCCACTCGTCCGCCGTGGGCAGGGAGAAGCCCCTGTTTTCCAGCATGGCAAGAAGCGCATCGTAGTCTGTGTGGTTATAGATACAGATCTGAAAGCCCTTTTCCGTCCGCTCAATGCGGGCCGACTGATGCAAGGTAAGACTGCTGCTGTCACTCCAGGCAAAATCCCGGAACTCCTTCAGCCAGTCAGGGTGGGCAGTCAGCCTGGAATCGTCCATTTTGACTGGCTCCCAGCAGAGTTCCTCCAACTCCCGGCCCACCAGCATGGGGCCAATGGCCACTTGCCGGACGGGAGCCATGCTTTCCCGAATCATCTCCTCCGGGTTCTGCGGTTCCATTTCCCATTCCCGGAACAGATACTCCAATTCCTCCCGGCTCTCCTGATTCAGTCCCACGGCAAACTGCTCCCAGCCCAGGGTGACGGTATCGCCAGGAACAAAGACAAACTTCCGGCCATCTTTTTCGAATATGCCGGTGGTGCTGCTCTGGCCCCAGCGGTCAAAAGTATGTAGACCGAGAAAGGTCATATCATAACGGGCAGCCAGGCTCTCCATCAGCACCTGCTTCTCGATGTTTTCCATTTGATTGAATTGGGTGCGGAATAGTCTTTTGTTCATAACAAGTCCTCCTACAGCCTATCCAGGTTTTCCTGTAAATCGCCCTGCATCAAGTGCTGGGCAATGGCTTGGTTCAGTGGCTTATGGGGGTGATAGGCTGCCTGCTCTACATCGTGGAGGCACTCCGCCATCAATACCTCCGGAGAAATGCCTTCCCGTTTGCCATAAAGATGGCCGAAGGCATAGCACACAGACTTTAGAAAGTCAA
>ENA-UERC01001566-UERC01001566.1-human-gut-metagenome-genome-assembly--contig:-NODE-1566-length-12931-cov-4.608293_pt1 | contig 12931 bp, 7 predicted proteins | sample MGYA00242955_ERZ507955 | MGnify/ENA primary metagenome ERZ507955 (study PRJEB26167, sample SAMN06115394) | human gut metagenome | host: Homo sapiens | place: China:Hubei | collected 2016-04-27 | study... | reverse complement strand
ATCCCCGTCATCATCACCTCGTCCGAGGATGACGAATCGTTCATCCAGAAGGCCTACGAGCTCGGCGTAACGGATTACATCCGCCGCCCGTTCAACCTGACGGTCACGCAGCGGCGCGTGAGCAACGCACTCACGCTCTACGCGCGCCAGAAGCACCTTGTCCACCTGGCCGAAGAGCAGGTTTACGAGCACGAGAAGACGAACAGCGCCATCATCAACATTCTGAGCCACATCGTCGAGTCGCGCAACTTCGAATCCGGCACGCACATTCTGCATGTGCGCGCCATCACGGATATTCTGCTGCGCCAGCTCGTGGCGGCGACGAACCGCTGCCCGCTCTCGCAGGCGCGTATTCCTACGCGCTCGGACAGTTCAGGCCCGAAGGCGGCGGGCATTGACCGATCACGCCGCTTCCTTTGGAACGGCGCGCAAAATAGAAAGGAAGCATCATGACTCACAACAAATTTCTCCCTCGCGTGCTCGCCGCAGCGGCGGCGATGATGCTGCTCGCAGGCTGCGGCAGCAAGACAGACCCCGGATTTTCCCCGGCGAACCCTGTCAATATCACGATCTGGACGTACTACAACGGTGAACAGCTCGAAGCGTTCAACGCGCTCGTCGACGAGTTCAACTCGACCGTCGGCAAGGAACAGGGCATCACGGTTGAGAGCTCCAGCCACGGCAGCGTGACCGATCTTGAGAACAACGTGCTCGCTTCTGCCGAGGGCAAGGTCGGCGCCGAGGCGATGCCCAACATCTTCTCCGCCTACGCCGACACTGCCTACGCGCTCGATGAGATGGGTCAAATTGCCGATCTGAGCGATTATCTAAGCGAAGAGGACCGCGCCGCCTTTATTGAGGACTATCTGAGCGAAGGCGACTTCTCCGGCTCGGGCAGTATCAAGATCTTCCCCGTCGCCAAGTCGGTGGAGCTGCTGTTTCTCAATGAAACGGACTGGGAGCCGTTCGCCGCCGCCACAGGCGCAACCTATGACGACTTGGCCACGATCGAAGGCCTCGTCTCCGTCGCCGAACGCTACTACGAGTGGACCGACGCGCAGACGCCCGACATCCCGAACGATGGACGCGCGTTTTTCGGCCGCGACGCGATGGCGAACTACATGCTCATCGGCGCCAAGCAGCTTGGCTGCACGATCTTCGACGCACAGGACGGCAGCATGACGCTGAACTTTGACCACGACGCCGTGCGCACCCTCTGGGATAACTACTATGTACCCTTCATCAAGGGCTACTTTTCCGCAAGCGGCCGCTTCCGCAGCGATGATGTGAAGACTGGCAATATCATCGCCTACGTCGGCTCGTCTTCGAGCGCAACGTTCTTCCCCACGCAGGTCATCGCCGACGACATGGACAGCCACGACATCACGCGCAAGGCGCTTGAAAGCCCGAAGTTTGCGAACGGCGAGGACTACGCCGTGCAGCAGGGCGCGGGCATGGTCGTGACGAAGGCGAGCGATGCCGAGATTCAGGCAAGCCTCGTGTTCCTCAAATGGTTCACCTCACCCGAGCACAACATCACGTTCTCTGTCAACTCAGGCTACCTCCCCGTCACGCACGAGGGCAACTCCATCGACGCGATCCGCGCAAGCGGTCTTGCCCTCAGCGATGAGATGGACGAAGTCCTCTCCGCCGCAGTCGACACGGTCAACGAAAACCATCTCTACACGCCCCGCGCCTTCTCCGGCGGCACGAACGCCCGCGCCATTCTTGAATATTCCATGAGCGATAAGGCAAGCGCTGACCGCGCCGCGGTCAAAGAGGCAATGGCGCAGGGACAGAGCTTTGAAGAGGCCTCGGCGCAGTTCCTTTCCGACGAATGCTTTGAAGCCTGGTATCAGGATACGCTTGCATCGCTTGAGGCCTTTCAGGGCTGAGTGACTGTTCAATGACAAAAAAGGGGCCGTTTTATGTTCTTTCGCAAACCATCGGATCATGTGCCGCATGTCACCATCTTCCATACGATCCTGCGCTCCATGCTCTGGATCCTGTTCATCGAGATCGCGCTGCTTGTCGGCATTCTCTATCTCTGCCGCATCAACACGAGCCTTGAGCAGAATGCTGTCGACATCTTGCAGATACAGACGGAAAACCGCCAAAACTATCTGCAAGGCCAGATGCTCGACGCGCAGGACCTCTCGTCGCTTGCGGGCAAGATCAACGCCGTGACGCAGGCCATGCTCGACGACGGCGAGATCAGCCTCGACACGCTCGACAGCGGCAGCGACGCCGCATCCCCCCTGCTGCTCTCGATCGGCGACAGCCTGATCTCCTCGATGCGCCATCGCCCCGTCACCGGCATTTTTGTCGTGCTCAACACGCACGATCTCGACACACGCAAAAAGGGCGAGCCGCTGCCCTGCCTTTATCTGCGCGACCTTGATCCGGATTTCTCCCCCTCGCAGCGCAATTCTGATCTTATGCTCGTGCGCGCACCCGCACAGGTCGTACAGTCACTCTACATTGCGACCGACACGAGCTGGACGCCCTCGATCAACTATGGGGCCAACGGCAGCAGTGGCTTTCTCTATCCCGTCTTTCAGGCAGCCTACCACGGAAACGGCGAACTGGACGCCGCGGACTACGGCCACTGGACGTCCTCGCCCTACACGCTCTCCGGCGACGATCACTCCGCCATCGCCTACACCATCCCGCTTATTTTAGATGACGGCACGGTCTACGGCGTGCTCGGCGTCGAAATTCTTGAAAGCTACCTGCAAGCCCTGCTGCCGGGCACCGAGCTGCAGAACGACAGCTCGGGCGCCTATCTTCTCGGCGTCGCATCGAATTCCGCCATCGGAAAAGACGACCTTACCGTCAGCGTCATCTCCGCCTCCCCCGCTGCAAATGCGCCGCAGCAATCCTATGACCAGACGCTGCTGCTCAAGCCGTCAAAGCGCGGTGGCTACCAGAGTGACTCCCCCCTCGGCCTTTGTCACGCCGCCGTGGCACCGCTGACGCTCTACAACCGCAACGCGCCGTTTTCCAATGAGCAGATGCTGCTTATCGGCTCGGTGCCGGTATCGGCGCTTTACGCCTTTTCAGGCTATGTGCTGCGGTTTTTGATCATCGCGGTCCTCGTCGTGCTCACTGCAGGACTTTTCAGCAGCCTTGTGCTGGCGCGCAAGCTCTCGCGCCCGATTTCGCGCCTTTCCGACGAGGTCGCGCACGCGCGTGAAAGCCGCAGCTCCATCCCCATGCTCTCCGCCACCGGCATCATCGAGCTCGACCGGTTCTCCTCCGCGTTCACGCAGCTCGGACGCGAGGTACTCGATACTTCGACCAAGTTTCTGCGCATCATGGACATGGCAAGCGTGGAGCTCGGCGGCTATGAGCTGCGCTCCGCTCCCGACAGCATCTATGTCACCGACAATTTCTTCGACCTTCTCGGCATGCCCGGCGTTGACGCAGACGACTTAACAGCGCAGAGTTTCCGCGAGCTTTTGCAGCGCTTTGAGCGCTCGTGCCCCCACTCCCCCGCGCCCGACGGCGCGATGCTCTACCACATCCGTCTGCCAAGCGGCAAAGAGCGCTACCTTCGCATCGAGACGACGCACGAGGACGGCACGCAGGTCGGCCTTGCCGAGGATGCGACCGCCAACACGCTTGAAAAGCTGCGCATTGAGCACGAGTGCGACTATGACACGCTCACAGACCTCTACAACCGCCGTGCCTTCCACCGCATCTGCGCCGAGTTCTTCTGCTCACCCGAAAAGCTCGGCCACGCGGCGCTTTTGATGTTCGACCTCGACAACCTCAAGCAGATAAACGACACATTCGGCCACGACTGGGGCGACGAGTACATCCGCCTCACAGGCGAATGCTTTGCCAAGAACGCTCCCGCGCGTACCGTCTGCGCGCGCATCAGCGGCGATGAGTTCAATGCACTCTTCTACGGCTACAACGATCAGGATACGCTGCGCGCCGACATCCGCGCGCTGAAAGCCGCCCTTGAGCATTCTGTCGTCCAGCTTCCCAGCGGACGTGAGCTGCGCGTGAGCGTCTCCGGCGGTATCGCGTGGTATCCCGAGAGCAGCACAAATCTCATCACACTGCGCAAATACGCGGACTTTGCCATGTATCAGGTCAAGCACTCGCGCAAGGGCGAGCTGCTGGAATTCGACCCTGAGGTCTACCGCACCAGCCTGCAGGAAAGACGCTGCCATGAGGAGTTCCGCCGTCTCATCAACGAAGAGCTCATCTCCTATCACTTCCAGCCGATTATCGACGCAAAAGACGGCAGCGTCTTCGCCTATGAAGCGCTCATGCGCGTGGACCTGCCCATGCTGCGCTCCCCGACGGACGTGCTGCGCCTCGCGCGCGAGGAAAACTGCCTGCACGAGGTCGAGCGCATCACGTTCTTCTGTGCGTCAAGTGCATATCACGCGCTCGAAAACGCCGGTAAGGTCGTGCCCAGCGCGCTGCTGTTCGTCAATTCGATTGCAAGCCAGTATCTAACGCCCGATGAGCTTTCGGAATACTCCGCGCGCTACGCCTCGATCCTGCCGCGCATCGTCATTGAGATCACGGAGGAAGAGTGCCTCGACCCCAAGGCGCTGCGCATCAAGCAGACGATCCGCGGCAGCTCTGGTGCGTTCGCGCTCGACGACTACGGCAGCGGCTACAGCAACGAGCGCAGCCTTCTCGAGCTCTCGCCCAACTACATCAAGATCGACCTTTCCATCATCCGCAGCATCGACACCGACGCCAACAAGCGCCAGATCGTGTCGAACACCGTGTCCTACGCGCACCAGCGCGGCATGAAGGTCGTGGCCGAGGGCCTTGAGACCGCGGACGAGGTACGCACCGTGCTGTCGCTCGGCGTCGACCTTCTGCAGGGCTTCTTCCTCGCGATGCCGCAGGTCGAACCCGGCGGCGCGAGTGAAGAAAGTCTTGCCGTCATCGCCGAGATGCACAGCCAGAGCGATGAGAGTCAAATTTCGATATTTGGCGGCGACAAGCAGTAAATATCGCAAAAAGGCTCACGAAAGCCGTTGGCTTAACAGTGATAAGGAAGTAATTCTTATTTTTACTGTTGGCTGACAGATTCGGGTGTGCAGGGCAACCGTAAGGCTGCAAAAGCTGTCTGTTTCCAACAGAAACAGACAGCTTTTAATTTGCGTTGAAAGCATCTCACTGTTTTCTCTCGAGCGGGGCGGTCTTCCCACGGACCGCCCCGCGAAGCTGTTACGGCTCGATGATGTTGAAGGGGTTGGTCCCGGTGATCGGGAACTGGTTCATATTCTCCATCATCAGCGTCAGCAGCTCTGCGCTGCCCTCGACCTTGACGGCCTTTGCAACCGTTTCCTGATTGTTGGTCAGGATCGCAAACAGCGCATTCTTCGGGCAGGTAATAGACACGTCCGCATCATCAGACAGGGTATCCGCATAGACCAGCAGCACACCATTCTTCACGCGGAGCATGTGCTGTTCGCCCACGTCAGGCAGGATCACGTTCATGGTGAAGTCGCGGTCAGCCAGCGCCTGCTTGTCCATGACAATGGCCATATAGTCAAACAGCATGGGCGCGGAGAGGGCCTTGACCATGTCGCCGGTAGATTTGGTGGAAGCGGTGAGATTGGCGTTTCCATGGCGCAGCTCCTGCGCGGCGGTCAGATATTCGTTGCGCCACGGACCGGACTCCGCCTGATACCCCAGCTGCTCCAGTGCATCGGCGCACAGAAGCCGTGCATCGGTGTTCGTCGGGTCGGCAAAGACGATGGTGTTTGTGACCTCGGCGACCCACTGATATTCACCCTTGTCAAAATCCGCCTTTGCCATTTGCAGGACATTGTCAACATCCCCCAGGTACTCCACCCATTTTTTTGCGCTGTCGCTTGGCATGAGGGGGTTCAGGTTGACAGGGTTGCTGTCATACCAGCCCATGAACTTCTGGTAGACCGCCTTGGCGTTGTGGGCGACCGTCCCGTAGTACTGGCGGGTGTACCAGATTTTATTGAGCGCCTCCGGCAGCTCGATCATGTTGGAGATCTCGTCGCTGGTGTAGCCCTGATTGATATAGGTCAGAGTCTGGTCGTTGATGAACTTATACACGGCAGCCGTGTTGACCATGTAGTCGTTCACCACCTTGTTTCCCCAGTGCGGCCAGTTGTGGGACTGGAAGGTGACCTCCGCGTCCTTGCCGTAAAGGGAAATGGCCTCGGTGATATAGCTTGCCCATGCCGCGCCGTCGCGCACCTCCGCGCCGCGCAGCGTGTAGAGATTGTGGAGCGTGCCGGTGCAGTTTTCCGCCATCCACAGCGCCTTGTACTGGGGCAGCCACGTGTTCATTTCGGCGGGCGCTTCCGTACCCGGCGTGAGCTGGAACTCCAGCTCCACACCGTCGATCGTCAGTTTTTCGCCAGACTGCGTGATTTCATAGCTGGGCGTCATGAACGAGACCGTTCCGGTGGACTGTCCCATGCCGATGCCCTGCGCCAGCTTGCCGGTCACGCCGGGGGTCAGAAGGACGCCATACTGATAATTGCTGCGGCGGCCCATACCCTTACCGGCGTAGACGTTTTCCTTCACGGAGTGCTCCGTGAAGCCCACGGGTGTGATCACGGGGATCTTGCCGCTGGCGAGCTGATCTTCAATAGAAAGTGTCTCGTCCGCCTTATCCTCTTTCGCCATCACGCCGGCGATGCCGCCAAAATGGTCGGCGTGGGAATGAGAGATGATGACGGCCTTGACCGGGAATTTACCAAGATTCTTTTCGATCAGCTGCATGGCAGCCTGGCTGCACTCCACGCTCATCAGCGTGTCAAAGACGATCCAGCCGGTATCGCCCTTGACAACGGTGAGATTTGCCATGTCATAGCCGCGGACCTGATAGATGCCATCCGTCACTTCAAAAAGGCCATAGGCGTGGTTGTTCTTCGTGTTCTCCCAGAGGCTGGGATTTACGCTGTCAGGCGCTTTTTCATAATCGTCCAGGAACGCATAGGCTTCCTGACTCCAGAGGATCGTCCCATCCTCGTCCTTCAGTTCCAGTATTTCCGGCGCGTCGATCAGTCCGCGGGTGGCGAATTCATATTCCTGCTTATCATCGAAGTCAAGTTCATCGTAGACGGCGGCATTTGCCTTTGCCGTAAAGTCTGTGGCGGGCTTGACCTCGGCGGTCAGACCCAGGTCTGCCTTTTCTGCGTCCGGCTCTTTGCGCCCATCCTGCGCACAGCCGACGCAGGACAGCAGCAGTACCGATGTAAGAAGCATTGCTGCAATGCGTTTCATAGCCATTCTTTTTCCATCTCCTTATTGTTCGCGGATAACAGGTGGCTGCCAGCTATCCAGTGCTGTCATATCCGGTACATAGATCCGCATGAACAGATGAAATTCCCCGTCGGAAACAGGCAGCCAGTTAGAGGTGTCTTCCGGTGCATCCTTGGACAGGATAATATCCAATGTGCCGTCCGCATTCAGCTTGAAGTCGGAGCGGTCGTTGATGCAGTAGCGGTCGATGGAATTGTCAATGAGGAAATCATCCTCTCCGTAGGCGGTCACGGACCAGAAGCCGCCCTCCAGCGTGGGAGGAAGGGTTTCAAAGTGGAGCGTATACGTCTTTTCTCCGGTCAGCGCTGCGCCGTTCTCATCCACCGCTGTCTTGGGATAGATCGCCACGTCCACGGTGTTGGCGCCAAGCCCCACCAGCGCTACCATCGCGCGGTAGGTATACTCCGTGCCGAAGTCGCCGATGGGCTTGCCGTAATAGACCCACTGACCGAGTTTCTGCGCATACTTCGCGCCGTCGGCGGCAAGCGTGGCGCGAAGCCCCTGAAGCATCTGCGTCCAGCGCTCGGCAGCTCCTTCGCCCAGGAGAGCGGCGTCGAAGGTCTTACCCGCGCCCACGTTGATGGCGGAGAGTTTCTTCAGCAGTTCCTCATCCGCATCGGCGGGCGGGTTGACCTGCATCAGAGCGTTCGCCGTATTGAAAAACTCTGCTGGCGTCATGGAAAGCACCTTGTTCACGGGAACAAAGTCATTTTCCTCTTTATAAGTTCCCTGCGGTGCGGTATACTCGCCTCCCTGTACATAAGCCGAAAGCGGCAGGAGCTGCATCTGCTCCTGAATGGCATAGACATTGGGCAGATCCTCGTTCCCGGACAGCACCGTGCGGGTGATCGACCACACCGTTGCGGTGGGCACGTCCACGCGCGTCACACCGTCGGGCAGCTCGCCCTCCCAGTCGGGAAGCGCGATGGCATAAGCGCCCGCCTTGTCCAGCACGGCGGCGGTGTTCGTCCACGCATCCAGAAGCTGCACATTGCAGAAGCGATCCGTTTCCGGCAGGACATAGACCATAGGCTCTGTGCTGATGTCAAGCCATGCCTGCGAATAGACGGTATCAACGTTCGGCGTCACGACGGTGCGGAAAGAGGCGTTCGCCAGCTTTTTTGCATGGTTGAACTGATTGATGGGCGCACGGCCAGTCATGGTCCCGTCCGTATTGGTCGATAAGGTTTTGGTCGCGTCGGTCAGCACCAGCGGGAACGCATAGATGTATGCCTCGCTGACCGTTTCCCACACGGTTTCCGTATCCGGTGTATCCGGCTGCGTTTTTTCGGCAGAACAGGCGGAAAGAAGCCCGCAGGAAAGCAGCGTAAGCAGCGATAGTAGAATTGCAAGTATCTTTTTCATGTTGTCCTCCTATGATTCTTTTCTGCTTTGGTCATCTTCACGGAACGGTTTGTGCGTATGGATTTACTATGAAGTCGTTTGTGATTTTCTCTTTATGGTAAACTATCGATCATTCCGCCCCTTTCTTTCTGCAAGCCTTGAAAGCTATTTTTTGTTCCTTTTGCGGCACTCGGTCTGTTTCAGCGTCACGGTATGGATCACACCGCTTTCCAGCAGCTTCAGCCGCAGCTTGTCTAATGTGCGCCGGTAGAATCGCTCCGCACCGCTGGCTGTCGTTCCTTCAAAATCCACCGCTAAATCTTCAAAGGTGGACTGCGTGGACAAGGGGCTGACGCGCCCGCAGGTCATGCAGATGGCGTTCCGCTTTTCCAGATACCATTGCTCTTTGTAGGAAAGCTGCTCAAATGCTGCCGTGACCGCCTTTGCCTGTATTCCGTTCCATAGGATTTCGGCGTAGTTCCAGCTATCGTCGCGCGTCACATCCTCGCCGGTTTCCTCGCTGTCCTCGTCCTGCTCCGTGCGGTAGAGGGAAACAATGCTGCGGTTGCGCTGGGCAATGGTCAGCAGCTCATCCGCAGATACGCTATCGTCCATGTATCGTGCGCACCGCGCGGTCGATGTTGATGGGCTTGGAGAGGTGGGCGTTCATGCCCGCGGCGAGGCATTTTTGAATGTCCTCATGGTAGGCGTTGGCTGTGAGGGCGATGATGGGGCTGTGCTTCGCCGTCTCGCTGTCGAGCTTTCGGATGGCGGCAGTCGCCTCCAGGCCGTTCATCACCGGCATCTGCATGTCCATCAGGATCGCATCGAACTCGTCTGGCGCGGCCTGCTCGATCCGCTGTAAGCAGTCCTGCCCGTTCACAGCGCGCACACAGTGCACCCTGTAGCCGCGCAGCTGCTCGGCGGTGATCTCGTAATTTAGGTCGTTGTCCTCGGCCACGAGCACGGTGAGCGGCTTTTCCGGCAGCGTGATAGCCGTCTCGGTGTGCTCTTCGGTCTCGGCGTCGTCCGCCGCGGCGGGCAGGTCGAGCGTCACGCGGAATGTCGTGCCCTTGCCGACCTTGCTCTCAGCCTCGATCGCACCGCCCATCAGGTCGACGATCTTTTTCACAATGTCAAGGCCGAGGCCGCTGCCGCGCACCTTGTTGACGCGCGTGTCGACCGCGCGGGAAAAGGCCGAATACATCTGCTCCATGAACTCCGGCGTCATGCCGATGCCCGCGATGGCCTGGCAGTAGAAGTCAAACAGCTCCGGCAGCTTCACCGGCTGCGAGACGATTTTGAACTCCCCGCTCTCGATGCGCGAGATGTCCGGCACATCGTCGATGAGCTCCTGCAAGTTGCTGCCGCTGACACGGATCTTTTCCAGGCACTCTTTCATCTTGCCCGGGTCGTCCGCATGCTGTAGGGCGATGTTCGTAAAGCCCATGATGACATTCATCGGCGTGCGGATATCGTGCGACATGCGCGAGAGGAACTCGGACTTTGCCTCGTTCGCGCGGCGCGCCGCATCTGCCGCGCTCATCAGATCCTTTTCGCGGCGCTTTTCTTCTCTGTAAAGGCGCATCGCGAACAGCACCTGCTCCGCCTCGCCATTTTTCCCGCGCGTCTGCACGATGAAGCGCGCAAGATGCCAGTTGCCGTCCCTCACGGGGTATTCGAGCATCACGGAGTCCTCGTGCCACAGTCTCTCCGCGAGCGTCGAAAGGTCAAAAAACGGTTCAACATAGGGCAGATACTCCGGCAACGATGCTCTGCTTGCTCATTTCACTCATGTGGACGCTCGCTCTGCCGCTGTGTCCGGTCAGACGGTGCATCTGCCGCTCGCTTGCAACCTCTTCATAATAACCCGTGCGCAGATCGATACGGTAGATCGTATAATAGATCTTGCTGATGGCCGAGATGACCTCGTAGCTCATCCGGCTCTCCGTGAGCGCCGTTTCCAGCGCGTGCTGGTGCTCGCGCTCCTCCCTCACGATCTCATCCACGCTGCGGAAGTCCAGCAGGATTTGAAAGCTCGTTTCCGTCTGCTGCACCCTATTGGCGCGCACCTCGAAATAGATGTTCCCGATGGCGTTCGGCACACTCTGGTATCGGCGGCTGACGCGGTCCTTGGTCCTGAGCTCGCGCATCAGATTTTCTGCGTCCAAAAATTGCAGGAAGTCCGGTGCGCTCTCCTTAAGGACGCACTTGTGATAGTAATGCTCGACTGCCTCGGCATAGGAAAACAGCTCCTGCCCATGCGGGAGCAGGTCGCCCGCGGAGTTGGAGCGCTCCTCGATCTTGACGATCTCGGCCCGGTCGTTCATCAGGTCCACACGATAAACGGACGTGCTGTCCTTGCAGAGCGCCTTGAGCATCTGCTGCTCAAGCTTCACGGCCTGCAAATTCTGCTCGAGCGACTTCTGCTTTTCTTCCAGCAGCGTCAGCATGCGCAGGTTCTCCCGCGCGCTGCCGAGGTGCCCGCCGACAAAGGCAAGCATGCGGTAGACCAATTCGTCCATCTCCTCTTTGCTGCACGTGCGGTCGATGCGCGCAAGCTGGTCGATGATTGCAAGGCTGTATTCTGCCGCACTGTTCGCCCCTGCGGTCACGGGCGGATGTTCTGCTTGCTTCATGCGCTTGTCTCCTTTGCGGCAGCTTTCGATACCTGTCATAAATATACAAAATTGGTCAAAGTAAACGCGAAGTTGTCCCTCCCGACCATCGTTCGGCACCACCGCGCAAAAAGTGCGCCGGCTCGTTGAGCCGGCGCACTTTTATTTGTTTTCACATTCTGACGCTTTACTTCTTCTTGCCGCCGAGGAATTCCGGCAGGGGCTTGCCCTGCTTGAGCCACTGGTGATACTCGGCCGTCGCGGCGAACTCGACGTCGCCCGCAGAGTTGAGCGCGGTCTCGACAGAGTCCTGAATGACGCCGATGATGAAGCCGACACCGACGACCTGCATCGCGATGTCGTTCGAGATGCCGAACAGCGAGCACGCCATCGGGATGAGCAGCAGCGAGCCGCCCGCCACGCCGGAAGCGCCGCACGCGCCGAGGGCCGACATGATCGAGAGCAAAATCGCCGCGGGCAGCGAGACCTGCATACCCAGCGTATTGGCCGCGGCCAGCGTCATGATGGTGATGGTGATGGCCGCGCCGTCCATGTTAATGGTGGCACCCAGCGGGATGGAGACGGAGTACATATCCTTATCGAGGCCCAGCTTCTCGCACAGGGCCATGTTGACGGGGATGTTTGCCGCCGAGCTGCGGGTGAAGAACGCGGTCAGGCCGGATTCTTTCAGGCAGCGGAAGACCAGCGGATAGGGGTTGCAGCCCAGATAGAGGAACATGATGAGCGGCGAAACGATGAGCGCCATAAAGAGCATGGTGCCCACCAGCAGGGCCAGCAGCTTGCCGTACTGGGTAAAGATGGACAGGCCGTTGCTGGAAACGTTGGAGTACACCAGACCCATGATGCCGAACGGAGCCAGGTTGATGATCCAGCGGACGATCTTGGAAACGGCGTCAGCCGTGTTGGAGAGGAAGACCTTGGTGCTCTCGGCACCGATCTTTTTCATGGCAAGGCCAAACAGGCAGGCCCAGAACAGAATGCCGATGTAGTTGCCGTTCATGATGGCGCTGACGGGGTTGGCCACAAAGTTGGCCAGCAGGGTGTTCAGCACCTCGCCCAGACCCTGGGGAATGACGTCCGATCCTGCCGCGTCCGCCAGGACGACGGTGACCGGGAACAGAAAGCTGGTGACGGATGCAATGGCCGCCGCCAGAAACGTGGTGAGCATGTACAGCCAGATGACCGTGCCAAAACGTCGGTCCAGCTTGGACGAGCCCTGCGCCAGCGCGCTGGCCACGATGACAAAGACCAGCACCGGGGCAATGCCTTTCAGGGCACCGACAAACAGGGTGCCGAGCTCCGCGACCCAGCCAGCCCCCGGGACTGTCAGTGCCAGCACCGCGCCGATGACCAGACCGCACAGGATGCGGACGATCAGGCTGATGCTGTTGTACTTGGCAGCAGCCGCGTTCAAAGTTTTCATATCGTTACACTCCTCTGTTTTCACTGTACGCCCATTGCGCACATTTTTCCCATCCTCTTACACGGGACGTCCCCCAGTATACTCACTTCGGAACGAAAAATCAAGGGCTTTTCCGCATCTTTTGGTTTTTCATCTCACCAAGCCCCAGCACGAGCGTTTTTCAGTTGTATTTGCACGGAGGACAGAACGCAAAAACTCCCGCCGTTTTCTGCGCGGCGGGAGTCCTGTTTATTGA
>ENA-UERC01001561-UERC01001561.1-human-gut-metagenome-genome-assembly--contig:-NODE-1561-length-12963-cov-3.820348_pt1 | contig 12963 bp, 10 predicted proteins | sample MGYA00242955_ERZ507955 | MGnify/ENA primary metagenome ERZ507955 (study PRJEB26167, sample SAMN06115394) | human gut metagenome | host: Homo sapiens | place: China:Hubei | collected 2016-04-27... | reverse complement strand
GTTCTACTTGAGGGGATGAATACTATGAAACATAGGCAAACAGCATCTTTACGGTAACCTGAAAAAAGTATGTTATAAGTATAGCATTAGTACCACTCTTTGGTATATTAACTACCAAACATTGGTACTCCAAGTACCACGTAGCGGTATCTCATGTACCAAGCGTTGGTACTAACGGAATACTCCCGTATAAAATGAAAAAGTGACGACCAAAATCGGTCGTCACTGTATATAAGCTTGTCGTCACCAGATAATACCTTCGTCCTTAATGCATTAAAGCGAAAAGTGACGAGTGACGAGAAAAAACGAAAAAATCTTGTTTAGAAAGCATATCCGAATCCTAAGTTCAGATAGATAGGATACATATTAAACGTTATCGTATCGAAGTCTTTCTGGAAGATATTGTTTAATCCCCACGTTACATCGGCATGCACGGTGAGATGCTTGAACGCTTTCCATTCGCCCCCGAATTGGATACCCCACTGGAACTTACGCAACTCGTTGGAGAAATCGTAAGTTGCGATGCTTTCACCGGTAAACTCCACTTTGGAACCGGTCTGGTCGGGTGTGCGTAAGTGACCCTCGTACACGTGTCCGGAGAAGTTGCCTTCCAGCAGGTAGGAGAAGTACGGACCTGCCGATACTATCCAGCGCTTGCTGATGCGGTAGTCGGCAAGGATGGGAATGGTGAGGTAGGAGTTCTTCACTTTGGTTTTGACTCCACCCGTCCAAAGACCTGCCAGCTCTCCGCCGTTGGTATTGATGATTTTCATACCGTAGTTCTTTACGGTGGCTTCGGTAGTCATGTTCTTGTTCTCCAACCGCAGTCCCAGGGTAAGTCCCCACTTTTTCTTTTCGTCGAACCACTTGGTGGCATTACCTTCGATGGCAATGGCGATGCCTGGTGCGTAGCTGTCTATCTTGCGTATCTCCTTGGGCAGGGGAATGGGAGATGTACCGCCGATATTGAATCCGGCTTTAATGTTGTATTCCCAACCGTGCAGATAAGAGTTGATAAGACTTTTGTTTCTCTCTTCTTGTGCCTGTACGTTGGCTACCATTGCCAGCAGTACGGCTATCGTGCAAATAAAATGATGCTTTTTCATATTCTATAATCAGATATCTTCGCTTATAAGTTCTAATTCGTCTACGTATAATGTGCTGCCGACTGCTCCTTTGAAGTACGCACCTTCCACGCTGGAGGAGAGGACGATGCTTAATTTGTACTTGCCGTTCTGCAGTTTCGACTTGTTTATCTCTTTACCGTTCATAGGTTCAAAAGGTAACTCAAACGCTGTCCATTCGTCGGTTTCTACAGCATCCTCTTCACTGATTTGGGCTTTGGCTACAATATTTTCGGAAGTCAGGCTGTTGCTGCCGTCCAGCATAAAAGAGTTCTCATTTGCCTCATACAGTATGGCGTAAATGTCGAAACGGTCTTTCATATCTTTCTGTACTTTGCCTTCATCGGTATAAACCTCTCCTGCCTTGAATTTGAAGTAACCCTTCAACGCTATGGGGCGTTTGTAATACTGTATGCCGAACTTGGTGGCACGCAGAGGATCTTTCAGAGCGTTTGCCAGGTCGAAGGAACCGATAAACAGGTTTCCGGCGGCAATATACATTTGCACCATGGCTCCGAAACTTCCGGTGTCGCAAGTGGTCAGTTTCAGTCCGTTGCCGCGGTAGCCGTCGGCAACCTGCTGCGTAGGATAGCCGGTGCGGTTGTCTGTCATGCCGGTAAGTTTGTAGCCGGGGTTGCCGCTGGACCATTGCGCTACGCGCGAAACACTGGTTGAAGTTCCGGGTTCGAACTCGTAGAAAATGTCGTATTCGGTACCGGCAGAGGGGAGCAGGTCTTCGAAGTGGAATGTTTCCGGCATTTCGGCAGGTACTACTTTTACGGTATAGGTAGCGGTCCATTCGCCGTCTTCGGAAGTGACGGTGAAGGTGCGGGAGTGAGACTCGTTGCTGAAATCGTAATTGTTAAGGATGTCATTCGGTGAATGTTCGTCCGCCTTGATGGTAGCACCGTCGGGCAGCGTAAACAGCAGTTGCTGTTTGGCAAGGTTTGCCCCTTTATGTACATATATGTTTATTTCTTTAGAGTCACTGTTGATGTGAGCCAATTGTACATCCGCGCCTGTACAGGCGTCAATGGCTGCTTCGGAGTTGAGCGCTTCGTCTTGTATGCAGGACGAAACGGCTAAGGCAAGCATGAGAGCAGTAGTCCACTTCTTAAAATTCATATCCTTCTTTTTTGAATGTTGATAAATAAATACAGTTTAGCAGTTTGCAAAAATACGCTATTATTTTGTAATAACAGGTACAAGAAGAAAAAAGTGCGGTAAACTCTGGTATTTATTTGTTATTCCGTATATCTTTGTATAAGGATTGAATAAAAATATATATGGTATGACTGAAGCCGAAAGAAAACAAATAATTGCTTTGGTACAGCGCGAAGTAGTTCCTGCCATTGGCTGTACGGAACCCATTGCTGTTGCCTTATGTGTGGCGAAAGCAACCGAAGCCTTGGGTGCAAAGCCGGAGAAAATAGATGTCTTGTTGAGTGCCAATATCCTGAAAAACGCAATGGGAGTGGGCATTCCCGGCACAGGTATGATTGGACTGCCCATAGCTATAGCCTTGGGAGCGCTGATAGGCAAGTCGGAGTATCAGTTGGAAGTGCTGAAAGACAGCAATCCTGCCGCCGTAGAAGAGGGAAAACGCTTTATCGGCGAAAAACGCATCGATATATCGCTGAAGAAGAATATCACGGAAAAGCTTTATATCGAGGTGTGCTGCAAATCAGGCGGGAATAAAGCCACTGCCATTATAGCCGGCGGCCATACCACCTTTATATATATAGCCCGTAACGGCGATGTCCTTTTAAACAAGCAAAGTGCGGGTTGCGGAGAAGAGGAGGCACAAGTCGCAGGCCTGACCTTGCGGAAGGTATATGACTTTGCCATGAATGCCCCGCTGGACGAAATCCGTTTTATCCTTGAAACCGCCCGTTTGAATAAAGCCGCCGCCGAACGTTCATTCGACGGGAACTACGGTCATGGACTGGGCAGAATGTTACGTGGCAATTATGAACACAAGATTTTGGGCGACAGCGTATTCTCCCATATCCTTTCTTACACGTCCGGTGCATGCGATGCCCGTATGGCAGGCGCTATGATACCGGTAATGAGTAATTCGGGCAGTGGAAACCAGGGTATTTCCGCTACATTGCCCGTGCTGGTCTATGCCGAGGAGAACGGCAAATCGGAAGAAGAGTTGATCCGTGCCCTCATGCTCAGCCATCTGACCGTGATTTATATCAAGCAAAGTCTGGGACGTCTGTCTGCCCTGTGCGGTTGCGTAGTAGCCGCCACCGGCTCCAGTTGCGGCATTACCTGGCTCATGGGCGGTACTTACGAACAAGTATCCTTTGCCGTTCAGAACATGATTGCCAACCTTACCGGAATGATTTGCGACGGCGCCAAACCCAGTTGCGCCTTGAAAGTAACTACCGGCGTCTCTACCGCCGTCCTCTCCGCCATCATGGCTATGGAAAACCGTTGCGTTACTTCCGTCGAAGGAATTATTGATGAAGATGTAGACCAAAGTATCCGAAACCTCACGAAGATAGGTTCCAAAGGAATGAATGAAACCGACAAAGTAGTCCTGGAAATAATGACAGGTAAATAGTGATTAGCGGTTAGCGATTAGTGATTAAGGGGGAGTGATTAGTGATTAATGGTTAGCGATTAATCGCAGCATTATGAATATGTGCCATTGATAAACCAAATCACCACCTCTTAATCACTAACCACTAATCGCTAACCCTTAATCACTAACCGTTAACTACAGCATTCGCTGCTACAGTCTCCGCAGTTGCATCCGCCACCGCATCCGCCGCTGCATCCGCCACCGCTCATCATGCGTGCCATTTCCGACAGTTCGTCGTTGGTGGCAGGACGGTTTTCGGTGATTTCACCTACGAAGTTCAGGTCGCAGCCTGCCAGGGGGTGATTCATGTCCATTACTACTACATCGTCCTTTACTTCGACTACGCTTCCGTTGATACGTTGGCCTTCCGAGGTCATCAAGGGGATTACGGCGCCTTCTACTACGCGTTCGCTGTCGAACTTGCCTTCTATCTCGAAGATGTTTTTGGGGAGGTCGATGACATGCTCCTCGTCATACTCGCCGTAAGCCTCTTCGGCTTTGATTGTAAAGTCGAATTTATCGCCTTTGTTCAGGTCTTTCACCTGGTTCTCGAAAGATTCCAATGTGAGGCCCAGTCCCGATATGAATTGGAACGGGTGCTCTGCGGGAGCTTCTTCTGTGAACTCTTTTTCTCCGTTTTCGATTGTGTACAACTTATATGCTAAGGTGATGTACTTGTTTTCTACTGTTTCCATTAATTTGTTATTTCTTTATTAGTAAATACTGCATTGTCTGTTTTGACAATGCGCAAAGATACGAATATTTTGCTTCGGGAGAGGAAGCGTCCCGGTAATTTTCAGATTATTAAGTGCTTTGTAAGTGTTTGGCATTACTTCTGCAAAGTATCCGAATCGTTTTATGGATAATCGACAAGTGATAAAATAAGATTTTAAAGCATGGTTTCCTTACGATTATTCATGTTTATATCTTTTTTTTCTTCAATTTGTTTGGAGATTATAAAAAAGCACTTACCTTTGCAGCATAAATAACGGATAAGAGAATAATAAAGATAATTTAGTTATGAACCTGCATACATCCATAAACCTGGCAGTCCTGCATATTATTCGCGTCGTGGTGGTGGCATCAAGAGCGTGAGAAAGGTTGTGTATGTATTTGTACGGTAAAGATATTTATAGTAAGCCTTTCTCATTACGGTGAGAAAGGCTTTTTTCATAAAAGGAGACAGATAAGATGAAACATCAGTTACGCAGTTCGTTCAGCACACAAGGCCGCCGTATGGCAGGTGCCCGCGCGTTGTGGACGGCCAACGGCATGAAGAAAGAACAGATGGGAAAGCCCATAATCGCGATAGTCAACTCTTTTACCCAGTTTGTGCCGGGACATGTGCATCTGCACGAGATAGGTCAGTTTGTAAAGGAAGAGATAGAAAAGCAAGGCTGCTTTGCCGCAGAATTCAATACGATTGCCATTGACGACGGCATTGCGATGGGGCATGACGGTATGCTGTACTCGTTGCCCTCGCGCGACATCATAGCCGACAGCGTGGAGTATATGGTGAATGCGCATAAGGCGGATGCCATGGTGTGCATCAGCAACTGCGACAAGATTACTCCGGGTATGCTTATGGCTGCGATGAGGCTGAACATCCCTACGGTGTTCGTTTCCGGCGGTCCTATGGAAGCCGGGGAGTGGAACGGACAGCATCTCGACTTGATTGATGCGATGATTAAGTCCGCCGACAACAGCGTGAGCGATGCGGAGGTTGCCAAGATTGAACAGCATGCCTGTCCCACCTGCGGATGCTGTTCGGGTATGTTTACCGCCAATTCCATGAACTGCCTGAACGAAGCTATCGGACTGGCTCTTCCGGGTAACGGTACGATTGTGGCTACCCACGCAAACCGCAAGCAACTGTTTAAGGATGCTGCCAGGCTGATTGTTGAAAACGCTTATAAGTATTATGAGGAAGGAGACGAAAGTGTGCTCCCCCGCAGCATTGCCACCCGCGAGGCGTTCCTGAATGCGATGACGCTGGATATTGCAATGGGCGGTTCTACCAATACGGTGCTTCACCTGCTGGCGGTGGCCCATGAAGCCGGAGCGGACTTCACGATGGACGACATAGATATGCTGTCGCGCAAAACGCCCTGCCTGTGTAAAGTTGCTCCCAATACCCAAAAATATCATGTACAGGATGTAAACCGTGCCGGCGGCATCGTTGCCATTATGGGCGAACTTGCCAAAGGCGGATTGGTGGACACGGCCGTACGCCGCGTAGACAGAATGACGCTGGCCGAGGAGATAGACAGGTATTGCATCACCGGCCCGAATGTCTGTGAGGAGGCGGTCAGGAAATATTCCAGTGCCGCTGCCGGAAAGTTTAATCTGGCACTCGGTTCGCAGGATACTTATTATAAGGAATTGGACACCGACCGTGCCGAAGGTTGTATCCGCGACCTGCAGCATGCTTACAGCAAGGACGGCGGATTGGCTGTACTGAAAGGAAATATAGCGCAGGACGGCTGCGTGGTAAAAACGGCGGGAGTGGATGAAAGCATCTGGAAGTTTACCGGTCCTGCCAAAGTATTCGATTCGCAGGAAGCTGCGTGCGACGGTATTCTGGGTGGAAAGGTTGTCAGCGGCGATGTCGTTGTCATTACCCACGAGGGTCCGAAAGGCGGCCCGGGCATGCAGGAAATGCTTTATCCCACTTCGTATATCAAATCCCGTCATTTGGGCAAGGAGTGTGCGCTGATTACCGACGGACGCTTCAGTGGCGGCACTTCCGGACTGAGCATCGGACATATCTCTCCCGAAGCGGCTGCCGGAGGCAATATCGGTAAGATTCAGGACGGTGACATCATCGAAATAGATATACCGAACCGCTCCATCAATGTGAAACTGACGGATGAGGAGCTGGCTGCCCGTCCCATGACGCCGGTAACCCGCGACCGCCAGGTGTCGAAAGCATTGAAAGCGTATGCAAGTATGGTAAGCTCGGCTGATAAAGGGGCTGTGAGACTGATAGAATAATTGGGAATTCCGTACCCGAAAAACAATAATAAATAGATATGGAAAACTTAATAACAGGCGCAGAAGCATTGATGCGCTCTCTGGAGCATCAGGGAGTAAAGACCATTTTCGGTTATCCGGGTGGCAGCATCATGCCGGTATTCGATGCCTTGTACGATCACCGGAAGAATTTGAATCATATCCTGGTTCGCCACGAACAGGGGGCTACTCATGCCGCACAAGGCTTTGCACGTGTGTCGGGCGAGGTCGGCGTATGTCTGGTTACCAGCGGTCCGGGCGCTACGAATACCATTACAGGTATTGCAGATGCCATGATAGACAGCACACCGGTTGTTGTCATTGCCGGACAGGTGGCTACGGGATTTCTCGGAACGGATGCCTTTCAGGAAGTGGATTTGGTAGGCATTACGCAGCCTATCACGAAGTGGAGTTACCAGATTCGCCGTGCGGAAGATGTGGCATGGGCGGTGGCCCGCGCTTTCTATATCGCACGGAGCGGACGTCCCGGTCCGGTGGTACTGGATTTTGCCAAGAATGCCCAGGTGGATAAGACGGAATACACGCCTGTCGAAGTGGATTATGTACGCAGTTATCTGCCTGTGCCCGAAATGGAACCGGATGCCATACAACAAGCCGCCGAACTGATAAATGCGGCGGAGCGTCCGTTGGTATTGGTGGGGCAGGGCGTGGAACTCGGCAATGCACAGAACGAATTGCGTGCTTTCATCGAAAAAGCGGATATGCCTGCGGGATGTACGCTGCTGGGGCTTTCGGCATTGCCTACGGCTCATCCTCTGAACAAAGGCATGCTGGGTATGCACGGCAATCTGGGACCGAATATCAATACCAATAAATGCGATGTGCTGATTGCAGTGGGTATGCGCTTTGACGACCGTGTTACGGGTAAGCTGGCTACGTATGCGTCGCAGGCAAAAATAATCCATTTCGACATCGACCCGGCGGAGATAGACAAGAACGTAAAGACGGATGTGGCCGTATTGGGTAACTGTAAGGAGACTCTTGCCGCAGTAACCGAATTGCTGAAACCTGCCGGACATAAAGAGTGGCTGGACAGCTTCCTGCCCTACGAGCAGATGGAAGAGGAGAAGGTTATCCGTCCCGAACTGCATCCGGCAGGAGATAAGTTGAGCATGGGCGAAGTGGTGCGTGCCGTCAGCGAGGCTACGGACAATGAGGCTGTTTTGGTGACGGATGTAGGTCAGAACCAGATGATGTCCGCCCGTTACTTTAAATATAGCAAGGAACGCAGCATCGTTACTTCCGGCGGCTTGGGTACAATGGGCTTCGGTCTTCCTGCCGCTATCGGCGCTACTTTCGGTCGCCCCGACCGCACGGTTTGCGTCTTTATGGGTGACGGCGGTTTGCAGATGAACCTGCAGGAGCTGGGTACGGTAATGGAACAGAAAGCGCCCGTCAAGATGATTTTGCTGAACAATAACTTCCTCGGTAATGTTCGTCAATGGCAGGCCATGTTCTTCAACCGCCGCTATTCGTTCACTCCGATGATGAATCCCGACTATATGAAGATTGCTTCTGCCTACGAAATTCCGGCACGTCGGGTATTTACCCGCGAGGAATTGGCGAAAGCCATCGGTGAGATGATTGCAACAGACGGCCCGTTCCTACTGGAAGCTTGCGTAGAGGAGGAAGGAAATGTGATGCCGATGACACCGCCGGGCGGCTCGGTGAACCAGATGTTGCTGGAATGTTAGAGAATTATGAATTATAATTAAACCAACGTGGACAAGACATTATATACAATCATCGTTCATTCGGAAAACTTTGCAGGTTTGCTGAATCAGGTAACGGCTGTATTTACCCGCCGGCAAATCAATATCGAGAGTTTGAACGTTTCGGCATCCTCTATCAAGGGGGTACACAAATATACCATTACAGCCTGGACGGATAAGGATACTATCGAGAAGGTGACGAAGCAAATCACCAAAAAAATAGATGTGCTGCAGGCGCACTATTTCACGGACGATGAAATCTACCAGCATGAGATTGCGCTGTATAAGATAACGACCCCCATACTGGAAGAGAAACCGGAAGTGTCCAAAATCATCCGTAAATACAACGCGCGTATCGTGGAGGTGAATTCCGTGTTCTCCATTGTAGAAAAGAACGGCATGAGCGAGGAGATAACCAACCTCTATGAAGAGCTGAGTGCTTTGGAGTGCGTACTCCAATTTGTACGTTCCGGCCGCGTGGCCATCACGACAAGCTGCTTTGAACGCGTAAACGAATATCTGGCGGATCGTGAAGCAAAATACCGCCGGAGTAAAGAACAAGAAGGACTATGAGTGAGAATAATAAGATAGGAACTTATAAGTTTGTAGCCGAACCGTTCCATGTAGACTTTACCGGCCGCCTGACAATGGGTGTGCTTGGCAACCATCTGCTGAACTGTGCAGGGTTTCATGCCACGGAACGCGGTTTCGGTATTGCTACCTTGAATGAGGACAATTATACGTGGGTGCTTTCCCGCCTGGCTGTCGAGTTGGATGAAATGCCGTATCAATACGAGGATTTTTCTATCCGGACGTGGGTGGAAAACGTGTACCGTCTCTTCACCGACCGTAACTTTGCCATTATCGACAAAGACGGAAAGAAGATAGGGTATGCCCGTTCCGTATGGGCGATGATTAGCCTCAATACCCGTAAACCCGCCGACCTGCTGGCTTTGCATGGCGGCAGTATCGTGGATTATGTGTGCGACGAGCCTTGCCCCATCGAGAAGCCCTCGCGTATAAAAGTGACATCTGCGGAACCGGCTTCTTCCCTGAATGCCAAATATAGCGATATTGATATTAACGGACATGTGAACAGCATTCGCTATATCGAGCATATTCTTGATTTGTTTCCGATAGAGTTGTATAAGGAGAGTCGTATCCGCCGTTTCGAAATGGCATATGTGGCGGAGAGTTATTACGGTGACGAGCTTACCTTTTATAAGGACTATGTAGGAAACGGCACGTATGATATAGAAGTAAGAAAGAATGGCGGCGAAGCGGTTTGCCGTTCTAAAGTGATATTTGTAGAGAAATAATTTATTAATCAATCGGTTGGCATAAGCCACAAATAAAAATTAAAACTAAAAAATGGCACAATTGAATTTTGGCGGTGTTATTGAAAATGTAATGACCCGCGAAGAGTTTCCTTTGGAAAAAGCACGTGAGATTTTAAAGGATGAGACAATCGCAGTTATCGGTTACGGTGTACAGGGTCCCGGTCAGGCTTGCAACCTGCGCGACAATGGCTTCAACGTTATCGTAGGCCAGCGTCAGGGTAAGACTTATGAGAAAGCGGTTGCAGACGGATGGGTTCCGGGCGAGACGTTGTTCAGCATCGAGGATGCTTGCCAAAAAGGTACTATCGTTATGTGTCTGTTGTCGGATGCGGCTGTAATGTCCGTATGGCCTACTATCAAGCCGTTCTTGACTCCCGGAAAGGCTCTTTACTTCTCTCACGGTTTCGCTATTACCTGGAGCGACCGTACGGGTGTGGTTCCTCCCACGGATATTGATGTTATTATGGTTGCCCCCAAAGGTTCGGGTACGTCACTGCGTACAATGTTCCTCGAAGGCCGTGGCTTGAACTCTTCTTATGCTATCTATCAGGATGCTACGGGCAAGGCTTTGGACAGAACGCTTGCATTGGGTATTGGCATCGGTTCCGGTTATCTGTTTGAAACTACTTTCATCCGTGAAGCAACTTCCGACCTGACCGGTGAACGCGGTTCTTTGATGGGTGCTATCCAGGGATTGCTGTTGGCTCAGTACGAGGTGTTGCGTGAAAACGGCCATACTCCGTCGGAAGCGTTCAACGAAACGGTTGAAGAGCTGACCCAGTCATTGATGCCGTTGTTTGCAAAGAACGGTATGGACTGGATGTATGCCAACTGTTCCACTACTGCCCAACGCGGTGCACTCGACTGGATGGGTCCGTTCCACGATGCTATCAAGCCGGTTGTACAGAAACTGTATCAGAGCGTGAAGTCCGGTAACGAAGCCCAGATTTCCATCGACAGCAATTCCAAACCCGACTATCGTGAGAAACTGAACGAAGAGCTGAAAGCATTGCGTGAAAGCGAAATGTGGCAGACAGCCGTAACGGTTCGCAAACTCCGTCCGGAAAACAACTGATTCCCGGTGTAAATCGGAGAATGACAAAAGGGGGTGTGTCAAAATACGCTTGATGATTCCGTATCTGAAAAGAAACAAATGGCAAGCGGATTTTAGTTTTGACATACCCTCTTTTTTATTACTTATCATTAATAGTCCTTACATATTCAAGCAGTTTCTTGTAGAAAGCATGGTGGCTTAGCGTAGCCGCTTCTCCCAGGATAACCAATTTCATGCGTGCCCTTGTTATCGCCACATTCATTCTGCGTAAGTCGTTCAGAAAGCCGATCTGTCCTTCTTCATTGGCACGTACCAGACTGATAAAGATTACATCACGTTCCTGTCCCTGAAATCCGTCGACGGTATTGACTGTTATCAGACTGCGGTAGGGACGTAGCGAAGCGCTGCCTTTTATTTTTCCCCGCAAGTATTGCACTTGTGCCTTGTAAGGTGAGATGAGTCCGAAGTCGATACGTTCTTCGAGAATCCGGTTTCCGCCTATCCGTTGGATGTACGCTTCCAGCTCTTTCAGCAATAAGCCTGCTTCTTCTTTGTTGATACGCCCGAAGGTTTCTCCGACAAATTCTTCCTTGAAATCCATGCCGGATGTGTCGAGCCATGTAACGGGAGTATCCCAATCCAATATTCCCCGGTGACGTATTTCGGGAGCAGCTTCCAGCTCTCCGCCATAGAACCAGTCTGATGAGAAGCGCATGATGTCTTCGTGCATGCGATATTGTACTTTCAATAAAGATACGGCAGACGGCTTGCCGGCTACGACTTTTTCCATTAAAGTCCGTTCCAGCCCGCCACGTGCGGCTTCGTAACATTTGATGGTAGGCGGAAGCTGGCAATGGTCTCCTGCCAATACTATACGGTCTGCTTTACGGATGGCTATCCAGCAGGCGGCTTCCAGGGCTTGGGCGGCTTCGTCGATAAACAGTGTGCCGAAACGGCGTCCGTTTAAAAGGCGGTGATTGCTGCTTACAAGTGTAGAGGCTATGACGTGGGCGCTGTCGAACAACTCACTGTTGATTTGTATTTCCAATGTGGTGGCACGGTCACGCAGGCGGCTCATACGGTTGCGTATCCCTTCGCGTTCATCGTAACTGCCGCGGCGGGATTTACCGCCCAGTAGCCTCAGCTCTTTACGGATACTCCATAATTCGGGATAAAGCGGATGATTTTCGAAACGGCGTTCATAAGTGAAAGAGAGCATTTTGTCGTTGACGCGTGTGGGGTTGCCGATTCGTAGCACATTCACGCCTCTGTCCACCAGCTTTTCGGAAATCCAGTCGACAGCCATATTGCTTTGGGCGCATACCAATACTTGGGGTTCGCGGTGCAGGGTTTCGTAGATGGCTTCTACAAGCGTGGTGGTTTTGCCTGTTCCCGGAGGCCCGTGTACAATGGCTACATCGCGGGCGCATAGCACTTTATTGACGGCGCTCTCCTGAGTGGAGTTCAACCAGGGGAAGCGTACTGGATAAAGCTCACGGAAACCGGTTTTGACCGTACCCAGCAGTATGTCCCGTAGTTCGGCAAGCCGGTTGCCTTTTGCACGCAGGACATCTTCCAGTGCCTCGAACATCGTGCGGTAAGAAGTTTCGTCGAAATAAAGCTGGACTCCGAGATTATCTGCGGATTGTATATCCATAATAGCCCCGGCACCGGGCATAATCACTACCATGCGTGCTTCGTCAGCATAACTGACGGTGGCTGTAAAATTGAAGTAAGTGATTTTACCGTCGGCAGATTGCCGGAAGAAACAGACGGGGCGTCCGAACTCAAAGTTATGTTCTATATCGAGGTTCTCGGTATGTGTAATTTCTATTACTAATTGATTCAACGAGTTATAGTAACTTCGACCCGGTGAGGCAGGATACCAGCAAACTCCCCGCTTGACTTTTCGGGCGACGCCCATGTTCTCTGTTTGTCGCTTGAATTCTTCTTTTTCGTATTCGTATTCCATACGCAACAGAAGCTGTTGCCGCTGGAGATGTATAATAGGACTGTTTGTATCTTGTTCTTTCATACCTGCAAAGGTAATAAATCTCAGCCTTTAGGGGAAGAAATGCTTTATTTTGTTAAACTTTTCCTTATTATG